>Ga0308160_10000492_pt1 | contig 74010 bp, 79 predicted proteins | sample PhyFR1_FD_201036 | JGI IMG/M metagenome (GOLD analysis project Ga0308160, IMG submission 201036) | Phyllosphere microbial communities from UC Gill Tract Community Farm, Albany, California, United States - DLSLF.R1 | ecosystem: Host-associated > Plants > Phyllosphere > Unclassified | place: USA... | reverse complement strand
CAAGCAGCGTGTTCGGTGATTAGCTCCAGCCGACGAGAAGGCCACCGCAATGGAGTGGACCGACCGTTGCAGGTCATGATGACCGGTCGACGGGACTCTGAGATGAGCGAGACGACGGCCGGCCAAAAGCCTTTGTCTTCTTGGAAGAGGATGTCGACCTCCTCGAGCAGGATGCAAGACTGGCGGATGCGCTCATTCGGGCCGGAAGTCGCTGCTCGCGCGTAATTGTCCTTGAGGAAGCCGAAGCCGTCGTCTTTCGGAGCCTTCTTCAGCAGACTCGTCAGCGCGTTGGCCGATGTCGACTTGCCGGTCGAGGCCGAGGCCGCTGTCGTCGAGCCGCCGCCGGTGCCGCCGCGACCAACGAGATGGTTCTTGCCGACCTCGCCGACCATCTCGCCAAGGGCGACGCCCGACCGGCGAACGCCGGGGTAGACCTCAAAGACGTCCCACCCGAGCTCGTGCGCGCAGGCGTACACGGCAGCCGTCTTGCCCGCGCCCGATGGCCCCACGAGGAGGATCGAATTGGAGAGGGTCGAGACGGCGAGCGGAGGATAGGCCGCCGTCTTCGAGCCCTCGGCCGCCGTTGACAGCTGAGGGCGGGTCTGGGCCGTGTAGTGCTGGCTGAGCTTGCTCGGCGACAAAGGCGGAGCAGTCGCAGGCGCGGTCGACCGCTTGAGGTTCTCGAGCATGTCTTCCTCCGACGGGGCGCCGTCGTCCGACTCGATCGGGTCGTCAAAGTACTCGAGCTCGTCGTCGTCGACGATCCAGTCGTCCTCAGCCGCCTTCTTGCGGCGCTTGCGGGCGCTCTTGTCGACCTGGCGGAGGACCTGCCGCTTCACCTCTTTCTTTGCGCCTTTGCCATCGAGCTCGGCGACTTTGACCTGGAGAGCGACGAGCCAGTCGCGCAGGTATACGGCCTCGTCCTCGTTGCCGAGGACCTCGGCCGCAGCGAGCGGTCGGAAGCGGTCCGCCCACAGGTCGGACGTATGCGCCGGGGCCGAGCCTGCGAGCCGAGCAAAAGCCGGGTGCTCGGCAAGGTAAACGGGCAATGCGCTCTCGGAAGAGGCACGACTTCGGCCGAGCGGCGCGTGCCCATTCGACGCGGCCGCAGAGGCGGCGGCAGTAGGCATTAGGCGCGCCCAGAACGCCGAAGCGCCGACCGAGGCGTCCTCCCGCATCTTGGACCGCCGGACGTCTGACAGGCTCGCAAGCCGGCGCGGGTCGGGAGGTGCGTCAGAGTAAAGGTCGACCAGGGTCTCTTCGCGCGACGGCCACCTTGGCTGTAGAGCAATGGCCGGCCTAGGCTTCGCAGGCTTGGAGCTGAGCCGGGAGGCGAAGAAGGAAGGCATGGCCCGCGGCGGCGGAGGTGGGACGGGAACGGCCTCGACGTCGATAGCAAACTCGGCAGACGAGCCGCCGATGCTGCTGTTGAGCTTCGGCCGCTTGGCCGGAGGCAACGCGCCCTTGGCGGCGAAGAAGGGATGAAGCGTCTTTGCAGGCTTCGCTGCACCCGCAGACGCAGTCGGGGACCGGGTCCGACCCGAGGCGTCGGACGCGGCCTCGACCTCGTCCTCGGTGATGACGATACTGGCCGCGGTCGAGAGGCCGCCGGTCCGACTCCGGGCGCTGCCGCCAATCTCGGTCTCGGACCCCGATGACAGGACGGTGACGCTCTTGCGCTTGGGACGAGCCGCCGCTTTGCCCTTCACTGGCGGTCGAGTCGATGTCCGGGCTGATGCTGTGGCTGCCGGGTCGTCCTTCCTGCGCGGCTTTGGTCTGGAAGGCCCTGCAACAGGCTCAAAGACGATCGGGTCCGACGACGGGCCGCCAGCGGGCGCCGCCTCTGATGAGGGAAGAAGAGGCGGTGAAGTCCGAGCGTCAGGCGACTGCAGCCACCCATCGAGCGAGCCAGAGTCGCGGGACGTACGCTCGCCTTCTGGCTCATCCTGGTCATCCTGGTCATCCTGTGCGATGCTTGACGACGGCCCGCGCTTCTTGGGCGCCGTCTTGGCCTGGGGCTTGGCCTTCGTCTGCATACCCTTGATCTCGGCCGCCTCCGGGTCTAAGCCCTTGCCCTTGCCCTTGCGCGCGCCCTTGACCGGCGCCTTGGGCTTCGTTGCGGCGCCTGCGGAGGCCGAGGCAGCTTTGCCCTTGCCCTTGCCTTTCGCAAGTGCTTTCTTGGCCGCTGCTGTGGCGCTGCTGCTGCCGCCGTCGTCCATCGCCAGCCCTTGGTCCGAGCCGTGCGGCGGCGCGTCGACCTCGGCTGGCGGCTCAGGCTGCTTCTCGATCTTCCATCCCTCGCCGGGCTTGCCAAAGGCTAAACGGCCCTGACCGGCAGAAACCTTGAGCGCCGCTCGCGTCTTGCGTTTCGGCGCGGCTAAGGCGGCAGGCGTGGCAGCCGAAGTCCCGGACGCCGTGTCGGCTGCCGAAGGGATCTGAGTAGCGGCGGTCGTCGAGCTCGATGGACCGGCACCAGCGGCAGTGTTCCGCGCCTCGAGCGGCGCGAGGGTAGCGGCTGCCAACTCAGAAGGAGACGAGCCGTCCGGCTGGCTGTCGTCTGCCATCTGCGAGAGGTCGGGCGAGGCGACGAGGGAGCCGAGGAGGTGCGAGACGGCGATGAAAGAGTCGAGGTCGATGTGGCTCGAGGGCGACGACGCGACGCGACGCGGCAGCCGGCAGCCGGAGATGAGCTGCGAGCCCTACGAGCCTCCCGCCACCTCCCTGACACCTTAACGTCCTGCAATATTGCATTCTCACGCATAAGCCTCCTCTGACAATAGCTCGCTTCAGATCTGTCGAGAGCGAGGCACGTCCTGCCACCAACCAGGGTAGCCGCGGCCGGAGCTCGCGCCGTTCGGGCGCAGTCGACCCGACCCAAGGCATAAGCTCGATCTGCCTGCCTCAATCCAGCCCCCGAGCTGCTCCTCTTCACTCGACAGCACGTCGGGCATCCCTGTCTTGAGAACTGTGCTGACCGCCGAAGTCGCCCGATCGATTGTTCTCCAGCCCCGGACCATCCTGCCCTAGCCTCGTCATCGGCCTCTCATCCGCCGGCTCGCGCGCGGGCTGGGCCTCAAGATTTCTCGGACCTGCGACGCCGACGAGTGTCCCTCCGACGCCCCGACGTCGATGCCCCTCCGACCCGTCTGGCGCCTCCCTGTCCGCCTCGCAACACCGTCGGCCCGGTCCATGACGACCAAGCTCCTGCAGACGACGCCCTCGGCCGTCTCGTTTGCCGCCGGCAGGCTCGAGGCACCGCCGGTCGTCGTTGATCCGACGACCGACGCTGCGCTCGACGAGGCCGCCGGCCTTCTGCGCGCCGGCGAGGTCGTCGCCTTCCCGACCGAGACCGTCTATGGCCTGGCGGCCGACGCGCTCAACGGCGAGGCCGTGCTCAAGATCTTTGCCGCAAAGGGTGCGTCGCCTTGACGGCCGCCGAATGATCTCGACAGCAGGCGGGCTAACTCGCGACCTCGCAGGTCGACCGTCGGACAATCCCTTGATCGTCCATGTCTCGTCGCCGGCCCAGCTGCCGCTTCTCCTGCCGGACGACTACACGCCGTCGCCGCTCTACCAGCATCTCATGCGGACGCTCTGGCCCGGTCCGTTGACGCTGCTGTTCCCGTCATCGGCCGCCGTGCCCGCGCAGACGACGGCCAACCTCTCGACCGTCGGTGTTCGCATGCCGTTGCACCCGCTCGCCCGCGCACTCATCCATCGGGCTGGCACGCCCCTCGCCGCGCCGAGCGCCAACGCGAGCGGTCGTCCAAGTCCGACTCGCGCCGTGCACGTCCTGCACGATCTCTCCGGCCGCATCCCGGCCGTTCTCGACGGAGGCGAGTGCTCTGTCGGTCTCGAGAGTACAGTCATCGATGGGCTCAACGATGACGGCCATCTGCGCATTCTCCGTCCGGGTGGCGTCACGCGCGAGCAGCTCGAGCAGGCCGTCATCGACTTTGAAGGACCCGCGACTGGCCGGCGCATCATCAGCGGCGAGGAGGGCCTGCGTAAGGGCGAGCGCGAAAAGCCGCGGACGCCAGGGATGAAGTACAAGCACTACACGCCGACGATCCCGGTCCACCTGTTCTGCCCGAGGACGGACGAGGGCGAGCTCGTAGTCGACGCGCTCGCCCGGCTCGTCGAGAGGCACTCCATCTCCTTGAGCTCGGCCCCGCCGAAAGTCGGACTCATGTCGTACACGCCGTCGAGGCTCGCTCTACTCGAGTCGGCCACGATTGACTTTGTCCGCCGCCCGCTCGGCGCGCGGTCCGACCCAGAGGAGGCTGCACGCCGGCTGTTTGACGGCTTCCTCTCACTCGAGGCCGAGGGCTGTGCCTTCATCGTCATCGAGGAGGGCGCCGAACTCGACGGCGTCGGCGTCGCCGTCGCCGAGCGCGTCAAGAAGGCTGTTGGCAAAGACGGTAGCATCCTCATCAGGATCTAAACGCTGGCGAAGTGTTCTGCAGCCGCCGCTTGGTACGTCCCTCCGTCCTGCACCTGCACATCGGGTCAACCTGACATGCCATTTCGAGCTTGCAGATCCGAACGTCTCGACATGACAACCCTGACTGGCGATGGTCTGCCCACGCAGGGGTCGCTTCGCGCGCCAATCGCTTCGTGTACGACCAGATTCATCCCAGCGCTGCCTGGCAGAGGCGGAGGCCGACCGAGTCCCGTCCGACGTCGTGGATAACCAGCTCGCGGCAAACGGCCTGTCCACCCGCATGCCACTATGGCCTTACGTCGCCGCCCGGCCCCGGGCCGGCAACGCTCGCACCCTCGACCCTCCAACGAGGACGACTATGCTCGAGGCGTATCGAGTCCGAGCACGCAACTTATATAGGTGCTCGCCTCGTCGGCACACGGCTCGCATCCCATCTGTATCGATTGGACGCGCTTGCATCAGCCTCTTTTCCGCGTCGCGTGAGCACACCCGACAGCCTTGCAGGCCTGTCCTGCTCGGCTCGGGAGCCGGCTGCGCCTCCTTGAGCGACCACGCGGACGCTATCTCTGCTGCTCTTTAGACTGCTTCGGAGCACACGACTCCTCTCCGGCTCGGCGCGCGCGGTGGGCGGCGCCCAGCGGCGCAAGGCTCGGCCGTCGCCGACGTGGCCCGCCGGTCGGCTTGCACGCCCGATTGGCTGCGCCGGTCCTACCTGCAAAGGGCGGAGGGCGGGCGGGCAGGCGGGCGGGCGGGAGCAAGAGGGAGCGATATAGAGCCCGCTTCCCGACGTCGGTAGGCTGCTTTTCGTGCTTACCCTGGACCGAGGTCTCGCATGGGGCATCGGGTCGGGCGACGCGTGTGATTTCGGCGCGTCGTCGCGCTCCGAGCAGGACGCGCCTCCCAGCTTGGTCCTGTTGCCCTCTAAAGCCGTTGAGGGCACCTGCCTTCCTTTCCTCTTCCCTCCCATCAGCTCTCGCTTTCTCTTCCCGGCCCGACCTTCACTTCTCTGGGCAGCCTGCCCTCCCGACGCTCCCTTCAGCACCGACTTTCGTTGTCTCCCCCAGCCTCTACGGCACGCTCTCGCTCTCGCTCCTCCCCCACCCCTTCGCCCTCGGCCGAACGCGACGCGTCTTCACTCCGCCATGCTCTTCGCACCGCTCGCCGCGCTCGCGGCAACCCTCCTCTCGGCCGCCGGCGCTGAGGCGGCCGACTGGAGAGCCGACAAGGCCGCATCCTCGGTGAGTGCGGCTCCCGGCCCGGCCCGGTCATCGTGCTCGCTTGGGCCTTGATCGCCTCTCGACACATCGCTGACCGCCGCCTCTGTTGCTTGGCTTCCTCGCTGCCGTCGTTTTTCAACTACAGCCGCTCATCGTCAAGGGCAAGTACATCGTCGAGTACTCGTCGGACGCTTCCCGCAAGCGCGGTGTCGTGAGTCGCTCCTCGCCCGCTGCGCGTCCAGCAAGGTGTCCGGCGGCTGACCAGATGCTTCGGCTTCCTTCCCTCACCAGGACGTTCACACGCACTTCGACTCTCACATGCGGCGCGCCGACGTGCCCTACGAGGTCAAGTCGACCTTTGACGCTGCCGGCCTCTTTGTCGGAGCCTCCATTTCGTGCGTCCCGACCTGGCTGCCATTCGGCCCGGAAGCATCCAATACTGACGCTCTGCTGTCTGTCCGTCTCTAGCCTTGCCGACGGCGACGTCGAGGCCGTCCGGAACATGCCCTCGGTCCAGGCCGTCTACCCGGTCAAGGTCGTCCCCCGCCCGAGGCCGTACAACGACGTCATCAATGTTGTCGCTGGCCCTGCCAGTAACCCGACCGACACGTATGTCCCGCACCGGCAGACCGGTGTCGACAAGCTCCACAACATGGGCATTTATGGCAAGGGCGTCAACGTCGCCATCATCGATACGGGCATCGACTAGTGAGCCCTCATCTTACGATTCCTCACCCGATGCGCGTTTCGCTGAACCGCCATGCGCCGACAGCACGCACCCCGCCCTCGGCAACGGCTGCTTCGGCCGCCCTGAGTGTAAGGTGACGAGGGGCTACGACTTTGTCGGCGACGCGTCAGTCCTCCAGCCGCCTAGAGCTCGATCAGCAAGTTTATTATGCTGACGCTTTGCTTGTTTGCCTTATCTCCAGGTACACCGGCAGCAACGACCCCGAGCCGGACGACGACCCGATGGACTGCGGCGGCCACGGCTCGCATGTCGCGGGCATCGTTGGTGCTGACTTCAACCCTCTCAACTTTGTAGGTCTCTTTTCCGTTGCCTGCTCCAATTTCTACGCCTTGCTGACCCCTCGACCTCTCGACCTCCACCAGACCGGCGTCGCACCCCAGGCCTCGCTCGGCGCCTACCGCGTCTTTGGCTGCACCGGCAGCTCCCAGAACGACGTCATCATGGAGGCTATGATTCGCGCTTTCACCGACGGCGCCGACATTATCTCGATGTCGCTCGGCGGCGCTTCGGGCTGGACGGAGGACCCCGAGGCCATCCTGGCGAGCCGCCTCGTCGACTTGGGTGTCGTTATGTCGCTCGCTAACGGCAACGACGGCTCGGAGGGTCTCTGTACGTCGCGACCCTATTGCCTGCTTCTTTCCCCTGCTTGACGCTGGTCGACTCCCCGCCTGTCGCTTCAGTCTACAGCTCGGCGCCTGCTACTGCCATCGGGTCGCTCGCCGTCGCCTCCATCGAGAGCCTCATCATCCCTGCCATGCCTGTCGTCATCGGTGGCAAGCCCTACCTCTACACGACCGAGAGCCTGACGGTCGACACGACGCCGTACCCGATCTACGTCTCGTCGCTCGACATTGCCGACCCGTCGAATCTCGCGTGCTCGCCCTTCGGTCCCGAGGTCGACCTCCAGGGCAAGGTCACAATCGTCGTCCGCGGTTCGTGCTCGTTCGCGGCCAAGGCCCAGAACGTCCTCGATGCCGGAGGAGACATCATGCTCAGTTCGTCCTCACTGACGCTCGTGACGAGCTGTCGATTGCCTCTGACCGACCTACCCGCTCGCCTTAGTCCTCAACAACGCCCCTGGCACGCTCTCGGCCTCGCTCGGTGACGTCGACGTCCAGGCCGCGACCCTCCTCCAGAGCGATGGTCCGGCGATCTTCGCTTCGCTCCAGGCCGATGCCAAGGCGACTGCGACCTTCCCGGGCGGCTACGTTAACTTCGAGAACAAGGAGACTGGCGGTCTCGTTTCGGACTTCTCGACGTTCGGCCTCACCAACGACGCCTACCTTAAGCCTTCGGTCGGCGCGCCGGGCGGCAACATTTTGTCGACCTACCCCGTCGCCAAGGGCTCGTACGCCGTCCTGTCCGGCACCTCAATGGCAACGCCTTTCCTCTCGGGCGTTGCCGCCCTCTTCATTGGCCAGAACGGCAAGGTCGACCCGGATCTCATCAAGAAGATCTTCGAGACGACTACGACGCCCGTCTTCACGTCGATGGGCGGCTCCGAGCTGCAGACGGTTGCTCAGCAGGGTGGCGGCCTCATCAACGCCTACGACGCTGTCCTCTTCAAGACCATCATCTCGCCCTCTGAGTTCAACCTGAACGACACTCAGCACGCCGTCACGACCGGCCAGATCACGATCGAGAACACCGGCGCCGCAGCTGTCTCGTACCGCATCTCGCACGCTCCCGCGCCCGCCGCCCTCACCTTCGGCCAGGTCTGTCCGCGCAGCTTTGAGCACCTCTTCGTGCGATGCATCCATTTTTACTGACTCGACTTCCATCCCTCCGACACGACAGCTTGGCGCCCAGCCCAACCCCGGCCCGGCCGTCCTTGTCGACGGCGCTGCGACCGTCAACTTTGACTCGACCTTCGTCACCGTCGCCGCTGGCGGACGCGGCATCATCGCCGTTACCTTTGCCGCTCCGGCCGGCCTCGACGGCTCGACGGTCCCGATCTACTCGGGCCACCTCCACATCGAGTCGTCCGATGGCGCCCAAAAGTTCAACATCCCGTACGCCGGCATCGCCGCCTCGATGAAGAACGACTACCCCATGCTCGACACGTGCGTCACGCTGCGGTCCTTCTCTCGCTCTCGTCGTCGTGCCGGGCTGACCGGCGCTCGTCCCTTCCCTCAGCACCTCCGAGTACTTTGAGGACAAGTACGCCCTTTCGGTCGAGCTGCCGGTCCTGATGAAGTCCAGCGGCGAGTTCATCGAGGGCCCGACCAACTTTACCGGTCTCGACGGCGATGCCCCGGAGATCTTCTACCGTCTGCTCGGCGGCACCCCAAAGCTCGTTGTCGACCTCGTCGAGGCTGGCACAACCTTTGCGCCGTCCATCACGCGTCGTTCGCTCCTCAACAGCCGGCGGATGCTCCACAAGGTCAAGCGCGCCACGCCGGCGACGCCGACCATCGTCGGCAACCTCTTTGAAGAGGGTGCGTCGCTCGCTCGTCCATCGCTCCTGCAGGCTGTGACCTAGCGCTGACTGCCCGCTTTCTGCCGCCGCAGACTTCAACTCGCGTAACATCTTCTCATCGACCAAGAACGGCCAGGGCTACTTCAACTACCCGATCAGCGCGAGCGAGACCGGCTTCAGCTTCGGAAACGGCTCCCAGGTCCCCAATGGCTCGTACAAGGTCTTGGTCCGCGCGCTCAAGATCTTTGGCGACGAGACCAACGCTGCCGACTATGAGTCGTGGCTCTCGCCTGTCATCAACATCAACGCCCTCGTGCCCGCCTCGGGCAACACGACCGTGCCTGAGCCCCAGCCGGAGATCAACGCTACCTTCCCGATTGGCTCGCTCCCCTCGAACGAGACGACCACCCCCCTGCCGATCTCGAACGTGACGACGCCGGCGCCGATCAACAATGGCACCGTCCCCGTCAACTCGACCTCGGTCGCCCTCCCCTAAGCTTCTCTTTCCTCGCACCCCGCACCTCTCTCGGCGCACCCTCGGAATCGCATTCTTTGTAGCCGTCATCGTTCGGCATCCCTCATCTCTTCTTGCGCCTCGCACTGGGTCATCTCCTCTAGCTTGCAAAAACGGCACCGCACCTTTCGTACTTCGCTCTCCTCCTTTTGGTTCTGCAATTTGTCCATCCTAACTACCTGTCTTCAACCATGCCGGCCTTTCTCTCCCAATGGAGTGACCCGAAAATACCAAATCACTTCAGATGAAAGCCTACTTTCGATACGGCTGGAGATGAGCAAACAGGAGCTCCGGATCGGAATGGCATGTCGCTGGCCGGCGCCGATTGGCCCTCGTCCTGTCGACCTTATCAGGAGGCCAGGTAAAGCTTGCCCTTTGCTTTGGATGCAGGCTTGAGGGACGAGCGTCGAGCCGACAACCCATGAACGAAGAGAGGCCGTCAGGGCGCGGCGGTCGTGACGGAGGGTGACGAAGTGTCGCGCAGCCTGTGACGCAGAGACGGATCGTGGAAGCGGCAGGCAAACGCTCTGCAAAAGACGACGATCAGGTCAGCGAGGAGCGGATTCAATCGGGTAGGCGAAAAGAGACGCACCGATACGCTATCATGAGGCGACTCTGGAAGCCGCAGGGGAGAGCTGCGCCGACCGGGGCGCGATCCTGCGGAGGCGGGCCGGCCTCACGCAAAGGCGACGCGACGCTTTTTCTCGACCGGTGCGGCTTCCTTGCTCTCGGCCGCAGGAGCCTTCTTCTTCCTCTGCCGGAGCTTCTCCTTCTCCTTGAGCATCTTCTTGGTCGCACGCTGCGTCAAAATCGGTTGAGGGGCAGATACGAAAGGGTGGAGGTCAGATTTGCGCAGCAGGTGTCGCCCTGCCCGGCCTCGACGGAAGGGACGTACGAGTGGCGCGGTCCGGTCGAGCTTGCGCTGCGTCTTCTGCTTCTGAGCATCGGCATCGACCTCGGCAACCTTTGCCTGCAAAGAGGGACAGCGAACAGATCAGGGGAAGCACTGAAGCGCCAGCCTGGACAGAGCGTCCGTCGACAACGCACAAACTTCTGGAGCTTCTCGGCTCGCTCGTCGTCCTTCTTGCCGGCGACCTGCTCGATCAGGTCGAGGAGCGAGCTCTGCGAGCGGCAGCACGAGCATGGCGTCAGTACTGCCGCGCTCAGACGGGCATCCATCGAGAGCAAGGTCCGGGCCGGTCGCACCTTCTCCTCGACGAACTTCTTGCCCTTCTTTCCAGACGGCTTGCGCGTCTTGGGCGTCGCCTTGCGGCTCGCATGATAGGCCGGCCGGCTCGGGCCGGCCTCCGAGACGGCAGGCACGGGGGTCGTCGGTTCGGGCGACGGCGAGCGCGAAGCGTCGGAGTCGGAAGACATCTTGCAGGAAGAGGAAGGGGGGTACCAGTAGTAGGTCGAGTCGATGTCGGAAGCTTGCAGGCAATGAATGCTGCGGCCGCCGCGACGTTGCTGCCTCGGCACGGTGACGTCGATGAATGAGACGGCCCTTCCGATCCCCTCCATCAGCTGGACCTGAGACGGCACACTTGACTCCATTCACTGAAATAAAGCAGCGACGTTCGCTTTGGTCGCTAGCTGTATCGGGTCGGCCTATGATACCAGCGTTCCCTCCTTGACGAGCTTCCTCGCGCGCAGCAGTTCGCCGCCTCAGCCGACACCTGGCTCTCCCAATGACTCCCCCCTCTCAGGACCGGCCAGGGCGATGCACATCTTCCTAGGTCGGTCAGGCGCGATAAAAATACATTGTCACGTCCCTAAGATACCCTGAAGGGCTAGCGCGAGGCGGTGCTTTCGACCCAGAGCGACTAGGCGGCGCGTGCCTCAAAGCCGAACAGGCCAGAAGCTGCGACCCACTGCCAGCAGGCGCAGGGTCGAGTGACTGGCGAGCGCTGGCATAGGAGCGGCACCTAGACGGCGCCGTCGCAGACGCTCGTGAGAGCTTTGCGGGTGCGGACGTCGTCGTCAGACGCGCGACCTGGTCTGGCTGGGCCGGCTCTGTTGGCCGGGCGAAGTGTGGCCGTGGAGGCGAGGCTGGATTGACCCCAGACCAGATGCGACGAGCCTAGAGCGAGACACCCTTGACGGTGACCTTCTTGCCCGCCTCTAGTATGTCGATGACCTGGTCGAGCTCGACGAACCAGCCGATCTTCTTGCCCGGCCGACCGCCTGACCGGCGCGTCCGTCGGAACTCAACCTGGCTCATCGTCGACGAGTGGGGCAGCTCGAACGCATGCAGGTGCAGGTGCGGAACGCTCGTCAAGGGCGGGATATGGAATCCGAATTTAAAGCGGCTGGCGTCGGCGCCCGAGGCAGGTGCTGTCGTCAAGTCTTGCTCGAGTGCCGCCCGGCCGACCGCGCGCATCCGGAGCACTGGGTCAGAGTCAACGGCCGGGGAACGTCAGTCGAGTAACGACAGATCCAGAGCTGTCCGCTTCACGCACACAAGGGGACATCGAGCGCGGTCAGATCCTTGACCGACTCGGCTGGGAGGCGATTGTGTAGATAGTTGCAAGGTGCGCCCTGTCAGCAGGAGCGCTCAACAAGCGCAGCACGACCAGCTAGCTCGAGGCGGCGACTGACCGACGTGACCTCGCGGGATGACGAGGAGATGCTGCCTCGCGCCCTGGCTGCGGTCTGGAGTCGGATGCGGTCCACGGTTCAGGTCAGCAGCCTCCCGGATTGCAGAAGGGGGAACGGAGGACGCACCCCTGAAGACGACGAGGGCGTCGTCGGCGTACCGCACTCGCTCAGGCCCGGCGATTCCATTCTGCTCGAGCGCGCAGAAGACGCAGCTTTCGGCCTGGACGTCGGCCGTCGGGTCGAGCGCGACGAGCTTATCTGGCGCTCGAGGTCCTGCTGCTGCTGTCGAAGGGGCGAGGAGCGGCTGCGAGCGCTGGCTCTGCGGGTGCCGAGAGGGGAAGCACGACAAGAGCAGGGCTGGCAGCGAAGGCATCTCGTCGAGAGGCAGACGACCGCTGTAACGGCGCCGTAGGTGAGAGGCGGGTGCCGGCTGGGCCGTGGCTGTCCGTCCAGAGAAAGCAAGTACCCTTGTCGTCCAAGGAGGCGAGAAACCTCAAGGCAGCAGTTGCCGGGGGTCGACGTCGGTTGCCAGAGCTGTCCGTCGCGCCTGCGCGGGACGTCCTCGTCTTGCCGGTCGCGCCTGCAGCCTACGAGTCCAGCCTTCTTTCCACCCTTCCAAGCCCGACGGAGCGATCGCGCGCAGACGAGATGACAGACAGCGCATTAATCGATGAGAGAAAGTACGAGCTTAGGCTAGGAGACGAGGAATCGCAATACAGTAAGGGGTCTGGAGAGACTGGGGGCTTGCTCGGAGCGGCGGGCGAAGGGACAGGATCACACTTGAGGCGGGGTGGGGCTTGAAGGTGGGAGGACGTCCTTTACTGCTTGGTGTGGTAGTCGACCGCCGACGGGGAGGGAAGCGGGGGGGCCTCGCCGGAGGCTAAGAGAGGGTAAAGAAAGAAGAAAAAGTAGGACATGAGGGGTGAGACAAAGGCCGGTGCCGGCCACGGAGAGAGGGCCGCGGACGGGAGCAGAGGAAGGGCAAGAGGCGCCCTCGAATCCTGGACGGCACCGTCGCCCGGTGAAGGACGACCGAGCCGTACGCGAGAGGAGATGAAGGCACTCGATGCAAGTCGCTCGCTGCGCCCGCCGCGATGCGCACGAGAAAGAGCTACTTACTGAGGCCGATCGCCTCCGAGAAGCGGCCGATGTAGCTCCTCTGGCTCGTGACCTCGTCCCGGGCGGTGTCGCGCGGGGCCGAAGCGTCCTCGTCCTTGTTGTCGCCGGTCGTGTTGTGGACCGACGGAGCCTTGGGGACGGAGTCGTCGGCCGAGGCGGCCTGGACGGAGTGCGAGCCAGCCTCGGGGCCGAGCTCGACGTTGTGGGGCTGCGAGGTAGCCTTGTTGTTGTCACCCTGGGGCTGCGACGACGACGAGGGGCCAGTCTTCTTGTCGATCTGGAAGGAACGAGCGCGAAGCGGAGGTCAGCTCAGATCGTCGGTGGGGATCCAAGAAGCGACTGACAGGGTAGCCGTTGGCGCCCATCTCGAGCGGCGGCTGGACCTGGGTCGAGCCGGCGGCGGCCTGCTCGTGCTCGTACGAGTGCTCGGCGTGCTGGTCGGCCTGGGGCTGCTCGTGCAGGTGGACGCTGCCGGCCTGCTGGTCGCGCTGCTGGTGCGAGGCGCGCTCCTCGGCGTACTCATCCTCCTCCTCGTCCTCGTCCTCCTCGACCGACGAGCCGCCCTCGTCCGACTCCTCCTCCTCGGACCGGTAGCCGACCGAGCGGACGGCGGCGGCGACGGGGCCCGAGCGCTCCATCTGCTCCGAGGCGACGAGGTAGCGGGCGACGAGCATCCGCAGGTCGTTCCACCACTCCATCATCTCGTCGTGCGACCGGCAGCGGAAGGTGTAGGCCGTCTCGTTCTGGCCGGGGATCTTGAACGGCATGTGGCCGCCGGCCGAGTTGGCGGGCGCGGCCGAGCGCTTGCCCTCGATGTGGAACTTGTGCGAGTGCGAGGTCGTCGAGGTCGAGGGCGGGCCGAGCGTGCAGGCCGGGAGGAAGAGCGAGAAGATCGGGTGCTGCTGCGAGTACGGGTCGGACGAGGCGTACTCGTGCAGGTAGCCGGCCGGGGTGAGAACGTAGTAGGCCTCCTTGTACGTCTTGGTGAAGCGCTTCTTGCGCTCGAGCAGGCCGACGTGGACGGGGGCGACCGAGGGGTCGTCCTTGCCGGGGTAGTCGATGTGGTCCGGGTTGCGGAGCGGCGTCTCGGGGTCGAGCAGGTGGTCGGACCGGGCAGCAAAGGCGATCCACTCGCGGTCGGGCTCCATCTGGGCCATGGCGACGCCGAGGTGCTTCCACGTCTCCTGGACGGCGGCCGACATGCGGCCCTGCCACTCGTCAAAGGTCGACCACGTCGACTGGATCGAGCGGACGATGCCCTCCTCGAAGTGGGCCGAGTTCTGCTGCATGATGATGATCGACTTCTGAAGCGCGTTCTCCTCGTTGACCTGCCGCTGGAGCTGCTTGAGGACGATCGTGTTCTGCGCGTAGGGGTCGTCCTTGGGGACGACCTGCATCGGCGTGTTCTTGAGCATCGTGATGGCCTTGGCGAGGTCAGAGATGTTCTTGGTCGACATCTCGCGCTCCTTGGCGACGGTCGCCGCAAGCCGGCCGGTGTCGTTCTGGACGTTCTTGATGTGCGCCTTGATCTCGGCCCGGAGCTTTTGCAGGTGCTGGACGATCGAGCCCTCGACCGTCTTAGCGAGCGAGGCGTGCGAATCGGCGATCACGCGCGTCTTGTCGCGGATGTTGTAGAAGACGTCCTGATGGTGGGCAACGACGAGAAGTCAGCCATCGAGCATTCGCATGGAAGTCGACCCTGCCAGAAGGGACGCACCTGGAGACCGTCCTCACCGAGGAACTGGTTGCCGGCCTGGAAAGGGACCTGGATGACCGAGCCGAGCTTGACAAGCTCCTTGGCAGTGTTGTTCTCGATGTCGGCTGAGGATGAGAAGGGCGGATGTCAGCGGGACGCCGAGAAACCGCATGCCACCCAAGGGGACGCACCGATGCCCTCGAAGTACGAGATGAGCATCTTGGTGATGCGCTTCCAGGCGGTAAAGCGCTCGATCAGGAGGTCGCTCGGCCGGAAGTCCGAGACCGACGTGTTCTTCTTGATCTGCGGGACGGCGAGAGCGGGGAATGGTTGGACGGGGACTGCGTCAGCGCTCTAGCGCCGGCGGGCTGGGTGAGATGGCTAACCCCCATCCTTCCTCCCGCGCGCGCATGCGCGAAGAGGAGACGGCCCAGACGGGATGGCAGAGGCAGAGGGCGTCGAGCGAAGCCGCCGCCGCTTGACGGCAGGCCCTGCTCGAACGCTTGCCTCCGCCCCCTCCTGACCTCCTGACAGAAGCCGGACGGAGGTCCCGGGTCGATGGATGGGATGAGGGGAGGGACGAACGAGCGACTGGGTGCGCGACATGGTGCTGCCGGCCTTGTGGCTCCGGCTGACCGAGGTCACCGTGTGGTTGTCCGAGTCGTGCTGGTGGTGATTGTGGTGCTGCATGGTTGCAGTAGAGGTCGGTGGGTGGGAAAAGAGGGAGATGGGTGTCGGGAGGCAAGGGACGGCTGGCCGGGGCGGCGGCCTTTCTCTGCGCGGCCGCCGCTCTGTCTCGCCGCTCTCGGCGGGCCCCAAAGCGGTGACGTACGTCGGCTTACGCCTCGCCGTGACCGCCCTCTTACGAGCGAACGGGCCCAGAACACGGGCCCTCCGGCGAGTCGGCCGCCGCTGCTTTTGGCATCGGCCAACAAGGACAACAGCTGCCGTCGCCGCCGTCGTCGCGTCATCGTCTCAGGCTGTCCCGCCAGGAAGTAAGCACGCCGCAAGGGAAACCAGTCATCAGAGTCGTCGAGCGCTCTCTCTGGCGCCGACTACATTGTAGGACCGGCTGGAACGCGCGGCGCAGGGCTCGAGGGATGGTCGGAGGATGGGCGATGCGACGTCGGCTTGTAGCGGGCGGCGGTGACCGGCACGACAGTGATCTGACGGTGTTGCCGACAGGGTTCTATGGGAGGCAGCGTCAGATATGCCAGTCAAAGAGACCCTGACAAAAGCAAGAGACGTACCGTCTGAGCACACATCTACGATGCTCAGCTCGCTGCCTCTGTGCCGCTGGCTAGCGCGCCCTCCCGCGCGCCGAGCACAGAGAGCAGGCGACTACGCCGCAGCCTCACGGGCCGACGATCTCGAGCAGGTCGCCGTCCTCCATGTCCGACTGGCCGACGGTCAGCGCCCTCGCGAGCTCCTCGCCGTCCCACTCGGCCCGAAGCCTTGCCGCTTCGGCCGGGCCGAGCGCGAGCTTTTTCGCGTAGTGCGCGAGCATTTGGCCGATCGTCTGCGTCGGTTTAACGAGCAGCTTGACCTCGGTCCCGCCCTTGCCGCGCATCGTCACCTTGAGCGCTGCCGAGACTGCCGGCCCGCCGCCGTCCGAGTCGCCGCCGTCGTCAGGCTGCGAGGCCGAGACGAAGGAGGCGGAGGCGCCGCCATTAGCGACGGCTTGTCCGACGACCGCGGCTCCGCCCAGACGTGGGAGGGCCGACGTCGATGCGACGGGCGAGGACGACGCGCGGCCGGTACCCACGGCAGCAGCTGCGGCTGTCGCTGCCTGGGCGTCGAGGAAGTTCTGCTGCTGGCGCTCAGCCTCTTGCCTCCGCTTGTGCGTCTCGTAGACGTCGCGCCGGTAGCCGACTGCAGTTGAACGCGGATGCGAGTCAGCTCAGGAGCGCCTTCCACCAGAACAACGCGGCACGCACCGAGCTCGCCGGAACTGTAGAAGCCGAGCGTCTCTGGGTTGGTCGACGCATAGACGCGGGCGTCATCCTTAGTGACGACGAGCGAGCCAGCCTCGTACTTTTTAGCCTTCTCAGCCTCCTGGATGAGCGTCTTGATCGGCTCCCACTGCGGCCGTCGCATGAGAAATCAGCCTTGGTCAAGTGACGAGATGAGGCAGCGCGACACGCACGCGGTTGACCTTGAATATCATCGGCCGCTCAAGGTAGTCGATCGCCGCCTGATTCGTCTTGGCCTTGTCGAGATGCGAGCGGATGACGAGCGAGATGCGCACCTCGTCCGGCGCGCCAAACATCAACGGGTTCCGGTGCGTCTTGCTCGGCCCGGCTGTCACTGAGGGCGAGCGCGTGTGCGAGGTCGTCGCCCGCGATGATTCCCGAGACGGTCCGCCCGCGCCCGTACCGGCCGCCGCCGGTCCACTGACGAACGTCGCCTGAATCTCATCGTCGTCGTCGTCGTCCGAGTCGCCGAGCTCGATCGGGCCAAAAGCTGCTATTGGTACGAGCTGCGGCTTGGGTTGGACGGGTGACGCAGGGGTCGGAGCTCTTGCGGGCGCGGCCGTGCCAAAGTAGTCAATGCCGTCGTCGTCGTCGGATGCCGCCCGCCGGTTCGCATCTTTGAGGAGCGGGTTCGGAATGTCGGCGTCCAATGCGCCGCTGTAAGACACCGGGCATCCGGAGGATCAGCTCGTGAGGTCATTTGACGAACATGCGGACAAGCGAATGAAGGCGCGACGCACTGGACACGATTCTCGACATGCTGGAGGATGGCCTCGGCCACAAGCGGCGGCGGGGTGAGCGAGTTGCGCGCCCGCCGGACCGGCTTCTTGCCGTTGGGGCCAGTTTTGGACCGCTTCTTCTTCGGCGTACGATCCGATTCGGACGAACTGGTAAGGGAGCACCAGACCGCGGTGAGTGACCGAGCCAAAGCGGGCAGAGTCCCAAGCAGTGCGCGACGGACCTGGAGTTGCTGCCGTCGAGCAGTGTGGCAGCGGCCGCTACGGTCTGCTCCATCCAGCGATGCTTGCCCTGGTTCTTGCGCTTGTAGCGACGCATGTTGCGGGCCGAGAACTCGCCCTCGTCCTCCTTGTGGCCGGATGCTGATCCGGCGTCAGTGTCGTCGTCGTCGTCGAGGTCGAGCTCGCCGTCAGCGAGCACCGGGCTGCTAGCACGCGGACTCGGTTCTAGCGAAGGCAGCAGATGTCAGCTGGGCCGACTGGCAGTAGTCATCGCCAGAGCGGAGACGCACCTTTGCCCTTGCCCTTGGCGGCCGAGCTTGCGGCCGGCACATGCCTGACGGTCCGTCGCGCCTGCGCCATCCACTCCTCCTCGGCGAGCCGCTCGCGCTCCTCCTCCTCCTCCTTGCGCCGGCGCCGCTCCTCCAGCGTTGCCGGGTCCTCGTCCCCGTCAAGCTTGATCGCGCTGGTGTTCATGGCCCGCTGGCGCTTCCGAGCTTGGGCCGAGGTCTCGACGATCTCGACGTCGTCGTCGAGCCGGTGCGAGCCAACGACCCAGCTCGGCGCGTCGTCGTCGCTACTGCCGCTGCCGTTGGCCAGCCGGCCCTTCTTGGGCGTCACGTTTGAGGGTCGCGAGCGAGCAGGTACCGGAGAGGACGACGTAAGGTCGACGGTCAAGCCCTGCTGGCTCGGGCCGAGCGTCGAGGGGACGCTCGTCGCGCTCGGGGCGGCGATGCCCGTCTTGAGCCGGGGCTTGGGTTTCGGTCGAGCTCGCTTGGCCTCTGGGGCGGGTGAGGGCATCGCGGCGAGCCAGACAGAAGGGAGGCTTCGGAGATGCTGTCAAGCGTGGATGGGTCGGAAGGAAGCTGCTTGGCAGGAGCGAGGCTCGGCGTTGCGAGGCAAGGAGACCGGGAGTAGCGTCGCCGAAGGCGGCGGTCGAGCGCGGCGCGCTACCGGCGGAGTCGGTTCAGTCGCGTGCGTATGCATGAGTGCTGACGACTCGGCACATGCGCCCTTGCTCTCTACAGTCGGTGCACATAAGCGGTATGAGATGACGGCAGCCGGCTGTCACTGCACGCTCGGCACGTAAACGAGGGGTAGACCGGTCCTTCCGACGCAAGACCGCGCGGTGCAGGCACGCATCAGACTGACAGCAATGAAGCGCAATCATGGTCAATAGTGGACCCTGTCCAGGGCGATCCCGTCCTAGTAAGATGAAGAAGGAGCAGATGATCAGCATCTGGCACGCGCGGAGGAAGTTGAAGAGGGACAGACTGAGCGGAAGAGGGCGAGCGTGCCTGATAACTGAGCAAGGAAAGTCATCAACCGATCAGTTTCAATTCAGTGCTGCTCTTGAAAGATGGGCCCACGCCGGCTCACTCCAGTCTTATTCTTCCCGGTTTGAAGGGCAAGCGTTCGCTCGCCGGCCCGCCCGCCGACGCTCGTCGCAAACTCCTCGAGCCAGAGAGTCGCGTGTGTGAGAAACGTAAAGTCGGCGCCGAGCGCAGGTTTCGTTCGCGTGTGCGGCAGACGCGAGCACGAATTGGTGATGGATGGTATGGCGGAGTTGAGGAGCTAGTAAGAGGACGTTAGGCATCAGACGGCTTTAGTTGGCGGAGGGCTTGACTTGAGGACTCACGAGAACGTTGATGCCGTGACGATGTGAGAGGGCTGACAGGGCGTGGAGGTCTGAGACCATCGTAGCCTTGGCTGAAGTGCGACATCACTGAGGTCAGCCCTGCTGTGCGAGTCGACTATGTTGGTCGAGTACCCACTCTCGAGACCGTTTGTCGCCATGCCTCCTCCGTACAGGCCGTCGATGGGATCGACGACGAGCAGGAGATCGCTGACGGATGCTGCGGATGTTGCAGCAGTCGATAGCTGAGCTTCGAGCGAGGCCAGGACCTCGCCGAATGTCGTCAGATCAAACGTCGCTCGGACCTCGAGTCGATCCAAGACGGTCTCTGGGGGCTGAGAGGTCAGAAAGCTTAAGCGTTTGCCTGTTGCGAACAAGGTCAGCAGGGTCCTAGGGCGACGAACCGCAGACGGATCGATAGCCTGAAGGACAGCCAGAGCCCGCTCGGCGCCGAAGACGCCTTCGCTGTCGACCCAGAGGACGCGCGCCGTCGGAACTGCGAGCAGATGGCGGATTGCGAGATGGAGGGCGAGCAGCTGCGTTGCAAGCAGCCCGTCAGAAACGCGCAGCAGGAACACGCAGGCCGACAGCAGACGAGCACGGACCGTCTTGCCCGCCCCCTCTGGGCCAGAAAGCTCTATTACGTTTGAGACGGTCGAGAGCAGCCTGTCGAGCTCGCCGATGCCCGTTGTGAGCCCTGGTCGTTGGCGGCGACTCACGAGCTCGTCGTCATAGGCCGTCGTCCCAAGGATCATCGGCGGGGCCTCAGCACGCCGGACGGCTTGCTGCAGCTGCTTGAGGGCGCTCTCGCGCGGCGTCCGCCTAGCTGCCCCGTCCCTCGGTGTCTCGAGCAGGCCTTGAAGGAGTGCATGGGCCGGCGTGAAGAGCAGCGATCGCGAGGTGAGGACTGGCGGGTCGAGCCGGGCGAGCAGCGGGAGCAAGGCCGCGAGCTCGGCCGGCAGCGTCGGTGCGAGCACGGCGAGGCGCATCGTGAGCAGCGCGCGGCGAAGTCCCTCGTCGATGAAGATGATAGCTGAAGAAAATACTAGGAGCAAGGCTGCTGTTCGAGTGAAGGGGCGAGGTCCGTGAGGGTTTAGAGGGGGTGACACGCTGCAGATCGCCTCGGAGCATCCCTCGGCCGGCGGGCGGAGCCGCGACGCGTCGTCGCCTCGCCCAACACACTGACCTCGTTCCTATCGTCCCCTCTATCGCCCGCATCCACCCTCTACTACAGCCAAGCCCATGTCGCAGTCGCAGATACCCGACTCGTTCTCGCAAGGCTCGCAACAGCAGCAGCAGTCGCAGCAGCAGCAGCCGGTGGCGTCGTCCTCGACCCTGCCGCCGCCGCAGCCCATTCCCGAGCCCCAAGAGGACTACTCGCGCCGGTACAACAACCTCCTCAAGGCGCTCGAGGTCGCCGTCCGCAAGGGCACCAACAAGTGGACGTGCGTCTCGCCGTCATGCTCTCCATCGCTGAGCTGCTCGGCTTGGCTCGGTGGATCGCTCGCTCTGAATGCTGATTGTCCAGCGGTCGCCTTCACTGGCGCTTCCGTTGCTTCTCGGCAGCTACGACGACTTCAAGCAGACGTTTCCTTGGCACTGCAGGCTCTACCCTGAAGAGTCGCAGTCGGCCTTCCTTCAGCTGGGCGAGGAGCTCAAGTCGAGAACACTGGTCAGTCCCATCTCGACTGCCAACGCTCCGGGCCGGTGCCTCGAGACGGCTCAGGTTGGTCGACGGCGGGGCTCGACGGTGGACTGACTGCGGACGTGATTCCTCCTCTGCCTACCCGCCGGTCGCTCTGCGTCGCTTCCTGCAGGACATGGCTCATCGGAAACTCGACGAGGCCAACACGAGCGAGGGCATGCGGCTGCTCCAGATCGCCGTTCAACGGACACTGGCGCGGACGGCGGGGACGGAGGGCCCAAGGGCAGTGAGAGGCGACGAATGGGTGTGAGTATCTGTCCTCGCAGCTGCCTACTCATCAACGGCCGGACGTCCGACGAGTCCGTCTTGACTAGGGTGAGAGGGCTGACAGACTCCACCTCGCTCCTTGCAGATTGACGGAGGGCATGGCTCCGGCGGCCATTACTGCAGCTTTCAACCTGCCCGTGCACGACGCAGAGCACGACCGCTTGCAAGCTGAGCTGAACGAGGCGCGTCATGTTTCTCTAACCATTCAGCCCTGCGCCCTGTTTTCCGGCTCGGTCTGACGCCTTCCGACCTTGCTCGTACGCGCAGCTGAACGACGAGATTCGGACGCTGGCTGGAGCAGTCCAGGCGACTGAAAGCCGACGAGAGGCCGAGGAGAGTGCACTCCGGAGGAAGGTCGAGTCGCTGGCAGAGGTACGTCTTCCCCAACAAGATCGTAACAAGGTCGTTCGCTCGGCCGGCATGGCTGACCCTTCGTCATAATGTGCACCTTCAACCGATAGGCGCTAGACGCGCTGCAGGGCCTGCAGGCGGACGACATGACAGCCTGGATAGAGGACAAGATGGAGGTCCAGGTCTGAGCTGTTCTGCGATGAACATCTTTGGCTAGGCGGCGGTCGCGCGCCCTCGTGCGTGGCGTGCCGGAGGTTCCGCCCTCTTGTGCACCGGTTGCATTGTGTGCTTGAACCGCAGAATCCGAGCCCATGCTTGAGCAGCGACAGCGTTTTAGTCCGCACTTGCAGCGCAAGGCGGACCGAGAGCGACTTTTGCGAGACGTACGAGCTCTCGTTCGTCGTCAGCGTCGGCGGCGGGCTGGCCCCCCTTCTTCGCCGCGCCGCCTCTCGTCGCGGTCTCCCACGCTCGACGTCGACCTCATCATCAGCACCCAAGAGCCTTGCTGCCCGGCCATTCCTTCCCCGACCGCCTCTCACATCCGACTTTGCCCCGCTCGACATCCATCAGTCCCCGTTGTGAATGGCCTCGATGACGGCGTCCCGCCTATCGGCCGAGCTGAGCGATGGCTCGAGGCAGGACGACGCTGGTCGGCCGGCCGGCCCTCAGCCCCAGATCTCACCCCTCTCGGTCGACCCAGCCTTCGTCGCTTCGACGGCCTCGTCGTCGTCTTCCTGGGATGGCCAGTCGTCCGAGGTGGCTCAGCGGCCCTACTCGGCCGTCTCGCCGGTCGCGTCGCCCTCGCAGGAGGAGGCCGCCGCCTTCGGCCAGCCTGCGTCGACATTGCCCTTCGAGCGACCCACCCCGCCTCAGCAATCGCCCAACCCGCCGGTCGCCGCCTACCTTTCGCAATCGTCCGCCGAGACCGAGCCCAAGGGCTACACGCCGCTTAACGACATGTCGGTCTCTGCCCGGGCGGCGCTCAAGGGCAAGGGTCGGGCCCAAAACCAGGGCTGGGTTGACCTCGAGCGCGGCGGGGAGGCGGGATCGCTCGTCGACGACGAGGAGCATGACATGGTCAAGGATGGCTGGGACCGCGTCGAGGGAACCGAGACCGTCCGGTCGCCGCCAACGTCGGACCTCGCAGAGTATCCGCCACCGCTGGCCATGACTGAGGAGGAGCGCGAGGAGAAGCGGATAGCGGACGTGCGTAGCCCCTCCCTCCCCTGTCGAGGCGCTCGGCTTCCCCACAGCACCCTTTGTCTGCGTGTTGCTGACCACACGACGACGAACGACAAACTTGTCACCCAATCCCAACGATCACGATATAGAATCTGGCGAGGATGCACGAAAAGGAGGCTGCCCGCCGGCGAGCGGCCCGCGAGTCAAAGTACCTCAAAAGCCACGGCCCGCGCGCCGGGTCGGGCTCATCGTCCATCGCGAGCGGCGCATCCGCCGTTGGCCGACGCAATCGCTGGAGCATCTTTGGCGGCTCTGATGCGAGCAACGTCCGTCCCATCTCGTCTGCTCGCGGACTCTTGGGAGAATGATGGGCTGACGACCTCGTGCTTCTCCGCGTTAGCCTCCGGGCGGCCACCTGCCGCTGTCGTACACTGGATCGCCCCCGCCGACGGCCTCCCCAGTTCTTTCCCCGACCTCGTCCACCTACGCCTCGTCCTCCTCGCACGCTGCTCAGCCGGTCCAGCATGAGCCCATGTCGCCGACGCTCCCGTCCGCCTCGTACCAGGGCCGCGAGTGGATCGGGGGCGGCGCGCAGGGCCTCCAGCTCGGCGCCTCCGGCCGGAGGGAGCGTCGCCGTCAACTCGGCTTCTGGGAGAACCTCTGCGGGACGGGCCGCGATCGGCGACCGGGAGACGAGGACGATGACGACAGCGACGAGGACATCAACCAAGGTCGGACGAATCCGTTCGAGTAACCCTCTGGGCAGCTTGTCTCTGGCGCTGCATGCCTGCTGCGCCTGGCCAGGCGGTTGGCCCCAGTCTCGACCTTGACCTCGTCGCATCGCCACACCCTGGCATCGCTGTACACCACACCTCTTCATCCACCTCCTTGTATCCCATCTGCCGATCAAAGCTTACCCCAATCGAGCGCGACGGAGGATTCAGCAGGACCGAGCAAGACGGGCGCTAAACAGCCTCTCTTCGCAGCGGCATGCTAGAACTCCAGATCCTCGTCCGGGTCGTCCTCATCCATGTCGTCGCCCTCATCGGGCTCGTAGAAGATGCCGCCTCCAGGCCGGCCTGTCGGCGCATCCTCGCCGTCTGATGGCAGCGGTGAAGCCTCGCCCTCGTGGGCGTAAGGAATCGGGACCGTCGAGCGCGAAGAGCGCTGGGAGGGCGTCAGATCGAGATTAAAGGACGACTGGGGTGTAGGCTCTTGCTGCTTCTGCCGGATGACGAGCGTGGTCAGCACCGTCGGCCGAAAAACGCAAGGGACTCTGGGCAGAGGAATCGGGCCCGCGTACCTCGGTCGTTTGGCTAGTCGGCGGCGCTTTGAGCTCCGACAACGAGTCGATGTCCTCCCACCTGCTGGCTGCGAGCTCGCCCGGATGGCCATCCTTCCTTGGCCGGAGACCCTCGACCGACCGCGCGACGCCGTCCCGGCCCTTCCTACCACGCTTCTCGACGGCGACGACGACGCCCGCGCTGTCATTCCGGCCGCCGGCGGCGCAGTCGGCCGAGTCGCCCTCGCCACGCGAGGTGACCGACAGAAGGATGTTGTACCAGCGCGGTGTTGGCGGCAGCAGGGCATACGAAGCGTGTATCGAGGCGACGAGCGCTGGCGGCAAGAGGTGGAGGTGTATGAGCGTCGGCGAGAGCGTCGTCGGCGTCAGGAGGGGGAGCATTGCGGGCTGGCCGGCGACCGGCGCCGGCAGGGGGACGAGCAGGAGCGCTGGCGCTAAGAGCGAGGTAAATAGCAGTCGAAGCGATCAGCATATCTGTCTGAGGCCGCCCACAGGTCGAGCGCAGGGCAGAGCTCACCGCCGAGCTTGGAGAGTCGGGCAACCAGACGGCCGACGAGGAGCGCCAGCTGGGAGACAGAACCGAGGTTGGATGCGAGCGTCGGCGGCGAGTCGAGGATGACGACGGGCGGCGAGGCGCCTGTAAAATCGCAGCACCGGAAGGTCAGCATGGGAGTCGGGGTCGAGCTGCAGGCGGGACAGGTAGACAGGCGGTGAGAGGGACAGACAGGCTTGGACAGACTTCCAGATCTCGGCCTCGAGCTCGGCGACTCCCCAGTCGTCGCGTTCGCCGCCGTCAAAGCCCTCGATCCAGCTCCTGAGGTCGACGATGGTTCCTTCACGGCCCTTCCTCCAGCCGAGCTTGCGCGGCTCGTACAGCGCCGAGACGAGGACGGCCGGCTGCGGACGAGCGAGGTAGTGGCTGACGACCGGCAGGGGCGAGAGCGAGTGCGCCGCGGACGAGACGACCAGGAGGGGCGAGTGCGGACCCTCGGCCTCATTAGCCAGCAGCGAGGGCAGGTGGCTCGTCGAGGCAGACATTGAGCTCTGTGTGGGAGGTGCCCGAGACTAGCAGGACCGATGATCGAGACTACCGACGGGGGAGGGCAAGACGGATGGGGTCGGAGGCGACGGAGCTCTGCGCGCCGCGCGGCGGCTGAAGGCGTTCGTCCTGCGCGCCGACGAGTGCACTTGTCCCCAGGACGACTGTCGAGGCTCGAACTAGTTGGTGTCGTTACTCGTCTAGTACAAGGAGCTCGTGTGCTCTATTCTATGCTGATCGCACTAGGCTCAGGGTCGTCAAGAGAGGAAGGTGCCGTAGCCGTCGCCCTCCTCCGCTCGGGCCTGATCCGCCTGCGACGAGCCAAGTGGCGCCCGACCGGCACTGCTACGCAGTCGATGTCTTGACCAGCTCCTGCTGAGGCTTCGCTCCAACTTACCCCCCGCTGAGGAGGTTGTGGACGAGGTGACGGTCGATGCTTCGGGCGGCGGGATGTCGACGATCTCGCTCTCCGAGAGCTCGTCCTCGGACTCGACGTCGCTGCCAGCCAGGCACTCTAGTGAGCTATCGTCGGGTGACTCGAGACGGCTCGATGATACGTCAAATGAGAAGGAAGACGATGCCTGTAGACAGTGGCCGGTCACAGTCTCAGATGCGAGTTTTACGCAAGTCCTCGGGCCACGGCTGGCAGGCGAAGACGTACCTGATGCGGCTGTCGAATTCCAAACGATCTGCTGCTTCGAGCGCCGGCCAGAACAGAAGCGACCTTGAAGGATGTCGCCTCTTCGACCAGAGCAAAGGCGAGGTTCTGGCAAGACGGTGCGCGCAGTCAAGTGATCAGCGTCCGTCATAAAGGCGAGGCAAACTGCCCGTCATCTTATTTTACGTACGGCGCCTAGCAGAGCCACACGATCCCTCAATTTTGCCGTGCTGAGCGACAAAGCCATCGTCGATGAGGTGTGCAGAGTCGAGGCCCGGATTGGGACAGGGGCCGACGAGTGCGCAGCGGCGAGCGACCCAAGGCCCGCTGGGGACACGCGGGTCTGGTACAGGAGGTTCAGCAGCTCCCATAGGAAGACGAGCACGGTGAGCGCAGAGGTTGCTGATCGAGTTGGAACGGGCTCTCTGATCAGCGTGGCCCATCAAAGCGGAGACGACGAGGCAGACGCACCGGACACCCAGCCTGCGCCAGCTCCTGTCGTGCCCGAACGCCGGCTGCAGCCGACTGCGGCGACGACGGCCGCCCTCGTGACCGCCACCGTCGACAAGAGCAGCATTTTGTCGCTGCGAAGGACTCCGGAGAAAGCCAAAGTTACCGCAAGGTCGAGGACGGCCAGGAACAGCAGCGCGCGGCGCCAGACGGCCAAGGACGGCGCTGGTCGAGGCGTCAGAGCGGCTGGCGAGGAAGGCGAGCCCGACGCGCGCGAGACGACCACGAACGACGCGGTCGAGGTCTGTGAGCGCAGACCGAGCTGAGACAGCATATTCAGACGTGCAAGAGCCGACAGACGTCCTAGAGCTGAAAGCTGGCCGTGTTGAGGCGGAGAGCAGGGTCGAAGAGATGGTCGGGCCGCAGGACCCATGCTTGCCGCCCCGGCGGAGGCGGCGCGGAGGCGGCGGCGCGCAGGCTGAACCTGGGCTGCACGGGGCTGCCCTCGGTCCGCTCTTCCTTGACCACGACCATCTCTAGCCGATGACTTGCCCATGGCGCTCATTACCGACGCAGCGTACGTTCCTGTTGCTCCAAGTGTGTCTTTACCGCCTCCTTCAGGCGGTGAGTGCTGACGCTAGGCTGTTCACCTGCTGCTGCCGCCGCCGCGCCCGCGCCAGCTACGTGATTCACAAGCTCCGGCTCTCGCATCTCCGGCATGGTAATGATTCCCTGTCGGCTGGCATCATTGACCTAGGCGAGAGTGCGAGCGGTGACGGCCCATGGATCCGGGCGACGGGTGGGAGAGACGTTGAACGGTGCGTTCGTCGGCAGCTGCTCGACCATCGCGAGCGTGAGCTGATGGCTGTCGTCTCTCGTGCCCAACCACTCTGCCTCGTTCTGCTTCGTAGATGGCCGGAGCTACAGACGGTTCACTCGCCCACCATCAACGCGCATGCCTCGTCGTCGCGCGCGCCGGCACTGCACCACCAGCGGTCGAACCTCCAGCGGGCGCTGTCGACGCGAAAGCCGCGGGGCGAGGCTCCGCAGCCTCCGCCGCCAGCAGGCGAGGGCGCCCAGCTGGCTTACCGGCCTACTATCGTCGGTGCCGGCCGAGCATTGGCAGGCGGGGCTGGCTATCGAGTCTCGGGCGTCCGTGCGGCCGACCAGGGATCGGTAGCCGGGCCCCTGCCAAGCCTGGCAGACGGCCGGCCACGCATGCGGACGACGCGTGTCTCCGAGTCGAGCTTCGCCCGGCCCCAAGTGGTTCGCCCACCACGCATCCAGACCTCGCTCACGACGGATGGGTCCATCCCAACCCGCAAGCGCTCAGATTCGGAACCGATTCCGGGCCCACACCCAGGCACGATACCGTCGCCGCTCGCGTCGTCATTCTCGTCACGCGCACCGGGCGGAACGACCGGGGACGAGGAGGGCAGCAGTCAACACGACAGCGCAGCGTACTCGACCCTGGGCGAGGACGATGGCGAAGAATTCCTCGAAGATGACACGGCGCTCGAGGCCGAGGACGGCGACGAGGACGGCGACGAGGGCGCCGACGGTTTTGCGGACGACGTCCCGGCGCTCGGTCGGCCCCTCCGCGGCCTTCTCTCGGAGCGCTCGCGCAGGGACACCGATGCGAGCGGTATGCCGACCGAGGTCGGGGATGACAGCGAGGGCGAGATGGGGATCGAGCGCGAGCAGGAAGACCTGCTCGACGGCTTCCGCGAAGAGACGGACGTCGCAGGCGCAGGTGGCCTCGATAAGGTCGGTGACCGCCCCGAGCAGAAGCTCCCCATCGAGAGCGGCGCGGACGACTCCTCGAAGGAACTCAGACTCCTATCGTGCGTAACATAGCGTGGCCGTCAGTAGTTCGGAAGCGAAGATGCTGATAACCCAATCACTCTGCGTCTCCCGACGCCTTCAAGGAAACCTCCGCTCGAGGCACAGCCTTCCTTCTCGCATCTCAAGGTCCCGCTTCAATCGGCAATACCGCCCAAGCCGTCTGGCCTGTCGATGCTGCTCAAGGCTTCCGAGTCTAAGACACTGGCGCCCTTCGCGGCGTACGCGCGCGTCCTGCCGCCGCCCGTCGGCCCGGGCGGCACCTCAACGCCGGTACCGACTCTCGCTCTCTCGCTCTACTTTCCTCATTCGGACCAGCCGAGCAAGCCGCTCAGGACGCTTGTCCGCAAGGTTTCGACCGTGGAAGAAGTCGTCGGCCTCGGCCTCTTCCTCTTCGGAAAGGAGGGCCGAAGGCCGGCCCTGGAGGAAGGGCTGGACGAGGAGGGCAGCCGGGAGTGGGAGATTAAGCTCAGTACGCGCGGCTGGGGCCTACGCATCGTCGAAGACGATGGGGAGGTGGACGAAGACTTTCCCGGTACGTCGAAGAGCTGCACAGCCCGGCAAGTCTGCTCGATTCTGACCCCCTCTCGCTCTCGCCGCTCCACAGCGCTCGACCGGGACGCCAGCGTGGCCAAGTTCTCATTCCTCGAGTTTGCCATCACCCAGGCGACTCCTACTCAGAGTACGCGCTTTGCTCGGGATTTTTGCTCAACCTCTCTGTTGCTGACCGACGGCTTTCGCTTCCCTTGTGCACCGCAGTCGAACAAAACGTCGCCAAGAACCCTCTGCCAGTCCGACCAGCGGCAATCGCTCGGCCGTCCAATACATCGCTCGCGCCGCCACCGAGCACGCTCGGCGTCAGGCAGAGCTCTTTCACGGACAGCAGCTTCCAAGAGACGAGCCCTGTTCTCCGACCCAGCGCTGCCCCTGGCATCCCTGTCCTGCTCAAGATCAACGTCCGCTCCGGCGGCGCGCGCTTCACGACGACCATTAGCGTGTACGTGCCTCATGCGCGTCACATGGGTCTGGTGACCGTTTCATGCGCTGACCTGACCCTGCGAGTCTGCAGACCCTCGGCCACGTATCTCGCCGACGTCGTTGAGCTCATCTGCAAGAAGCGGCAGATGGACGACCCTCCCAAGGACTGGGTCTTGTGTCTCGCCGATCTCTCCTTCGTGCTGCCGATCGACCGCACGGTCGAGAGCCTGATGGGCGTCACCGACCTCGCGCTCGTCAAGCGCAGCTGGGCTGCCACTCATGGCCTCAAGGGCGGCGGCCAGCGCGGCGGCGACCCGAACGGTGTGTCGCACTGCCAGCCGTCTTTGGCTCGTCAGTCTCTCTGTCTGACCGAGCGGTCCTCCTTCCTTCCTGTCTCAGCCTCGGTCTTCAAGGACTTCCACGAGCAGCGTCGCCAGCCGGCGACCGTTTCCGGGTTCGATTCGCCCTACCAAGTCAGTCTCGTGATTCCACGTCGCAGCATCTCGCAGGACTGACACCGGTATCTCGCCTCGCCCTGAGCAGAAGTTCATCGTGCATCGGAAGGCGCCCATCGGACGGCACGAGCGTGTGCTAGCCATCGACGGCGACTGTACGTTCACTTCCCACCTGATGCGCATTTGAGCCAGAGACTTGTCAGACACATGCTGACCACCTTCGCTCCAATAGACATCCACCTCGTGCGTCGCGATCGGGTCAGGTCGCTTCGGCGTCGACCGATATGCTGATCCAGAGTGCCCTGCTCGCAGATGCCTCCCGAGGGCCGAGCACTCGGCTTCACGACCTCGGTGCGGACGAGCTCCTTCAACATCAGCGCTATCGTTAACGTCAAGCAGTCGCGCAAGTCGCCCCAGAATCTCAAGATTGCCGTTGCCAAGGAGAGCGGCACCAAGACGTACGAGCTCGAGGCCGAGAATCCGCGCATCGCGTCCGACATCGTCACCATCATCAAGGATCTGTACGTCGTTCCACCTCCCCGGCTGCATCAGACACGCTCGCGGATGCTAACCCCTCTGGTCTTCCAGCATGCGCCTCTACCCCGCCACACAACGCCAGCAGCCGGGCAATCTGCTCGCCCCGCTCAGCCCGAACAAAATTCGACGACGACCGCCCGGAGTTTGAAGCCCCCTTGCCCCCCGTCAGCCTCAAGGACCCACGTCGCGTCCGAAGCTCCTGCCCCCACCCTTACGAATCTGATGAACCTCAACGAGATTAAGACTACGTCATGCCATCGGTCGGACAGGGGAGGAGGTGTGCGCCTTAGGCAGCCGCTGCTCGAGGGCTCGACGTGCCAAAGGCGGGAGGTAGCCAGAGGGGGTCGCGGTCGAGCGACGGTGCGGTCGACGGCCGTCTGGAGCTCCGCCGAGTAGTGCTCGGGGAGGTCGAAGGGGTCGGCTCGTCGCCTGAAACCCACGACAGATGCTGGGCCGGGTGCGCTTGGCGATTGACCGGCTTGTCCGGTCGCGCCTTTGCTAACGATGGGCTGCTCTCTCCGTCGCCCTCTTCGGTGACTGGTGCAGGTGCGTCGGGCTTTGCGGAGCGGAGGTGGCCGCGCATCGAGCTGCACCGTGACCCTGGCGCGGGCGTGGTCGAGGCGTAGCCCGAGTCGTACGACGAGCAGGCCGAGGGTAGCGGCCGTTGGGTGACGATGAGGCTCGCGGATGATGTCAAGCTCGGCGCGAAGCGGCAGCGCACGACCAGCTCGGTTGCGGCTTCGGCTTGTACAGAGGTTGAAATTGTGCGCTGTGAAGCTGTCTCGATGCGGCTGGTCGACGCGGACCGTTGTCCAGAGAGTTCGCTTGCGCGGAGAGACTGGAACACCTGTCGACCTGGCCTCGCAGCGCCGACCTCGGCCGGCCTAATCGTGCGGTCTGGCTCGAGCTCATCGACCGGCGATGCGGGGCTGGACCGCATTTCGCTGCTCGGGACCTCCTGGTGCAATGCCAGCCCGAGGTCAATCCGCTGGCGAGTTGCTTTCCTCGGCCTTGAGCCGTCGGAAGGCGCCGAGTAGCGGAGCACTGCGAGGTGAGTCCGAGGCATGTTGTCAGCGAGGACAAAGTCAAGCTTGTCGCCGAGTAAGGCAAACTGACCGGCCTCAAGTGACCATCGAAGATTCTGCTCCTTTGTCGTCCGACGGGCACGATAGATTGTAGCGTCGATGTTGGCCGGCACGCGCAGCTCAAAGGGGCACTCGCGTGAGCCGAGCGCACCACCACTGCTGCTTTCGTGGCCGTCCCGGTCGACGCTCCGCCAGAGGATCTGAGCCGCCTCCCAGATGAGGATCGCTCGGCCGGCCGAAGAATGGCTCTCGGTGCAGCGCAAGCGAACCTCGAGCAGGGCCGGTCTGGCCGCGTCGGCTGGCTCGGCCGCCTGAGCGATCGTTCGAACGACGCCGACGATTCGGACCTCCTCGACGCCGAGCGATGGCATGCTCGAGCCCGACAGGTGCTGGAGCTGAAGCTTGGCCTCTGACGCCCTCATCGAGCAGCAAGGGAACACTGGGAATGGTCTGGAGGGGCGCGCACGCTGGTCAGAAGGGCCCGTGCCTCCAAGCGGACGCGCTGCTGCGTGCTTGCGAGCGAGGAAACGACGCACCCTTACGAGATGGGCGTGCTTGACCGTCGAGATGAGTCGCCTTCCTGCTCGAGGGAGGGAGGCCTGGCTGCGAAAGAAAAGGTCTGCCGAGGTCGTCGTTGGTATGCAACATCCGGCTCCTGGTCCGCCCTTGATCCCAAGCACTCCCTGGCCGAGACGTCAGCATGGTGCTCCCCTTGATCCGACGACGGGTCGTCCCCGCGCGGGTGTGTGCGGGACGTCCTTCGTCTGGGCGTCAAGGTTCGACGTCGCGTCGCCTTCAAAGGGGCCGGCGTAAGTCGTCACGTTTGGTAGCGTGCGCGAAGCGTGGCAAGCACCGGTCTAGGCCCCGCCAATGCCGCCGCCCTTTCGATCCGCCACCACTGAGCAGTCCATGAAGGGGAGGCGCGTCGTCACTTCCGCAGGGTCGCTGCTTCCGACGGTGGGCATGTCGAGCGGCGTTTGCTGGAGGAAGCACTACTCTGCCGGCGGGCAGAAGTGATGCGGGGGCGAAGGAGCCGAGACGGGCGCGCGCGAGAAAGAGATTGAGCCGGCGAGCAGATAAACGGACGAGCACACGCTCGAGCGTTCTGACGCAGGCGACGCACGACGCGACGTCTCGACAGGTCGCAGAGTGGCCGGACGTGAGGCGTTCTGTGAAGTTGGCAGGATCGATTCTGACACCCTGCTGCTGGCTATGGCCGGCAAGCCCGACGGGCCTGGCCGGACGGGGGGGCGCCCGCTTTGGGCGGCCCAGGGCTTGATGTAGTGCGCCGACGCGTACGATCCTGTCGCCAGCCACCTTGCCTCTGATCGCAACGACAGCCGCAGCCGCAGCCGAGCTCATCTATATCGACAGGTGGCGGACCCTGGGCGCCATGCGAGCCGAGCCTCTACTGGAGGCCGACCCGCCGGCGCTCTTCCTCCAGCTCCTCCAGAACGCGAGTCAAACCGCCCGTCTCCCACCTGCCCCAGACGAAGCCCGTGATGAGCGCGGTGACGCCGCCGACGCCGACGAGGCCGCCAAAGAAGACAAAGATGGGCGCCAGGTACGATCGGAGGGGCAGGAAGGCCGATGAGACCGTCAGAGCGACCAGCAGAAGGATCGCGCTGCATCGATCGAAGGGGGAGGGGGCAGGTTGGCGCTTCGCTCGCGACCGAGAGAGGACGGGCGATTACGCACGGAGGAGTCAGAGCAAAGAGCTGGTTGGCGTGTCGGATGTGGACCTTCCGGTGATGACGCAGGACCCGTCCGAGCTCGTCGTAAGTCCGTGCTAGCGCGTCGCTCGCCCTCGTCCGCCGCTCGTCAAGCTCTGCGAGCGGCGTCGACGACGAAGCCGAGGCGTGCGACCCATCCGACTCGGCACCCGACAACGTCTGGTCCTCTGCCGAGGCATCTGCCTCTGCGGAGCTTGGCAAGAGGCCGCGCGAGGGGACGATCTCGAAACGTGCCCGGACGCCAAAGTGGTCCGAGTACGAGTAGGGCTTGCCCGGAACAAGGCCGCGGACGACGACCTCGGCCTCGACGCAACGAAGCTCGACCGAAGGCGGCGGTGGTAGCTTGGAGGTTGGCGCAGTCGAGGTCGGCGCCGAGCATAGGTAGTCTGTCCAGCGCGGCGGGCAAGAAGGAGGTCGGTGGAAGATGTAGTCGAGCCGCTTGCCCTGCGTCCGCCGCACCGCGGGCGGGATGTCCTTGCCCCACGTCCACGAGTTGAGAGGAGCTGGCGAGGAGCGCATTCAGAGGTTAGGACGCAGGTCGAACGTCAGCGGCGAAGCATGCGAAGCCTCACAGTCGACCGTCACGCCAGCCTCGTCGAGCGCTTGCTCGGCGTCCGGGATCCCTTTGCCGACCATGTCCCACCGCTCGACAAACTCGTCGTGCCCGCCGTCGTCATGAACGCCCCTCGTATCGGCGCGCCTCTGAGCAAATTCGATCCAGGCATCCTTAACCTTACCGGCATCGCGCATGACGCGGTACGGGAGCTCGTTTGACTGGAAGTTGAAGTCGCCGCACGCGAGGACGTAGCGGCCCTGGCGAGCCGAGCGCGTCAGATACTTGCTGAGCTGCCAAGCCTGGGAGGACCGGTACGAGTTGCCAAGCTCGTAGCCCTCTGGCCCGCCGGCGTGCATCTGCGAACGAGTCGGGCGTGCGTGTCAGCGCGCAGCAGGGGCGAAGCGCGACCAACGGGGACGAGGCGTGACGGACGTGGGTTGTGTAGATGTCCATCTCGCCAATCGTCGGATGCTCGATCATGATGCTGCCGGCAGCCTTATTGACGTAGAAGTCGCTGAAACCGAGCGGCCGGCCTGTCAGGTGGTACGGGATGGTCGTCGACTCGAGCAACGGGAAGCGCGAGAGGATGGCCAAGCCTGCTCCCAGAGCGCCGCTGTCGCATCAAGAGCGCGCAGGACACCGCACATGGTCAGCAGGCTTTATTTGGTAGGAAGCGGAAGAGAGAGAGAGAGAGAGTGATCAGACTGACGACGAGAAGAATTTGCCGTGAGGGAGGACTGAGCGGACGGCCTCGCGGACGAGCTCGTAGTCCTGCCGCACCCAGATCTCCTGGAGGCAGACGACGTCATACTGGCTCGAGCGCGCGAGGAGCTCGGCAATGGCCTGAGAGGAGGAGGCGCGGGAGTGATGTACGACATTCGTCAGCTTCCACTCCCTGCTAGCGTAGTGAGCCGAACGCCGGCGATGCCGTCCTCGGGCGAGGAGCGAGGCAGCGAGCGGTCGGGCATCGTCGACGACCGACCTGGATGCGCTCCTTGCGGAACTTGGAGATGGGCTTCAGGCCCCTGTACAGGTAGCGGCGGAGACGACGAGGCTCAGATCAGCCGCTGATAGCTTGGACCTCCAGCCACCGAAGATCCACTGACCAGCAGTTGAGGGTAAGGACCTCGAAGGTCGACGACGCTGACGAGGACGACATGGCGGTTGGCGGCCAGCTCAGCCTCGGACGCGCAGCGCGCGACGAAAGGGGTTCGCCGGGCAGAAGCCCTCGCTCGTCCAGACCGCTAGCGACCACCCTCCCTGACGACGACAAGCACGATCCTCGACAGCAGGCAGCAAGGATGACGACGTCCGGCTTCTACCGCTTCAGCGATATTATGTGGGAGTACGTCCCATCAGCCGCTCTCGAGCTCGACCGGCCAAGATTGAGCTCCGGCTCCCCGCCTCCTGCTGGTCGTCGATCCTCAAGCCTGACCGCCTCTCCATTCCGCACGACGACCGCCTCCCAAGGTGGCCAAAGTACGAAGACGGCAAGCATGTACGTCGTAGTCTACGGAACGGTGAGACATCAAGGGCCTTGGCTGACACCGGAGGGCACACCGCCGCGGGTGCCCGCGCCTCGACAGGAGTCTGCGCTCAAGGCGCTCTTCAATCCTACCGGCCTGACGGACGCCGGCTCGCCGCTTCGGCTGCCCGGCGCAGACGGCATCGAGCTTTACCTTGGTCGGTCCTCTATCTGTCTCGATAATGCCGGATGTAGCTCGTAAGACGCGAGCTTGCACTGGCGCGATGCGCTGCAGGCCGCAAGCAGCCTTACCTCGCGCGACGCGAGAGGCGCCGACGCGCACGGGCCTACGCGCGCCCATCCTGCCGCACGGCCTGAACGTCGTTCTTGTCACAACGCCTCCGACCCTTGCTGACTGGCTGCTCCAATCCTTCCAGGCGAGTTCCCTAACCGGCACAAGGTTCTACTCTTCACGTCGCACCAGATCGGTCAGTGACTGCTCGCAGCGCACGGAGCGCCAGTAACCACGCAGAAGCCTGACCTCTGTGCCGAGCGTCTGGCCTACGTTTGCAGAGTACGCGAGGTACTTTCTTCAGACGACGGGCGTCGTCCGGCCGAATGAAACAATCAAGCTGCCGAGCTGGGAATACCTGCACCCAGTCGAAAACTTCCTCCAGCGGGTGCGTTCCGAGTGGCAGTCTTTCGGGACGAGAGTTGCACATCATGTCACACTGCTGACCTCTTCCTCACTCTCCCTCACAGCCGACGCCATGCCTCTTCTCCACGCCGGGCGAGATCAAGGACATCGTCCGTCAGCTCGACAAGCACAAGCGCAAGGTCAAGCAGGGCGGCGCCGGCCCGCCGATCAAGATCCGCCAGTCATCTGGCGGCAAGGCGACTGCTGGATCCCAACCTGGCGCGTCGGCTCCCAAGGCTCTCTCCAGGATGCCGCAGGCCGTCTGGAAGGCTAAGGACGCCCTCGAACGGACGCGCAACGCCTGGCGGCTGATGAAGGAGACCGGCCGCGGCGCGTTCCTCGCTATTGATTTCGAGGTGCGTCGCGCGACCTTCAACACACAACCGGCCGATCGCTGACACCCCTCTGCGGGCAGACCCACGAGGTACAGCAGCAGATCGTTCTCGAATGGGGATGGGCCGGCTCGTGTGCCGATACAAACAAGCTGAAGGACGAGTGCGGGCACTACCTGTTCGTCCCTTCGAATCTACGGCGATTGCTCGTAACTGGACAGTCGCTGATGCTGCTCAATCTTGTGCAGCGCTCGCGACCACCTCCTCACGCTTGCCAACGGCAAGTATGTGCCGGACAACCGCAAGGTGCTTTGACTCCCTTTGAGCACAAGCCAGCTCACCTTCATCTGACGCAGTTTCTTCGACCGCCAGCGCTACCGCTTCGGCGAGACCGAGGTGGCCGGCGCATACGAGTTTGACGCTCAGCTGCGAGAGCTCATTGAGACCTGGCACGCGCGCTCAGAGGCTTCCAACGGTCCACTGTACCTTGTGCGTCTGCCCAGCCCTCGAGAACCGGAGAGCGAGTCACTGGTCTGACTACCCTGCGAGAGAACTTAGGTCTTCCATGATGCGACCGGCGACCTCAAGACGCTCTCTCGGATCGGCATGCCAGACCTTCCTATCCGAGATGCCCTGCCGGTGTCGGTCGACCTCGGCAAGGCGGGCGACGTCCACTTCGTCGACACGCAGGTCCTCTACGACGCCGTCATCAAGCTTGGCGGGAGCGATGAGCGCAGCCGCAGTCTCGCAACGATGACCCAGCAGCTCGGCCTGCAGCCTAAGGCGACCTTCTTCCATAACGCAGGCAACGACGCTCACGTCAGGTCGCCGTCCCTCGCAAGTCTTTGCCATCAACGACACTGACCCTGTCGTTCACCTTGTCGCTCCGGCAGTACACGCTCGATTGCCTCAAACTCATGATGGAGCCCGAGGTCAAGCTCGTACGTGCTGTCGTTAGGTTGCGCAGCCCCGAAACCTTCTGACCCGTTTCTCCCTCCAGGCCTGGATCAAGACGCCAGAGGACGAGTCGCTTCTCGACTCTGACGACGAGCCGGGAGGAATGCTGTGACCACCGTTCCCACTATTCTACACCCTTCTCAGCATGCCTCTCTCTCGTGCGCCTTCTCTGATTCGTGAACAAAGACTGTCGAGCATGCGAAAGAGTGACCGTTCTACGGAGGAGCTTTCATCGATCCAAGCGCTCTCGAAGCGCTCGCAGCCGCTCGTGCGGGTCTTCGCCATTCCACAGGACTCGCCCCTCCGTACGTGTGATCAGTGGCAGCCCAAACTGCTGACAAACGAAGGAGGCAGAGACTGAGGCGTATAGGGCGGCTTCGGTGCGGGTGGCAGGCACGTCAGTTGCGCGAATCTCGGCCGACCTCTCGACGGTAGCAAACCACAGACCTTCGTAGTTGTCGCCTTTGTTTAGGCTGAGGCCGGCGATGAGCCCGCCGAGAAAGCTGTTGCCGGCGCCCGTCACGTCCCGGACCTCGTCCTGCTCGTCTGCGTTCCAAAAGGCGGGCACCCAGCGGAGGTAATCGGCCTCTGCGCGGGAGGGATGGACGCCGACGAGCGAGCCTAGAACACCGCAGCGGAGAACGATGGATGACGACGTGGGCAATAGGGGGCAGGAGAGGATCTGATGAGCGAGCTGCTCGTACTCGTCCGTGAAGCGAGGAGTGGGGAGCGAGAAGAGGGCTGCGAGACGACAGCGCGGTGAGATGAGTGACGCGAGCAGGGCGCGGGCAGAGAGAGGTGAAAAGATGAACCGGCAGCCTCTTCATGATTTGGCGAGCAGACGTCGACGTGCGCCAGGCTAGCCTTGAAGGCCTCTAGCTGCTCCGGTTTGCAAGCCTGCGGATGCGGCTCCCAGACGACCGCCGGTCGCCAGCTCGCTAAGAGGCCGTCAGAGGGGTCTGCCTCGGCCCGGATGGAAGCGATTTCGACCGCGGCACCCTGGACCGCTGCTGGGGCAAGGCACATGTGGATGAATCGAGCACCCGAGAGCGGTGTGCCGAGGAAGGAGCGAGGGCTGATTGGTGCAGGCTGGTTGATGTACCGGAAGCTGAGGGAAGCCACGAGAGGTCAGCGCCCCCCGCCCGAGGACCTTAAGACGGGGCCGGTTGCGACGCACATGCGCTCCTCGCCTCGATAGGTGATAGCGGCGCTCCCGGTCGGGCGTCCCTCTCGCCAGACGAAGATATCGTCGCCGAAGACGCGCTCGACCTCCCGGACCTCGACCGGCACGCTGCCGTCCGAGTCGACGAGGATCCGGGCCTCGCCGGGCTGATTGAGCCAGACCCGTGCTCCGACGACGGCATAGAGGCCGCCGCCTCCAATCTGAAGGAAAGCGCTGTCGTCAGCATACCCGTACCCAGAAACGGACTGTCCAGCTGTAGCTCACCTGGCGGGTTGGCGGCTTCAGCTCGCCTCCATCGGCGTTGAGGAACTATCGCGCCATCAAAGGGGCAGCGCGCGCCTGTCAGCAGCTCGCCGACCGCGGCGTAGGACTGTCAAGATGGACTTCAAAGCAGTCGACGAGGACGGTCCTGTCGAGGATGGCCAGGTCAGCCGTCGCACTCAGCCAAGACGGACGAGGAGAGCGCACTCACCCTATCGAGGTCACGAGCGTCATGGCCGTACTTCGGAGGGCGGAGACCGACCGGGGACGACAGGCAGCCGGCGTCTCGCCGTCGCGGCTGCGCCCTGGGCCCTGGCCCTTTGCGCGGGCGCGCGCCCTCCCCGAGAGCCTGTTCGACCGGCAGCGACGACTCCTCCCCGTCGTCACCCTTCCCTCCGAGTCCCCGAGCTAGGCCAGGACAGATCCTCCCCCTCCTTCCTATCTCCCGTACAGCGATCTCGTGCTCGCTGCTGCCAGGTGCGTCAAAAAGAGCTAGGCGAGATCGCCCCTCCGTCCGGTCGTCGCAGCACGAGCCTCCCGGCCCCCGGGCGCGCGCACAAACAGAGGGCCCGCTGCTGGTCGTCCGGCTCATCTCGCCCTCGGCACCTGGCGGGCCGAGCGTCGCTGAGATGCCCGGTCTTGGGGGAGGATTTGCTGCCCCGGCGAACGGGCGGCTTGTCGTGCCTACAAAGAATGCTGGTCTGACGACACTCGTGTGCCTTGGTCCAGACGCCGGGGCCCTCCTCTTCCTCAGGGTGACCAGCTGCTCCGCCATTCGCCCGGCCAACCTCTACTCTTTGCCCGGCAGCCCGCCTCACCTCACGCCTCGAGTCTCGCTGCTCGTCCCGTCGGGCTAGTCTCTTGCCGCCTCCCAACCGTCCTTTGCGCGGCAGCTTAGCGGTCCGACTTTCTCCCTCCGACCGCCGTCACCCTTTCAGTACCGGCGCCGGCCATCAGCAGCAGCATCGCTCATGTCGCTGAAGAACAAGAGCAAGCCGACGGATAGCGCGCCTACTGGTGGCGCAGGAGGTGCGGCCGGCCAGCAGCCTCGCTTCTCTAATCAGGGTGGCGTAAAGTACGTCTGATCCTGTTCTTCGAGCTCGATCTCGCGGCCAGCCGGCTGACTGCGACCTTTCGGTGCGTGCGATGAACTCCTTTCCCCCCTTCGTTCAGGCCCAAGCCCCGCTTCTCCTCCCCGGCCGGCTCGCCGGCATCGCCCTCCAGTACTGGCGGTGGTCTCCCTTACCCGTCCTCGCTCAACCTTGGCGCCAACGGCCCGTCCTCGCGGCCGAGCTCGCGCCTGTCTGGCACGCTGTCGCCTGCGCCCGCCTCGCCGGCCGCTGCCCCGCCTCCCAACGCCTGGGCGCAGAAGCCGAGCTTCGCATCGGCCGCCCGACCAAGCTCGGCAGCCTCGGTTGCTTCGACGGCTGGACCGACCGCCTCTGACCCTACGCCGGCCACCACCAACGGAGAGCTAGCGGCCGGAGCTTCCGAGAAGAGCTCCACGCCGGCGGCAGCATCTTCGCCGGCGCCGTCTCCGGCACCAGCCGCGGCCAACGGCCTGCCTGCTCAGATCGCCTCGGCCCAGAGTCTCCTGGTGCGCATCGTCTCTTGAGTCTGTGACGCTGCAATCGCCTCGCTTCAGCCGCTGAGATGCAGCATCACCGCCCGCCCTTCCACCGCAGAACTCACACGTGACAATCGTCACGACCAAGGAGACGTACGACGGCATCCTGACCGACCTCGCGCGCCAGATCCAGCAGAAGGGCGCGGCCAGGCCGCACGTCATCCTCCAGAAGGCGTGCATCAAGGGCATGAAGCGCGACGTCATGATCCGCGAGTGGCAGGGTCCCTACGACGAGATTGTCTCGATCGCAAAGTGGACGCTCGACCCAGCCGAGGCGAGCCCGCCCCCGTCGGCCGGCGCCGGTAAGGGCCGGAGGTCCGAGGGTGGCTTCCGGACCGACGCCGACATCTCGCGCTCGGCCCAGCTCGGACAGGAGCGTGTGCTCGTCGCTTGGGACGCCGGCTCGCCCCCTCCGGCCTCATCGACTCTCCACAGCGGTCTGGATGCCAACACTTTTGGCTCGAGCACCGCGGGCGCAAGTGGCGGCGCCGGCGGCAAGAAGGGCGGCTGGGACCAATTTGCCGAGAACGAACGCCGGTTTGGGACCAAGACCGACTTTGACGAGGAGATGTACACTACCAAGCTCGTCCGCAACGGCGAGGGCTTCAAGGATCGCGAGCGCAAGGCCGAAGCCATGGCTCGGGAGATCATGGGCGTGCGTGCCTGCGTCGACCTTCATCACCCGTCGCATCTCTGGCTGACCGACCGCCGACACCCTCTTCGCAGACGGCCAGCTCGAACCCTCACATGCAGGAGGAGCGCGGCCAGGCCGTCAGCTCGGCCCTTGGCGAGGAGGACCGGTACGTCTAAATCGCCGCCGCTCGATGTGGTCTTTGACCGTCAGCTGACCCGGTGCGTGTTGCAGCTACTCGGGCGTCGTCCGGAGCGCCAACGCCTACGTCCCGCCGAGCGCGCGCAAGCCTGCCGCACCGACGCCCCCTCCACAGCAGGCTCCGGCCTCGCCGGCGCCGCCGCCGGTCGTCTTGCAGCGGTCGAACTCGCCCATCATGGACCCGGCCGTCGTGCGCTCATCTTCCTCGGGCGGTCCGAACGCGGCGAAGCTTAGCCCTGCCGCTCCGGCGCTCTCTAAGGCGCCGTCATCCGGCGCGAACGAGGGTGGCGTCGACAGCCCAGTGCGTTCTTGCAGCGCCGGGCAACCCTGTCGCTCTCGATGCTAACCCAAGCGCCTCCTTCGTATGATAGAGTGCCGACAAGAGCGTGCTTGCTGCCTTCCAGGACTTTGTCAAGTCGGACCGCCAGCGACTCGAGCAGAAGAAGAAGCTGATCGACAGCAAGGTCAAGAGCGAGAAAGACAAGAAGCTCAAGGAGCTGATGAAGTTTGGCCAGGACTTCAAGGTGCGACAGTGCCTTTGAGCACGGAGCGGGCTTTTCGTAACACACAGCTGACAATGCCCTCAAACAATTTGACTCGTCCGCGCTCCTGCAGCTCAAGACGGCCATCCCTCAGGACCTCGTTCCGATCCTTGCGAAGGATGCCGAGAAGCAGAAGGCAATCGTCGAGAAGGCCGCCGCCGACGCGCTCGCTGCCAAGTCGGCACCCCCACCCCCAACGCCGTCGCCCAAGATCCGTCTCGCGCAGCCGACCGCGGCATCGGGCGTCAATTTCTCGACGCCGCAGGCGCCGGCTCCGACCAAGGGCCGGAGCTCGATGGTCATCTCGGACATCCCGCCGTTTAATCCAAACAAGCGGCACGGTGCCCTTCCGGCCGGTTCGCCGGCGCCGCCCTCGCCGGCGGCCTCGATGGCTAGCTCGACCGGTGCCCGTAGCATGAACGTCGGCGCCCAGCCCTTTGTCTTCAAGCCAACGATTCCTGCCTTCAAGCCGGCCGCCGGCCGGTCGCCCGTACCGATTGTGCGCGAGATCCCGCCGTTCAACGGCGGAACGCCCAAGGGCACGCCTAAGGCCGTCGCTGCCTCGCTCGTCGGCTCGCCCTCGTTGCCCAAGGCGACCGTCGTCGGCACCCCGTCGCCAGCTGCCGTAGCCTTGCCTAAGGCTGCTGCCCCTCCCACAGCCACCGGACCGGTCAACCCCTTTTTCGGCACCAAGGTCCCGAAGCGAAGCGCCGTGCCCGTCAGCGTCCGGGACGACTTCAATCCGCATCGGATGTCCAAGCTGGCGATGGCTCCCTCGTACCCGCCCAACTGGCCGTACGGAGCCCGGTCCTTCCGGGCGGCCTTCCCGCCGATGTTCGCCGCGGCCGACCAACACCTCGACAACGGTGACCTTGCCCATCAGATGCAGCAGCACCCGCAGCAGCAGCACGCCCCGCACCTGCACCACCCGCAGCAGGGGCTTATCATGGGTGGCCCCGGCGGCATGCAGCCCCATCTCGTCTCGCCGAGCATGCTGCACACCCAGCCCCAGGGCATGTACGCTCCCGCCTACGGCGCTGGAGGCTACTACCAGCCCTATCGCTTCGCACCGGTTTGTCTTCATCTATCGGCTCGTGCGCCGCTCCTTGCCGTCGCGCTGACAGTGTCGACCGGCCCTTTCCTTTGCTCCAGCAGCCCGGCATGCCGCAAGGCATGAGCCCGAATGCGGCCGGCGGGCCATCTGGCAGCGGCAACGGCGGAACCGGGGCCTTCCACCAGCAGCAGCCGGGCGGCGGCTTCGTGCCAATGTTCCAGCCCGGTGGCGGCCCGCCCGGTGCGGCCGGTTCCGCGCCGTACGGCGTCCAGGTGATGATGCTGCCTCAGGGCGGCATGTACACTGCCAGTAAGTCTGGATCCTCTCGCCGCCTCTGCTCAACGACGGCGCGTCGCAGAACTGATTGCTTTGCTGCGTATTGTCTTGCAGTGCCGGGCTACCAGGGCCAACCCGGTCAGCAGCAGCAGCCCCAAATGGGCGGCCCTCCTTTCCTCGCCGGTGGCGGTGGCCAGGGGAACGGCGGCCGGGCGGGCGGCGCAGGCGGAGCGGGGGCCGGCGGGGGAGGGCCGATGGGCTTCTACCCGATGCAGCAGGGCCCGGGAGGTCATCCGGGGCAGCAGCAGATGCAGAGCCCGCAGAGTGCGTCTTCCATTGCTCCTCGCTTCGGCCTCCGAGACTGACCGTCCTCTTCTCTCCTCGTCGCGCTCTCACAGTGGGACACGTCTACCAGCCGCAGTTCATGGCAGGCGGCCACATGCAGCCGCCTCCGCATTTCACCGGCGGAGGAGGCCAGCCGCCGCCGCAACAGCAGCAGCAACAGCAGCAGGCGGCAGGTCAACAGCCGTCGCCGGGAGGCGCGGCCGAGCAGAGCTGAGGCGAGGGAACGACGAGATTGGGAGCGACGGAAGCGGAGCTGCTCGAGAGATGATCCATCTGCAGATGCAGCGCGCAGGTTTGGGTTGCGTGGGAAAGCGGCGCGTACAAGGGATGAGAACGCTTTCCTGAGGCTCGTGTTTGAACGCGGAAGGAGGGCATTCGATGAAGGCAAGGGCGGCATGGGCTCGAATCGGGTCGGAACAACGGAGCCGAAGGAAAGTCGCAGCACAAATGGCATCGCGGCTGACCCTCTCTCACTTTTGGATCGCACCAGCGACAGCGTCGACTGCGAGCTTCTGGACGACGTCGCGTCCGACGCTCATCGCCGCCTTCTCGGCGAGCCGGAGGCCCTCGGACGCGGTTGGCAGGTGACCCTCGAGCGAGTCGACCGCGCCCTTGGCCGAGTCGACCGCGCTCTTGGCCGCGTCGACTGCCACTCCGACCGCCGCCGATGGGGACGAAGGAAGCGCCGGAGCGTGCTGAGCGAGCTGCTCGCCCGCATGAGCGAGACGCTTGCCCCCGTCGATCAGCGGCTCGACAACGGTCTCGGCCGCGGTCGCCGCCACCGCCGCTGCCTTCCGCAACCGACTGAGCAGGAGGAGGAGAACAAAAGCGTAAGACTCGACTTGGTCCTTGACGCTGAAAAGGATGCCTATCTCGGATCGAACACCGCGCAGGACCGTCTGGGATCAGCTTCGGAAGGGCGGCGGTGAGAGGCGAGTTTCTGGACGCGCCTTGGGTGAGGACGGCCTTGAAGATCTGGGCACCCATGCCCTGATAGAGGCCGGTGAAGCCCTTTGGTCGAACAATGGGGACAGTCGAAGAATCGAAGGAAAGACAATGTTATGGAGGCGGCGATGGTCAGTTGAGACTCGAGTCAGGAGGCGAGCAAAGGAAAAGGGACACACCTTGGCGGCGTATACCCGGCGAAGGACATCAATCGCTCCGTCGGCGGCAGGAGCGACGGCCCGGCTGCGTCCGACCTCAACAGACCGGCCAGTGACTTTTTCGACGGCCCGGCCAGCGACGGCTGCGTACGACGACTGGCCATCGGTCGCAGAGTCCTCGCCTGGCCTCGGCGCAAGCGTCGACGTCGTCTCGTCTCCGTCTGAAGCCGCTAAGGCAGCGAGCGGGAAGCGTCTCGCCTGGAGCCGGACCTTGGCCATGATGTAGGGGTAGGTGACGACGGTCGCGATCGACTTGCAGAAGGCACCGAGCGCAAACGACTCGAGCGCAGTCAGCTTGGCCGGCAGAACGCCCTGCTGTCGGCGAGCGAGCAGGACCTCCTTGAGTCTAACAAGGTGAAGGCGAATGGGCGCAGAGAGCTGTCAGCGAGCAAAGCTCTCAGCGTTAAGTCTGACGCGGACCGCAACGCGCCTCGAGCTCAGTCCGTAGGTTAGCGCCGGGTTGACGGTGAGGACGAGTCCGGGCCGAAGGCCTCGCCAGAGACCTGAAGGTCCATCCTCGGCGACGATCTCGCGCGCAACCTCGAGGAGGGAGCGGGCCGGGCCATCGGATGGCCGGGCAAGCTGCTGGCGGGTGGCGATCTATGCGCATATGGTAGGATGTGCAGGTGTGTAAATGTTTCAACCTCGCATCGATGAGTCGTGGCCAAGGGGCTGAGCGAGGCACGCACCACGGCAACGGGGATCGTGAACACCTGGGCGAGCGCGCCTGCGAGCGCTCCCAGCGCGAGCTCGGCCGCCGTCCCGATCGCGACGCCGCTGGCACGCTGAAGTCTTCTGCGCTGGCGTGCAAGGTAGAGCGAGCGGACAAGCGAGTAGAAGAAGAAGTAGGCGTACTCTGCGAGATAGGCGAGGCGCGGCACGGAGAGCCGTAGGCGGGCGGGCGCGGCAAGGTCAGCCCTGCTCTGTCGATCCGCCCTCTATCAACCAACGGCCGGGAGCGTTCCAGAGGTCCATTCGTGTGGATAGCCAAGGCTAGAGCGGTCGAGAAGGAGAGACCGAAACGCACGCATCGAGAAGGTGTTGAGCATGTTGGCGAGGAAGCCGCGGTAGAAGCCGCCGACGCCCTCCTCGGCTAGGATGCGGCCGAGTGAGCCGACCAGGCCAAACGCCGGCCGGCGCTGGCTACGGCCAACCGAGAGCTTGCGGTCCGATGAGGCCTGCTGCTCGCTTGAGAGAGGAGCCTGATTGGCCTTCTCGCTGGCATCCTTGTTGGCGGTCGATGACGCAGGTCCCTCAAGCTCGAGCGCCAGCTGATGACCGGAGGCATCGTCGGCGTCGGCCGCCTGAAGGCGCGTCTTGACAGTGTCGAGCGGGTAGATGGCTGCGTTTGCGAGGACGGCGGCGAGTGCGCCGGCGAGGGCCGAGCTGTCGGGCGGCCAAGGGTAGAAAGGGAAGGTCAGGGCAACGGCTGTCAGCTCTCTGCGCGAGGCAGGCAGGCCGAGCAAGGCATGGAGGGACGGCGGACGGACGCCCAGGGCGAGAGCTCGGCAGGACGTGACGGAGTCGGCATCCCGAGTGCTCAAGATGTTTAGGCTCGAGAGTTCTGTGGTGGTGGTTGAGGCTCGAGGTTGGGGGAGGATGACGATGGGTGCTCGACGGGCAGGTGAGGTCAGGCAGGCCAGGCCAAACTCGGCAACGGCGTAGCCGGCCGCGCCGATGGAGCGCCGCGCAGCAGCTTCCCGCAGACGCAAGCCCTGCAAGTCTAAGCCCGCCCGTCCGGCCCTGTCTCTGCTCATGTCGACGGTGCTATTGAAACGGTCCCAAGAGAGGTCTTAGCAGGGGACAGAGCATTAAGATCGGCGAGATGTCGAATCGAAGCACGCAAAGCCGGCTCGCTCAGTCGTACGAGACCATGAGCGTTGAGCCGTCCTGCACGCCGTAGATCTCCAGCGGCCGGTCGAAGTCTCCGTCGAGCATCACCTTCTCGTCGTTACTGAGCAGCGTCAGTCGGATGGCGTCGATTTGGCGCTTTGAAGTTGAACAAAAGTACATCTTGGCGTGCAGCTTGAGGAAGCTGACGAGGTGGGAGGATAGCACCCTGACAGTTCCCGTGCGCCCGCTCGGCTGCTCAATCCTGCCAGCGCAGCAAAGGCATGTCAGTATTGTACTCTGGGGCGGGTCTGTAGAGAGGCCTGCTGAGCTGACATCTTGACCGAGATGATGTCATTGCGACGATGCAGGCGTCGAAAAGGCAGGGCGTCCGGGTGTGACGCTGAAAAGAACGTCATTTGTGCGCGTCCAAAAGCATTTGACCTCGACATGAACGTACCGTAAGCTACCGCAGGCTTAACGAGAGGAGTCGGCGGCGGAAGGATAGGGCCAGCTTCCGGGAGGAGGTTGAGGGACGGTGCACGGGCCGCGGGTGCTGCTCGGACCCCTTTTCTTTCTAGCCGGTCAGCCCGACGTCCTCGTCATCGAAGTGAGGAGGCCGCACGTCGAACATACCTGGCCGACCTTCTTCGTTCGAATGCGTTTTCTTCTCTCGCCCGCTTGCTCTCCACCGCAGCTGGAGCGCCCTGGATCTGCATCGCCACGACGCCCCCGTTGCCGGGCTGGTCGGTCGAAAGGGTCACCATTTCGTTTGGCTCGAGTTCGAGCGTGACGGTCGTCTTGCCGTTAGATCCAACGCTGTACACAGGGAGCAGGCGGTAAGAGGTCCTGATGAGCGTTGTTTGGGCTGACCCAACGGCGGAGAGGCCCGGCGGGGAGCTGACAAACGCACCTGCTGGAGACGTAGGGCATCGTTCCGGTCCTTGTGCTGAGGGCCTGACCGAGCATGAACGTCATCTGTCAGCCCGAGATACTGACATTGCGAAGCGCCATCACGGCAGACGTACGTCCGAGTAAAGCAGCGAGTTTGAAGAGGCGCTGGGTCGGACGGATTGCTAGATGATGAGCGGTGAACAGGCGGACAGGGGGGCGTCGAATGAGCAGACGGCGGCCGGTGGCGACGAGTCTGCTCGCTCGATACGCCGCAGCTCACCACCAGGACAAAAGCAGAGCGCCGAGTGGGGTGAGGCGCACCTGGTCAAGCTTGAGTTAGAGCCAAAGGGCGGAGGGAGATGGTGGCCGAGGGATGAGGAGAGGAGTCAGGCGCTCCTGAGTGGCCACTCGAAAGGCACGTCTCCGTGCTGCGCGCCGTCATCTGTCCGTCAGCCGCCCTGCACGAGCTTCGAGATCGTCGCTCTCTGTCGGGTGAGTGAAACTTAACGGCCGGTCACTTACAATCCCCCCTCGTTGAGCTGGCGAAGCTGCGCCCTTCGCTGACCACATAGGCCTCGGCCTCGGCGCCATCCCTTCCGCACGCGCTGGAGCACTTCCTCTCAAAGTCTTCGCCCGGAGAGGTCGGTGCAGCCGCATCTCGATAAGCAAAATGAGACGTCGATCAGAGGTAGAGACCCTCGGGCTAAGGGACAGTGGACAGGAAGCGGTGGAAAAGGGTCAGCCGGCAGTACGAGTCGCATCGAGGGAGGAACGCAAGGCGCACCGTGTTCTCCTGCTTCCGGTCGAGAACGCGGTCTCGGGCGGTGCCAAAGTCCTGCAAAGGTCGACCAGAGTCAGCCCGGTAGAGCCATCAGGAAGCAGCTTCGCGTTGCGGAAGGACGTACCGCCTTGGTGACGCGCATCCGACGCTCTCTCAGCGCGAGCAGACCGGCCTCCGTGCAGACGGCCTTGATGTCGGCGCCCGAGAGGTCGTCCTTGGCGAGGATGTACTCCTCGAGGTCGACGTCGTCGGCGAGCGTCATGCGCGAGGTATGCAGGCGGAAGATGTGCCGCTTGGTCTGTAGATGCGAAGAAGCTCGTCAGTCAATCACCAGCTGGGACGAGTCGGCAAGAGACGCGTCGGACCTTGACGTCTGGCAGCGGGAATTCGATCTTCCGGTCGATCCGGCCCGGCCGGATCAGCGCCGGGTCGAGCGATTCGATCCGGTTGGTCGCCATGATGACCTTGACGTCGCCACGGGTGTCGAAGCCGTCGAGCTGGTTCAGAAGCTCAAGCATGGTCCGCTGGATCTCACGCTCACCGCCCGAGGTCGAGTCGTATCTGAAGCGACAGAAACGTCAGCGCGGCAGCTCGCGGCCGAGGAAGGAGGGTGGCACAGACGCACCGCTTCGTGCCGACCGCGTCAATCTCGTCGATGAAAATGATACTCGGCGCGTTCTCCTCGGCGACGCGGAACAGCTCGCGCACGAGCTTCGGACCGTCGCCGAGGTACTTCTGGATGAGCTCGGAGCCGACGATGCGGAGGAAGGTGGCCGACGTCTGGTTGGCGACCGCCTTGGCAAGCAGCGTCTTGCCCGTTCCGGGCACACCGTATAGGATGACGCCCTTCGGCGGCCGGATGCCCATCTCCTCGTACAACTCCGGGTGCGTCAGCGGCAGCTCGACCGACTCCTGCGAGGTGCAAAGCGAGTCTCGGCGTCAGCGTCCGCGCCGCGCGTCGAGCCAGAGCAGCCTGAAGGCTTGACCTTGATCTCCTGGATCTGCTTTTCGAGGCCTCCGATGTCGGCGTAGCTCTCCTGCGGCGCCTTGTCGAGCTTCATAACGCTGACCATCGGGTCGACGTCGTCGCCGAGGACGCCGACGATCGCCGAGCTCTTGTTGTGGAGCAGGACCGAGCACCCGGGCTCGAGCATGTCCTTGTCAACGAACGACATGATCGAGACGTAGTGCTCGGGCCCGGTCGTCGACGAGACGATGGCGTGGTCGTCGTCGATGATCTCCTCGAGCGTGCCAATCGCCATGGGCGAGCCCCGGAGCTCGTCGACCGCCGTGCGCTCGTCGGTCGTCTTCGAGTCGGTGTCTGGCCGGAGCAGCGCCTGGTTCGTGACGAACTCTGTCGAGGATAGCGGTGGGGCGTCAGAAAGAGGGAAAGACTCATCTGGTCTGAGCGACAGGAGTCGTCGGCAACGCACCCTCCTCGAGCAGCAGGTAGTCCTTAATCCGCTCCTGCTTGAGCAGCTTGAGCCGGCAGCGCGTCGTCGGGTAGACCGGCGGCAAGCGCACGCGTGCATCGGGCCCACGCTTCTTCTTCTTGCCGACACGAGTCGGCAGCGGCGGCTCCCACTTCTTCTGCTCCTTCTTCTGTGGCCGGGCAGAGGGGGTTGCGAGAGGCAGGTCAGCACGCGGCAAGCTCAGGACGGGTGGTCGGCGGCCAGCTCTAGGCAGCACGCTCGCCAGGGTCGCCTCATCGACACCCCCTCACTACAGCTCGCCGGCGACCAGAACTCCTCTCGTCGCCCAACCGGCCTGGTCGGTGGCCGTAGAGCTCTCGCGGGCGCGCGGGTGTCGAGACGCACCTTCTCGTCAGCCTTCTTCTTGTCGTCGGCCCCGTCGGGGGCCATGCCGCCGAGCGAGTTTCCCTTCATGACGGGCGGCGGAAGGTACCGTCAGCACGCCGAGCTCCAGACAGTAGATCGGGGCATACTGTCACTGACCATGCTAGCGGGCTGGCTTCGTTGGGGTTGTGGGTCGGGTGGGGTGGGTTGGGGGTGGGTTGCGTGTGACGAGGGAGCGCTTCATCTCGCGCAGTGGTCGAGGCGGCGTGGAAGGCCTCGTCATGCAAGACGGCGGTGCTCGATGCGTACGGATGGGGTCGCGCCGACGCCCTTCCTGCTGATCCTTCCTTCTGGTCTGCGCCAGCCCTCGCTGACAGATCTTCCGGATCCGCGCTGACTTTTCGGAGGCGTGTCGGCCATGGCTCGTTTGGTCTCAAACCTTGTGCTTTCCAGTTAGGACTCCCTTGCCAGGCCGAGCCATGTGAAGGAAAGATCATTCTTGGGGAACGAGCGAGATGTGCAAGGAGAGGAGAGAAGGTTGTTCTATGGAAACGAGCAAGGGAAGAAGAGTATGGCCCGGAAAGATGGATGGGAGGTAGTCTCGGCCGCTCGACGGAGCGGGGGTCACGAGGCAGGAGAGCAAAACGGCGTGAAGGGGTCGTCAAATAAGCGAGGCGGCGGCGCGGCAGAGCGTGCCGAGTCTAAGGGGGGGGGGGGGGGTGAGATGCGAAAGGGGAGCAGGAAGAGCGACAGAGACGTCTACCACGGCAGCCGCGAGGGGTTGATGGCGCACATGCTGAAGTTGGACCGGCCCTTGGCGTCGCGGACGACGGCCCGGTTCATGGTCAGGCCGCGGTAGAAGACGACGTCGATGAGCGACGAGATCGGCATGACGTCGGCGATCGAGGCGAGGGCGGCGTACTCGCCGAGCGAGTGACCACCGAATGGCGACCTGGGCTGGACGAGGCCCTTGCTGCTCAGGTCGACAAACGCAGCCTTGGCGACGGTGACGAGCGCAATCTGGGTGAACTGAGTCGCGTTGAGGAGGCCGGTCGGCGAGGTGAAGGTGTAGGCCGGCGAGAGCGGGCCGACCTCGGGGAAGAGCGGGACGCGGTTGCCCTTCTCGTCCTCCGACTCCATCGACATGTAGCGGGCGCGGATCGCCTGGCCGCGGAGGCCACCGAAGTAGACGGTGAGCTCCTTGGGGTTGTTCTTGACGATGTCGATGATCGAGAAGCCGTACGTCTTGAGCAGGTGCGAGTCGGCCGAGTCCCAGACAGCCTTGGCGGCGGCCGAGGTGCTGTAGAGCTCCATGCCCATGCCGACCTCCTGCGAGCCCTGGCCGGTGAAGACGTAGGTCGTCGGCGCCTGCTTGACCTCGGCCGAGCCGTCGATGACCTTCTCGCCGCGCTGGTTGAACGTCTCGACCTTGACGACCTTGTTGCCGTTGTTCATCGCAGTGTGCGAGAGCTTGACCGACAGCTCGTCGCCAGGCAGGACCATGCCGACAAAGTTGACGTTGTAGCTGGAGGGAGCGACGATGACATGTCAGCGTATGACGGGGGAAGGGCGGGCAGGAGCAGAGGACGGAGAGACTCACGCAACGACCCGCTCCGGGTGGTTGTCGGCGACGACCGTCTCGACGTGGTTGCGCGTGGCCGCGCTCGACCAGAGGCCGTGCGTGATCGTGCCTGGGAGGAGGGCGAAGTCGGCAAAGTACGGGTTGATGTGGATCGGGTTGAAGTCGCCCGAGATCTTCGAGTAGGGCTCGTTGGTCGCCGGCGTCGTCAGCGTGATGGGCGAGCCGGCGGTGACGAGCGAGTAGGCGCTGTCGAGCGGGACGGCGAGGCCCTGGGGCGAGCCGCGCCGCTTGAGGAACTCGACGACCGGGTTGCCCTGGGCGTCGGCGACCGAGCAGTCGACCGTCGCGACCTTGATGAGGTCCTTGATCTGGTTCTTGACAAAAGCCGCGCCCTTGACGACGACCGACGAGAAGGCCGTCTTGGACTTGTACTGGAGCTCCGACTGCGTCTTGAAGACGAGCGTCGTGCCGGCGGCGAGCGGGGTCGCCTCGTTGTCCCACTGGAACCAGTCCTTGCTCATGAGGACGCCAATGTCGGTCTCGGTCAGGAGCGGGACGGCAAACTCCTGGTCGGTGACCGACTCGAACGTGTTCTCGTAGTCGGTGAAGCGGCCGCGGTAGAGGAAGGCCGAGACGACCTCGATGACGGGCTCGCCGTCGCGGAGGACGTGGCCGAGGACCTTGACCGTCTTGCCGCTGTCGCTGTTGACAACCGAGATGACGCGGGCGGTCGAGGTGCAGACGTCGCCGGCCTTGAGCGGCGTCGCGCCAGGGCACATCTTGAAGCCGTTCGAGAGGTGGACGAGCTTGAGCAGGTCGCCGTCGATGCTGGCCGGGAAGATGGCCTTCATGATGGCCTGAAGGGGTAGCAAGGGCGAAGGGAAGGAGGGGTCAGCGAAGAGTTTCAAGCAGCAGGGGAAGCAGCCGAGGCCAGCGGCGGCGAGGACGCACCTGCCAGCCGGCGACGATGGCAAAGTCCATCGGGGCCTGGATGTCGCCGCCGCGGACCGTCTTGAAGGCCTCGCCCTGGTTGCCGACGACCGAGCAGAAGCGCTCGATGTCCTCCTTCTTGATGACCGTCTCGGGCCCGGTGAAGGTCTCGGTCAGGCCGAGGTTGGGCAGAACCTCGTCATCGCCAAACCAGAGCTTCCAGTAGAACTGCTTGATCTTCTCGTTGCGGCCGTCGACGACCTCGTGGATCGGCGCATAGCCCATGTCGGGCCGGTACTTGAACGTAAAGTTGAGCGGGATCGACGAGCCGCTGCGCTCCTCGAAGATGGTGAGCTCGATCGTGCCGGTCGCGGCGGCAAACGTGAGCTCGAGCGCCTTAAAGTCGGCCGGGTGGGGGCCGAACGACCGCGCGCCGCCAAAGAGGGTGACCGAGCTCGGGACACCGCCGGCGGCGACGACCTCGACCCGCTGGTGGGGGCGAGGCGCAAACAGCCGCTTCATCGGGTTCGAGATGTACGACTGGCCCTGGATGAAGTTGACCGAGGCGAGGACGGCGCGGAGCCAGTTGACCTGCGGACCGGCGAGCGTCTCGACCCAGGCATCGGCCGAGGGCAGGCTGCCGGTCTTGCCAAAGGTGTAGGTCGTCTTGTCGCCCTCGGTCGCGACGGCGACGCCGGCGAGCGGGCCGGTCTGGAGGACGGGCCGGGCGCCAATGTAGTCGACCGTCGGGACCTTGGCCTCGTCGCCGCCGTAGTAGCGGTCGAGGAGCTTCTGGGCGAGGCGCGACTCGATGCCGCCGAGCATCTCCTTGATGGGCTCGTCGACCTTGGTGCAGTGCTTGACGGCGACGGGGCCCATGAGGATGCAGACCCGCTGGGGGTCGGCGTCAAAGACGGCGTCGATGTCCTCGGCGGCCCAGAGCGAGTCCTTCTTGAACCAGACCTCGAACGAGGCGTCGAGGACGGGGATGAAGGGGACGGGCTTCTGGCCGGGCCGCTGGCAGATGTTGAGGAAGAAGGCCTTGTCCTCGGCGGCAAGCAGCTGCTCGGTCGCGTCCGGGTAGGCGGCAAAGAACGTCTTGACAAACGCGTGGGGCTCGTTGAGCGAGTCAAACGACTGGAGGATCGAGTGCTTGTCGGCCGAGCCGGTGATGCCGGCAAAGCGCTCCTCAACCCGCCGGAGCCAGTCGCCGGTGAGGTTGCGGAGTGACTTGTCGACCCAGCGCGCCTGCTTGGCGACATACATGAGGCGGACCATGCGGTTGGTGACCTCCTCGTACGTCATCTCGCCGAGGTTCGAGACGACGGTGCCGTCAGCCTTGGCGCCGAACCAGGGCTTGTTGAAGTCCTTGTTGAGGCGCTCGATGACATAGTCCTTCTTGCCCTCGAGCCAGGCGGCGCGCTTCTCCTTGGCGAGGGCAAAGACGGTGTCGTCAAACTCGCGCCAGAGCTTGACACCGCGAGTCGCAATCTTGTGGATCGGCTCGCCGAGCTCGGACCGGACGGTGAGGATGCCGCCCGTCTCCTTGTCGTACGTGCCCTCCCATTTGTCGTCGTCAACACCGGGGGCGGCGACGATGAGCTTCTTGACGGCGAGCGAGGTGTGAGCCTCCTTGGCGACCATGACGCGCGAGGCGAAAAGGACACCGTCGAAGGGCATCGGCTGGGCCTCAAACTGCTTGACCGACCAGTCTCCGGTAAGGCTGCGAAGAAGAAAGGGGGTCAGCGCGCGGTCAGGAATGACGAGCAAGCAAGAGGGACGCACTACGGCCAGACGTCGTCCGAGCCACCGAAGCCCGAGCCAGCGACGAGCGAGATGTTGGGGTGGGCGCGGATGGAGCCGTAGGTGGCGAGGATCGGCTGGTGGACGTCCTCGCACGAGTGGTGGCCACCGGCACGGCCGCCGGTCCACTGGAGGATGATGGGGAAGTCCGGGTTGGCGGCGGCAATGTTGACGACCTGGCGGATGCCCTCGACCGATCCGGGCTTGAACGAGATGTGCTTGATGCCGGCCGCCTTGAGGTTGGTGATGATCTCGACCGCCTTCTCGGACGAAGGGACGCCGGCGGCGACGCAGAAGCCCTCGATCGGGAGGCCCTCCTTGCGCATCTCCTGCCAGAGCGGGTACTGGAACGAGAACTGGCGCTGGTTGATGTAGAGCGCATTGAGCGTGATGCCGATGCCGGGCGCGACGCGCGACTGGATGTCGGCCACCTTGGCCCGGAGGGCGGTCGCGTTGTAGTGGGCGCCACCGGCGAGCTCGATGTGGTAGCCGGCGTTGAGGACCGACGAGACAAAGCCGGCGCCGACGGTGCAGGGCGTCATGCCGGCGACCATGATCGGCGCCTTACCGAGCAGGCGCGAGAAGGGCGTGTCAATGTGGATCTTGCCGTCCCTGCAGAGCCGAGCTAGAAAGTCAGACGCCAGAGCCTGGAGCAAGCGAGACAGAAGGCCAAAGCAAAAGGGGGAACGACGCACTTGGTCTTGACGAGCTTGGGGCCGTACTTCTCGACCCACTTGACCTCCTTCTTGCCGGCGATGCTCGAGTAGATCTCGGCGCCGACGCGGCCCTTATCTCCCGGGACGATCACCTTGACACCCTTGCCCTCGAGGTTGCGGCCGGTGAGCGGGCCGATGCCGCTCGCGCCGCCCGGTCCAAAGTCGATGGCGTGCGTCGCGCTGTCGGGGAAGGCGGTCGCCTTGGTCCAGTGGATGGGCGAGGTGAAGATCTGGTCGCAGAGCGAGGCCGTGAGCGACGAGCCGAGCGAGCGCAGGTCCGAGCCGTCCTCGGTGTTGAAGACGGGGATGGCGAGGCCGGCCGGGGTAAAGAGCTCGCGACCGGCGAGGTCCTGCTCGACGAGCTTCTGCGTCGCGCCGGCGAGGTAGTGCGAGTGGTACGGGACGCCGACGACGAGGAAGCGGGTCGAGAAGACGGCCTTGCGCTTTGAGAAGGGGATCTTGCTCTGGTCGAGTCCGGCAGGGGCCTTGACCTTGCGAAGGCCGGTCGCGAGGCCGTAGAGCGCCCGGGGCGGGCCGGTGACGACAAAGTTGCGCGGGCCGTTGTGGAGCGAGACCTCGAGCTTCGAGTTGGCCGGCAGGTGGGCGTTGGTCTTTGCAATGTGGCCCTCGAGCGACTTGAGCGTCAGGCCGCCGACGGCGAGCATCGGCATCGGCGCGCCCTCGCCGTTCTCGACGGCGTCCTCGACGATCGAGGGCTCGATCGACATGATCGGGAAGGCCTCCTGGCCACGGAGGCCGATGTAGAAGAGGAGCTCGAGCGCCTTGAGGGCGTTGGCGGTGAAGTCGTCGAACGACTCGGACGAGGCGATGCAGACGGCCGAGACGACGCCCTGCGAGTGGCCGGTCGCGCCCTTGACGAGCGAGCGGAACTCGCCCGGCGTCTTGTCGACGACGTTGCAGGTGACGAGGTACTGGATGAGCTGCGTCAGGCCGATGAGCGGCAGCGAGAGCGGGATCGAGGCCAGGTAGGGGACCGTCGGCCGCGGGCTCGCGCCGCTCAGCCAGCCGAAGGCATCGAAGCCCGAGGCGTAGAACGAGTGACCCTGCTCGGTCGCCTTGGCCGCGAGCGGAAGGAGGACCTTGGAGGTCGCCTCGGCGAGGAAGCCGGCGACGTAAGGGTTGTAGATGTCGAACAGGCTCTGGAGCTCGTCGAAGTAGACCTGCGTGGAAAATGATTAACGAGGTCAGCCAAAGGTCGGCCGTAGGAGGTTCGCCGCTCGCGGCAAGGACGAACCTCGTTCGTGCCCTGGCCACCAAAGAGGGCGTAGATCTCGGCCTCCGACTGCTCGGCCGAGCTCATGAGCCAGCTCTTGGGCTGCTTGGGCACCTTGCCATCCTTGCCGAAGCGGCCCTCGAGCAAGCTGAGCGTCTGGAAGTAGGCCGTCAGGATCGCCTTGCGGGCGTCGGGGTCGTAGGCCTGGACGAGCGAGTGGACGTCGACGGCCGGCGTCGTGAGGAAGGCGGCGGTAAAGTGGGCAAACGAGGCGAGGAGGACGTCGTAGGCGGCGTCCTGCGAGGCGGCGGCCGAGGACGACGACGCGGTCGACGCCAGCTTGCTCGAGATGAACGAGATGAAGGCCGCCAGCAGCTCGATCTTGGGCTGGTTCGAGACGGGGAGGGCGTTGCCGTCCTCGTCGTGCGTCGGTTGGGCCTCGGCGACATCCTGCAAGAGAGGCCAGAGCGGCGGGTCAGCATTGCGAGCCAGCCGGTCGAGACTGGAGGGCGCGCGTGTTGCGTGTGTGCGGTTGCCTGGCTCTTCGGCTCTGCCCGCGCGTTCGAGGGGCGGCCAGACAAAAAGCCTCGGGGTGGGTCGCGGCGGGAGCCGACGCGGCGGCGCGCGCGGGGCTAAAATGAGCGGGGGAGGAGGGAGGACAGGGACGAGACGGACCTTGCCCTCCTGCTCGAGCAGGAACTCCTCGCGCAGGACCTCGGCAGCGACCCAGGCCTCGGTCGCCTTGGTCGCGACCGGGATCGAGACGCGTGTCGGGCCGAGCTGGATCGTCAGCGGCCGGGTGGGCTCGCTCGCCGACGACGAGAAGAAGGAGGCCTGCGCGCGCGCGCCGCGTCCGAACCGCAAAGAGCCGAACGAAGCGTGAGGCGAGGAGGAGAGGAGCTCGGAGTCAGTCTCTGACTGGCGCCGTGCAGAGTGGCGGAGCGTTTCGGCGCCGGGACAGTAAGCGAAGCGAGGCGACGCACGATGGCAGACATGCTTGGAGGGTTGGGAGAGCGACGGAGCGACGACTGGGAGATTGGTCGCGCTGGGGTAGCGAGGGGGTTCGGACCTCGGCTCGACGACGTCGGCACCTAGCCACGTGAGAGGAGACGATGGAGGAGCGAAAGGCCGGCTTGGAAAGAGAGTGTGACTGAGCCGAGCCCGAGAGAGAGAGGAGGAGAGAGGTGGGTAGGGAGGGGAGGGGTATGGAGGTGAGGGAGGGGAGGGGCGGCCGGGCGGAGGTTGGGAGATGCAGCTCGAACGGCTCGGGGCGGGTCGGGGGGCGACTTGCTGGTGGGGAAGCCCGAAAAATAAAACAAACCTCGCCCCTCCCCCGGGCGCGCGCAGCAAGGCGTCGTCCCGCCCCAAGTAGTACTGGCCGCGCCGACAGCTGCCCGCCTGGAACGTCACGGAGCCGCGTGTTGTCTCCGTCAGTCGCGCTGCACGGTCCGGTCGGGCTGCTGGCGAGGGTTCCACGTCGCTTATCAATCCGAACGGGCGCGGAGAGATCCTCCCCCAACGCAGGGCTCGCTGACCGACCAGTCCCAACCCGCGCGCTGAATTGACATCGCCTTGGGGCAGTACGTCGCTTGCTGAGACAACTCCGATGCCCGAGCCCAGGGGGACGGCTGTGTGATGGCACGCTTGCCGTCTCGGACGAGGCTGCCAGTTCTTGCCCTCGCGCTCCATCCCTGCCTGCCACCCTGGTCACCCCACTACTCCAACCGGTAGATCAGGAAGCGCATCCTTATTTCGTCGCCGTTGGCCGGCGTCCCCGACGGGTCCTTTCGGACGGTTCCATCGCAGCGAGCTCCCGCCTGCGAGCGGCGACGACCGACTTGTGGGCGCGGTCGAGCGCCTTGAAGGCAGCGCCGTCGTCCCGATTCTCGAAACCCCGGCGGAAGAGCTCGTACGCGCCGAGCACGTGCCGCTCGTAGTCGCACTCGGTCGGATCGGCGGGGAAGCGGAAGACGAGCTCGGGGAGGGCGAGGCTTGGATCTTGGGCGAGGGCCCGATAGACGGACCCGGGCGCGGGCTTGGGCGCGGGTTCGGCCAGGCCGGCGAGACCGCCTTCGGGGTAGAAGGGGAGCTTGGCCTGCCGGGCGTAGGCGTCGCAGAGCTCGCGCAGGGGGGCGGCCGCAAAGTGGCGCGAGGCCCGGGGGACGAGCACACGGGCGATCTCGAGAAAGGTGTCGCTGCGAGGATCAGATGCGGCATCAGCAAGCTGGGTCGATGTGGACAGAAGGCCGCGCTGGGACGTGACGCACATGTCTGGCTCGAAGGTCTCCTCTTCACGGACGAGCTGGCGAAGGCTCGTCCGAAAGACCTTGATCATGGCCTGGCCAGAGCGACCTTGCGCTCTGCGGGCATTGGCGAGCACCTGGTTCCAGACGGCCATGTCGGGCGTGGCGCCGTGGAGGCGCATCCAGTCGACGACCTCGCGCGCGCGAAAGTAGCCGGCCTCGCGTCCGATGGCCGAGAGCAGCAGCCGCCACGTCAGCGGCCGGAAGGTCGTCCCCTGGTCGAGCGTCAGCTGCCAGAGCTCGGCGTACGTCTGCGCCCGGGCGCCCGAGTGGGCGATGAGCTCTTCCATCGAGTACTCAACCAGCGGCTGCCGCTCGGATCGAGGCGGGGCGAGCAGCCGGGCCTCGATCGTACCGACGTCGGCGACGAGACCGGGCTCGGCCGCAAGCAGAGCCTCAATCTGGGCGGTGACGGCGTCGGCGTCCTTCCGTTGGCGGAACGTCGTGTTGGCCTGCCGGAGGAGCGCGTTGAAGACGCCGAGCGACCGCTGGCCAACCGGGATGGCCTCCAGCAGCCGATAGCCAAGCGAGACGTCGGCGGTCGTCCTCTCCTTTGCAAGTTGGGGGACGATATCACGTGCGAGAGCGATCGAGGCAGGCTCCATCTCCTGGCCGAGCAGCGACGACGAGAGGAGGGCCTGGGCCGCAGCGGAGACTTCGTCGTACTCGGCGAGGAAGCGGATGAGTCGGCGGGCCAGCGGACCCGGCACGAGCGCCGGCAATCGATCCGAGGCGATCATTGCCGAGAGCGAGCGAGCGACGGCGACCTTGCGGTCATCGTCGGCTTCCGTTTTTACCGGGGCGGCCTCAAGTCGAGCGAGCGTCCGGTCGAGAAGCAGAGCGGCGTGTCGCTCCCGCAAGACCCCCGTTCCGAGGAGCCGGGCCATGCTTTCCGGATCGACAAACAAGAGGCCGAGGCGGGCGATGGCGCCCGAGCTCGGCGCGAGCATGGCGTTGTCGGCGAGCCGGGCGCAGACGTCGAACGAGAGATCGGGCAGAGCAGCCGCTGGGCTCGCGTGAAGCAGCCTGACCGCCAGTCGGCCGAGCGACCGTCTCTCCTCGGCCTCGGATTCCTGGTCGGCTTGAGAGAGAGCGGAGTGGGCCCGAAGCTCGAGCATCCAGACCAAATGCTGGAAGCCCTCGGCTCCGGCTTCCCCATCGGCCACGAGACGGCCAAGAATTGAGCCGAAAGCAGCTTCGAGCCGAGTCCGGCCCTCGGCGGTGCTGGCTGCCTCAAAGTGGCTCGCAGCCCGGAAGAGGGCGTAGGCCGCTTGGAGGCCGCCGTCGGGGTCAATTGAGCGGGCGAGGGCGTAGAGGGCCGGCAGCGAGTGTTTAAGCTTGGCACTGGCCCGCGTGTGCAGCGCGCGCGAAGCAAGTTGAGCGGTGGCTGGGAGTGCGAGTTGGAAAGTACGAGCAGTCAGCCTAGGAGCCGTACGGAAGGTGTTCCCCGCCGCTGTGTGTTGCGAGGCGACGCACGAATGGTCCCCTGGAGCTCGAGGTCGGCCCGGGTGAGCCAGTACCACTCCTCGTGGTGCTTCTTAGGCTTGATCTCGAGGATTTTCCAAATGAGAGCCGCGCACTCGCGCGCGAGCGCCTCATCGGCAGCAGTGGATGGCGGAGGTGAGGAGGGAGACGACGCTGTTGGCAGGTAAGGGCGCAGACCGGATCCGAGCGCGCGAATGAGGTCGAGCAGCCGGTCAGCCCCGGCCGCCTGAGCGACGACCGTGGCGCCAAGGTTGCGCTTGGCCGACACAACCTTATCGCATCGAACGGCCGAGTCTGGGCAGGGGACATATCGCTCAGCGAGAAGCGTGCGTACTCCTTGCGAGACAAAGAGCACGGCGGGCCGGCCGTGCAGGCCAGCGTGCTCGAAGTGGATCGCAAAGGCCGAGGTCTGAGCGGTCGGCTGCTCCGGCGTCGGATCGGGTCGCGCCTGCCCTTGGCCATCAAAGGTAGGGAGGAACGAGGTTGCTTCGTCCTGCAGGGGCGGCGGAGGCGCTGCTCGTGGAGTTCGCACGTCGGCTCGTCGGTTGGCGGCCGGGGCGAGCGGCGGCGGCGGCGGCAGCAGGATGGCAGCCACCTGAGCCCTCGACCGGACATCGACCGAAGGGTTCTTGTTGCTGGACCGTCCCAGCGGTTTGGTCTGGGCTACTGCCTTCTTTGAGATCTTGCGGCCGACCGAGGGAAGCTGCTGAAGATGGCGCCCGGGGTTCGACACGGTCGCCGGCCGCTCGTTGACCGTCGAAGAGGCTGAAGCTTCGTCGGCGTCAGCCGGACTGGAGCTCTGGGGCTCGGATGGGCGTCCCTCTGCCGGCCTCCTTGAAGGAAACAGCCTGTCGAGCCGCTCGAGGGTGGCTGCTCGGGTATCGACCTTGGGGTCGGCGCGTTCCTTGCCCTCGCGCGGCTTGAACGCCCGGCGGCGCATGTCCCAGAGCTCGCCGCTGCTGCCGCTCGGACCGGCGGCAGTCGGAGCCGCAGCGGCGGCGGAGGCGGAGGCCGGCCAGCTGAGGCGACCGACAAAGCTGCTGCTTTCGCTGTCGTCGTAGGCAAGCATGACCGGCGCCTCGACGCGTCGCTGGACGGCGACGGCCGAGATGGACCGTCGCGAGACCGGCGGCGGGTCGCCGCCCGGCGACGAGGACGACGCCGACGAGGCGAGTCCGCGCGAGGACGATGGCGGCGACGGCGGCGGTGGCTGAGAGCTGCCGGCCGCGAGAAAGCGCCGCGACCGAGAAGCCTGGCCGCGGAGCATACGAGTTTGGTCGGGAAGGGGAAGGGAGCAGTGTTGGCGGGAGGCTGAAGAGCGCCAGAGAGAGGGAGATCGCGCCCGGCGCGGCCGGCGCGGCTTCCGAGGAGTCGCGAAATCACCTCGTGGGAGAAAGCCCCGACCGGGGGTTCGGCCGGCGCCGGTCGTCTCCGGCTCGCGTCGTCGCCCGTTCCGCCCGCCTGCCGTCCGTCCGCTTCTTTCCTCCCAACCCATCGCACTGCGCCCCTGCTCCTTTGACCCGCCTCTCTCCCTCATCCTCTTCGTTTGGGAACATCGAGATGTCTCGCACGAAGCAACTGCTCAAGATCGCCTGCCTGGATGACTACCAGTGCGTGCTCCGGAGCAGGCCGGAGGAGGCCGACGACGACCTCGTCATTGCTGACCGGACACGACCCCATCACCCCCGGCAGGCTCGCCTCGAAACGGGCCGACTGGTCCAAGGTCAAGGCGCTCGGCGGTCAAGTCGAAGTCTTCCAAGACACGCTGCATGATGAGGACGCTCTCGTCGAGCGGCTCAAGCCTTGTGAGTCGCAACCGGACTCCCCTGCCATGTCATCCAACCTGCTTGCTGACGGCGCGTCCTGCCCGTTTCAGTCGACATCATCTGCACGATGCGCGAGCGGACGCCGTTCCCTAAAAGCCTGATCGATCGTCTACCCAACCTCCGATTCGTGACGACGACGGCGGCCCGGAACCGGGCGCTCGACATCGGCGCCTTCTCTGCGCGTCAGATCCCCGTCGTCAGCGCGCTCGGGGGCTCGGGCGTCGCGAGCGGGACGACTGAGCACACCTGGGCGCTCATCCTCGGCGCGCTCAAGGGGCTCGCCCGTGATCACACGGCCATCATGGCCGGTGCTGGACGCGAGCGGGACAAGCCCTGGCAGACGGCGACGAACCCAGCGATTGACGGCCAGGCAACGTTGGGCCTCGTCGGGTTCGGCCGGCTTGGCCAGGCCCTCCTCCCCGTCGCCCGGGCGCTCGCCTTCAAGTCGGTCGTCGCCTGGTCGCCTAATCTGACGGCTGAGCGGATCGCCGATGCCGGCCCGCTGGCCGAGGGGGTCGAGCTCGCTAGCTCGCTCGACGACCTTCTCGAGCGGGCCGACATCGTCTCGCTCCATCTCGTCAGCTCGCCATCGACCCGGCATATCATTGGCGCGGCCGAGCTCGACAAGATGCGGCCCGGCGCGATCCTCGTCAACACGAGCCGGGGCGCGCTCGTCGACACGGACGCGCTTGTCGCCGCCCTCCGCGACAACAAGATTGGCGGCGCCGCTCTCGACGTCTACGAGGAAGAGCCGCTGACGAGCGGCAACCCTTTCGAGGGCCTCACCAACGTGACGTGCGTGTTCCCAGCCATTGTCCTACCTGCGCGATGCTCGAATTTCGTCGCGCTGACCCGTCCCTTGGCTCCCTGCCTGACGACAGCCTAACGCCGCACATGGCCTACGTAGAGACGGAGCAACTCGCCGTGTGGTGGCGCGAGACGGTTGAGAACCTCGAGCGGTGGCTCGAGCATGGCGACTGGGCGCCCGAGCGCGAACTCAAGGCGTGAACGACACCGCGATAGACATGAACTGACGAGCTGCTGCATGGATCACAAAAGTCGAGCAAGCGACCGTCCAAAAGTCGAGCATCGAAAGCTAGTTTCGCCGGCTGAGGCCGAAGCGGCCACCGCCGCCGACGCCGCCCGTTTGCGAGGCTCCGAGCCTCGACGCCCCGCCCGCGAGTGCACCGCCAGCCCCTGCGCCCGCCGCCACCCCTCCGCCACCGCTGACATCGACGAGCCTGCGCTCGACCTCGCCGACGCGCGTCCGGAGGCCATCGCTTGCGCCGTCGATCCACTGGAGCGACTTGAGGTGGGCGTCAAGGATCTGCGAGATCTGGCCGATTGGGTCCTCTTCGACCGGCGGGCTCGTCTCGTTCGCGCCCTCGCCGGCGGCGGCAGAGGCGACGGCGGTTGAGCTGCTGCCGCCGTTGGCGGCCGTGAGCGAGTTGACGGTGCCGATCATCGAGGCGAGCGAGCTCGCGAGCGAGTCGAGCTGGCCCTGAAGGTTCTCGGCGAGCGCATACGACCGCTCGCGCTCCTGGTCGGCCGGTCCATAGTCGAGGCTGGCGCCGGCGCTGTTGCCGCCGGTCAGGGCGAGCGCGGCGCTGCTGCTGCCCTTGGCGGCGCCGACCGTGCTCTCGTACATGTCGTTGGCCTGGCCCTCGTAGCCGTCAAGCAGCTTGGCGAGCTCAGCCTGCTGCGTCTCTATGTAAGTTAGCGAGTCCTCGATCGCCTTGTTGTTCTGCTCGGCCGCGACCGTCTGCGCATAGAGCTTGGAGATCTGCTCGGTGTCTCGGAGGACGATCAGCCACTTGCCTTCTTGAAGCGAGGCCGAAGCAGATTACGACGCACCTGCTTGCCATTCTCGATCAGGACACGGTCCCACTCGCGAACCTCGCCCGCCTGGCGGCGGAACTCGCCGACCTGGGTGTCAAGCTCCCGGCTCCACGTGTTGACGATGTCGTCCATCGTCTTGCCACGGAGCAGGCTCGGCACCGGCTCGGCGGGCACCGACGCTGCAGCCGCACCAGTCGAGGCCGGCGTGCTCGAGCTGCCGGCGGCGGCCGGGGCAGGGACGGCGGCGAAGCCGCCCGACTTGCCAGCGACGCTGTCGGTCGGGGCCGAGGGGGCCGCGGTCGTCGTCGTCGGCGTCGAGGCGGGCTTTGCACCAAAGAGACTCGAGGTGGCTGCCGGGGCGGGCCTGGAGAGGTGCGAAGCGGACACACCGTGGAGGCAGAGCAAGAGCCAGCTGACGGGTCAGCGCAACTCCAGGACACGCTGGTGGGATCCCCATCCCTGGCTCGAAAGAGAACGCACTCTGCCGGCTTGGCGCCAAAGAGCCCTCCGCCAGCGGCGGGCGCAGGTGCAGGCGTCGCGGGCTTAGCACCAAAGAGGCCTCCGCTTGGAGCCGGGGCCGAGGCGGATGACCTGTGCGGAGGCGATGGACGATGGCGGAGAGAATGTGGAAAGAGGAGGGGGAGGCGGTCAAGGAAGGAGGGCGAATGGAGCGGTCAGCCCTGCGTTTCGACAGCCTTGCTCAGGTAGTCCCGCCATCGGGCCACACGATCTCTCCTCCCTCTCCCGCAGGACGCCAGTAGAGGAGGCGGGGAGGCGGTCGGTCGGTCGGCGACAAGGCGGGCTCAAACAGGTGAAGGACGTACTCGGCGGGCTTAGCACCAAAGAGTCCGCCCCCGGCAGCCGGCGCCGGCGCTGGCGTCGCCGGCTTCGCGCCAAAGAGCCCATCGGCAGCAGCAGCAGGCACGGCCGGCTCAGCCGGCTTCGCCCCGGCAGCGGGCGCACCGAAGAGCCCGCCGCCGGGCGTGCTCGTCCCGGACGACGCTGCCGGAGCGGGCGCGCCAAAGAGGGACGGGGTGGCGGCCTTCGGAGCGGCTGCCGCTGCCGCTGCGGGCGCTGGGGCGGGCGCACCGAAAAGAGAGGCTGAAGGGGCGGGGGGAGCGGGAGTAGAGGTCTCGGCTGGCTTGGAGGGGGCGCCAAAGAGGCTCGATGGGGCGGGTGTGCTGCCAGGTCCCGTCGTCCGATGAGGATAAGTCAGTCATCGTCCATGGCGGCAGGTGCCAGAGGGACTGAGCGGAGACGCGCGGGATGGAAAGGACGTACGCCGCCGCCGCCGGTGCTGGCGCCGGAGCGCCAAAGAGCGACGTCGCCGGCTTGCTCGGAGCGCCGCCGCCAATGAGCGACGACCCGCCAGCCGCTGGGGTCGCGCCGCCGCCACCGCCGCCGCCGCCGAAGAGGGAGGGCGCAGCGGGTGCAGGGGTCGTGCCCGTCGAAGATGCTGCCGTTGCGCTGGAGGGGTTGCCAAAGGAGCGAGAGGACGGAAACGGCATCAGCTTTCTTGGCCTGCCGTCACGCTCCGAGACGCTCCCAACGCCCGCAGGACCACAGGCCAGGGTGTGGGAAGACCGTACCCAAAGAGTCCGCCCGCGCTGCCGGTTGAAGGAGCCGCCGGTGCGCCGAACAGCCCTCCTCCTCCTGCGCCGGCTGTCGGTCCCGCCGCCGAGCCACCACCGCCAAAGAGCCCACCGCCACCCGCGCCAGCTCCAAAGGCATTCGCGGCCGGCTTCGGCGCTCCTCCGCCAAAGAGGCCGCCTCCCGCTCCGCCACCTGCGCCGCCGCCAAAGAGGTTGGCCGGCGGCGGGGCGGCCGGCGTCGTGGTCGTGTTTGCGCCGCCGCCGAACGAGAAGGGCGACTTAGCAGGGGTCGCTGATCGTTCCGATCCAATTTCGGGGAGAGAGCGGCATTACGAGTCAGCACCGGGCGAGCCTATCGAGGCATTGCTGTCGCCGGCAGCAGGAGTCAACGGTCGTCGCCGTCCTTCGATCCGCCATCTTCGGCCAGACAGCATCCCGACCCGCCCGTTCAGCCGCTTCCCTTCCGCTCCTGCTGTCGCAGCGCCGCTGAATGGAACGAGAACAAAGGACGTACAGGTTGCGCCGGCCGCTGGGGCGCCAAAGAGCGAGGTTGCCGGCTGAGCGGGAGCGGAGCCCGAGGTGGACGCTGCAAGGCGAGGCCAACGGAAAGGGGTACAGACAGCGCTTCAGTCAGGCCCTTCTGCGTGTATGTGCCCGGCCCAGGGCTGGCGCCCTGTCAGACGCATGCGTCCTGCTACTGGTGCTGCTGCTTCTGCTGCCCTCAAGCAAGGCTGACAGGCCGGCGAGCGTGAGCTGGAGAAGGGAGGGACAGACGAGGAGCGCCGAAGCTGAAGGCTGTGAGGAGGCGGTGGCGAGGAGCGCAGAGCAGTCAGCCATCGCAATCGAGACGGTCCGCACAGCCCGAGGTAGCGTCGAGTCTCGAAGCGGCGCCCACTGACCCATGTGCCGCGAGATTGTGCTGGGTTGGTTGGCTGAGCTGAGGTGTTGTCGCTGTCGGTCGCTGGCGCGAGTAGTGCGACGGGCAGCGGCGACGGCGACCCCCCTTTGGGCTTTTTTTTTTCTTTCCGCAAAGGCGGGCGCGACCGACTTTGAGCCCTCCCGCCAGCAGCCTGGCTGCCTTGCGCCCGACGACGACGACGACGACAAACCCGTCGTCGACCTCTCCGAGACAACCTCAAACGACACCCTGCCCGTTTCCTTCGCGCTGACTCTCGACGCCCTCTACGGACGCACGTGATCTCCTCCTAGCCTCAGTCCCTCTGCGCGGCCGCCCCAGGAGTTCTTTCCCACCACCCCCTCAATCCTCCCGCAAAACCCCCCCCACCCTCCCTCCCTCCCTCTCTAAAACGGACGGTTCGAAGCCGCTCAGCTCCCGCGACACCCCCTCGAGGGTTCGACGCGACATGGACTCGAGCGGTCAAAACTTTGTTTTTCCAAAAGCGAATCCTGTACCTCGTCGACCTCATGGGTCGCGAGGCGTCCTCACCCCGTCTGTAGCTCGCGAGAGCGGCCCGGTCTCCCTGCTTTGGAGGTCGGGCTCGGACGGGAAGGAGGCGACATTCCTCCTCTTCTAAACCTTTATTATTCATGTCCCTCGACCTTCTCTCAAGCGTTCAGCAGTCGTCAGTCAGTTGGGGCGTCCTGCGAACTTTTTGCGAGCTCTGGTGGACGAGTCCGAGGGGTTGGTCTGGCTTGGGCGCCCGCGCGAGCGAGCCGCTGCAGAGCTCACGCTCGTCGTCCGCACGAGCTCCTCGCCTCCCTCCATCAACGCCCTCCCCCCGCATCAATCCCTCCTCCCTCTTCGCGGCCTCAGCAACCAACAAGAAGGAGCGACTACAGAAAGACATGGACGAAAAGCAGCTGCTCTATGCAGTCGAGATTGCCTCGAGCCCGGACGCCGGCCTGAGGCAGCAGGCCAACGACTTCCTGCGCGACGTCGCCGCTCAGCCCGACCGCTACTGGACGGTACGCTCCGCCCTCCTCCATCCCCTTGTGCATCGCCTTGGCTTGAACTCTATTCTGGGGGAGGGGGAACATGCCGTCTTTGATCAAGGCGGAGCGTTCACCACGGCGGAGACAGCTGCGGGCGCCTTTGACCTCGTCCTCCCCTCGAGGAGGGGCCGTGCCGTCGGGCTCCGGCGAGCACGGGGTCTCGTCCTAGTCTTTCGGGCAAAGCTCCGGCTCATGTCCGGACATACAGCGCCTTGATTGTCTGAGGCTGCTCGCGGACTCGATGCGCCGATACAGGCCACGCGACCATCCCCTCCACTTTCCATCCGAAGCTTCAAGGCGAGAGCCCTCGACCGCTACGAGCCCCTCCCCTCTGCACCTTGCTCTCCGGCATCGATCCAAGGTTGGCGCTGATATCGGTACCGACCTCTCTGCTCTCTCCTACGCAGCTGGCCATGTCCATCTTTCTCGCCGGTGCCGGGGCACCCGGCCCCAACCAACCCGGGAAGGACGGCAACCCCAAGTGCCCTCCGGAAGCGCGTGTGTTTGCTCTCCAGGTCGTCGACGCCTTGCTCGGCGACAAGAGCAAGGTCGACGGCCTGCCGCTGGAGCAGAAGCAAGCGGTCGAGCAGGCCTTCTTGCAGTTTGTCGAGACCGAGTATGTTGAAGGGACGGCGGAGGCTGGGCCAGGTACGTGCTCCCCCTTACCCCCCGGGCTCGTCCTGGTCTGCTTTGCTCGGTGCTCGAAACGGAGCACGAGAGCGGGCACGAGACCTGGCCGTCTCTGAGACGCCCCACAGGCGGGAACGAGACTAGGACTGACATTGACACTGCACCCACCCTCTCGCTCTCTCTCGCTCACGCGCGCACAGTGCAATCGCTCATGCGCAACAAGCTAGCGCACTCGCTCGCCCTCCTCTTCATCGCCCTCTACCCCTCGCTCCAAACGCCGATGCAGCCTTCTTCAACGCCCTCGCTTCTCGGGCCCTACCTCTCGCTCCTCAAGCCGACGCGAAACAGCCAGACATCGCTCCTTCTCCTCCGGACACTCGTCGAGATCAACGAGGAGGTCCACGACACTCTACTAAAATCGGCCCGACCGGCGACGGCCGACCGGACCGAGCGCGACAACAAGCTCAGGGACGAGGTTCGCGAGAAGGAGGCGGCGACACTCCACAACACCGTCGTCGCCGTCTGGGAGGAGGCACTTGGCCGGCTCGACGGCGGCGAGGGGGCCGGATGGACAGAGGTCGTCGAGGGCGCAGTCAAGGCCTACTCGGGCTACGTCCGTGCGTCTCCCCGATTCTCTCTTTGCGGTCCTATCGAAGCACTCGCAGGTTGCTGATTCCTGAGATCCCCTTGTCTCCGCAGCTTGGATCGACATCACACTCACGGTCACACCGCACGCGCTCTTCTTGCTCAACCGGCTACTGCAGCACGCCCACATCCCGTTCCGGCTGCTCGCACTCGACGCGCTCTCGCGCATCGTCCTCAAGGGTATGAAGGACCCGGGCGAGAAGCTCCAGCTGCTATCGTTCCTCTCGATCGGCTCGGCGCTTGGGCCTCTCGAGCAGGCGACGGCGCAGACGGGCCTCGCCCTCGCCGACCGGGACGAGGCGATCGACGTCTTTCGCGAGCGCATGGCCAAGTTGCTCAACAACTTCGGTATCGAACTCGGCAAGATGGTCACGCCCGACGCGCTTGCCGAGGAGGCGACCAAGCGGGAGGCCGAGCAGATGCTCGAGGCCTGCCTCCCGCTGTTCCTGCGCCTGCTCGGTGACGAGCACCCCGAGACGAGCTCAGCCGTCTTTGGCTTCCTTGACGACATCCTTAAGCGCGTACGTTATCCGCTCTCTCTATCTAACCTGCCAGATGCTGCCTGCGCCCGTGAGTACCTCTTACTGACGCGCTTCCTCTTGCCCGGCCGCCTGCGACAGCATAAGAAGGCCAAGAAGGGCGAGGTGCTCGCGCTCACGGCCGAGAAGCGCGCCTTCTTTACCTCACTCCTCCAGACGATCCTGAAGAAGATGGAGTGGGCGCCCGGTGCCGACTGGTCGCTCGGCGAGGACGACGGCGATGCCGATCCGGACGAGGTTGCCAACTTTCAGACGCTCCGCCGGCAGCTCAAGACGGCGCTGGAGGCCGTCGCCAACTTCGATCCCGAGCTTTTTGTCGGCACGCTCTCCCAGGTCATCAACGGCACGCTCGAAGCCTTCCAGGCGGGCGGCGCGGCGGGCGTCAGCTGGCAGCAGGCCGAGCTCGCCCTCTTCCTTGTCTACAGCTGGAGCGAATTCACCGCGACCAAGGTCTCGGGCCGGGGCGCCTTCATCCAGATCCCGGCCGATGTCCAGGCGGCGCTCGACAAGAACAAGCTCAGCCGCAAGGCTTCCTTCTCAACCTCGGCCGCCGCAGCGAACAACGCGGGCAGTGACTCGGGCATGACGTCGGGCACGGCGACGCCGACACCCAAGCTCCAGGTTGACTACACCGCCTTCCCGCTGACGGTCCAGGGCGAGATCCTCCTCCGGACGGTCCGGTCCGACATCTCATCCTACCCGCACCCATCAGTCGCGCTCCAGTTCTTCGAGTGCGCGAGCCGGTACGCAGAGTTCTGCAAAATGCGGGTCGATCTCATTGGCCCGACGCTCGGCGCCCTCCTCGACCAGCGTGGGATCCATAGCACTCAGCCGGCTGTTCAAGAGCGCGCTTTCTACCTCTTCCACAAATTCATCCGCGACCTCCGCGGCTCGCTCGACGCCGGCCTCGTCCCCCAGATCCTGAGCTCAATGAACGTCAGTCCTGCGTCCTTTGTCTCTCGCCATACGTCTTCGTCCTCGTGACCACTCAGCTGACCACCACTTCGCTTATCGTCTGCTTCGCCAGGACCTGCTTGCGATCAAGCCGGTCATCCCAGAACGCGAGTCGCCGGAAGAGGACCTGCTGCTCAAGGCCTCGACCATGACGTCGCCCTTTGACGCCCAGCTCTACCTTTTTGAGACGGTCGGCATCCTTATCTGGTCGCTCGGGGAGGCACCGGACCAGCAGCGGTCCTTCCTCGAGGCGGCGGTCAACCCTCTGCTCGCCGAAATCGCGGCCAACCTCCAGCGCGGTCCGCCGGCGTCGGCCGATGACATTCTCCCGATCCTCACGATCCATCACGCGATGATGGCGATTGGCAACGTCGCCAAGGGTTTCCCCGAGCCGACCGACAATGCGCTCGCGCTGCCTTCGCCACCCTGGGTGGCCGTCTTCAAGCAGTCTACCGAGGCCATTCTTGCCGTCCTCGACCGCCTCAACACGCTCAAAGCGATCCGCGAGGCTGCCCGCTTTGCCTTTGCGCGCATCGTCGCAACCGCGAGCACGCGCGTGCTCGAGTACGTCGCCCTCTTCGTCAAGGGCATCGTCGCCCACTTTGAGTCGAGCGAACTCGTCGAGTTCCTCGGTTTCCTCGGCCTCGTCCTGCACAAGCTCAAGGTGCGTCCCAGCCTCTCTAGCTCTTCCCTCATCATTGCCGGTTTGAGTTGACCGCATATCTGATTGGCGGCTTGTACCCTGTGTCTGCTCCTAGGGTGACTTGCTCGACGTCCTCGACGGCCTCGTCCTGCCCATCATCCAGAAGGTTTTCCAGATCCTGGCGGAGCCGGTCCAGGGCACCGATGATGAGCTTGCGCACACGAACCTCCGGGCGGCCTACCTGTCGTTCCTCGCGTCCATCATGGGCGCCCGGCTCGACGCTGTCTTCCTCTCGCCGACCAACAAGCCCGAGCTCGAGAACATCCTGACCAACGTCGCCAGCTTTACGACCGAGTACGGCGACCCCATCTGCCAGAAGCTCGCCTTCAGCATCCTCGCCCGGACCGTCGTCGCCTGGGCCTTCAACCCGGCCGTCCCACGGATCGCGCTCGCCGGGCCCGTCTACCTCGGCGTCGGGCCCGAGGCCAAGATCCTGCCGACAACTCAGGTCATCCCGGGCTTCGAGGCCTACATCTACGACAGGCTCCTGCCGCTTTGCTTCGAGGTGCCGTCCAACGCCGCCTTCCGGCCAAAGGACGGCCAAAGCCAGCTCGTAATGGCCGAGATTGCGACCCTCTTCCGGTCAATCGTCTTCGCGCGCGGCCAGGAGGCGCTCGACCGGCTCCAGAACGGCTACCTGCCCTCCCTCGGCTGCCCGCCGGCGACGGCGGCCGACTTTGTCACCCAGCTGACAACGCTTGAGTCAAAGAACTTCCGCCGGTGGTTCACCGACTTTGTCAAGTCGGCGCGGGACGCCCAGGAGGCGGCGCAGAAGGCGGCCCGCGACGCTCTTAAAGAGCAGCAGCAGCAGCGCTAGGCGCCTCCGCGGCGCGCTTCGACCTTCCTGACTTCTGCTTTCACCCCTCTAGACGAGACCGTTCCCCTCGCCCTGTCCCCTCGCAACCGCCTCTTCCCCCCTTTCGCCCTTTCTCCCGCTCGCGTTGCCCTTGCCGCCTGTTTGACGACACCCGACCCAAACCCTCATCTTGCCCTCCTTTCCGCACTGCTGTAGACCTCACGACGACGACCTTTCCTCCCGCTCCTATCGCCCACCTCGCCCGCCTCCTTCGCATCGCTCGCAAAACCCCTCCCCTAAAAGACACCCCCACCTCCCGCTGCCCCCTCTCGCAAGACTGCTGTAAACCGCTTGCACAAACACCTCCAAAAGAGACTCATCCCTTCCTACCTCGCCGCAGGGATGCCATGCCCTTCTCCCCATCTGCTGCGCCGCGAGCATCTACCCTGCGGAGTGTAGCTAGACTCTTGGACGGGGGCCGTCGGAAAGTCTAACGTCGAACATCGTTGGAACCAAGCATTCTCCAGAACGTCCGCGCACCCACGCGGGGACGATCTCGCACCTTCAGAGCTCCTTCATGTACGCGCTCGGGACGAGACCCTCCTGGCCCGTCTGGCGGTTGCGGCACGTCCACCAGTCATCGCTCGTCTTGGTAACGATCGCGACGACCTCCTTCTCGCGGACGGAGAGGTCGCCGGCCTCGTTCGACGAAAAGGCATAGACGGCCTCGGCGAGCGGGCCCTCGTCCTCCTCGGCCTCGGGCGACGGGGCACGGACCGCAGCCGTCCGCGTCGGCGGCGGCGGCAGCGCCTGACTGCGGTAGCCGCCCGAGGGCGTCGCTCGGGGAGGCTCCTGGAAGGCCGGCGCCTCTGCAAGGGGGCGTTCAAGGCGGCGAGGTCAGTCATGGGCGCTCGCAGAGGACCCAACGCCAGGTCGCGGGCCACGCACGCTGCTTCTGAGGATCGTTGAAGAGCGTCTTGGCGAAGCCGAGCTTGTTCGACGTGTCGACGTGGCCGAACGTCTTGCTCGACGTCAGGCCCGAAGCACCGCCGCCTCGCCGGCCGGCCGGCGGCGCCGGCGGCGGACCCTTGCCGTCCGAGGGCGAGCTCTGGAAGCCTGAAGCGAGACTTCCAGCCTTGCCGAGACCCTTCGACATGAGGCCCATCCCTGCCGACTGCCAGCCGGGGGCGGCCGACGACGACGACGAGCCGCCGACGGTCGAGCTCGCTGCCGGCCTCGTCGCGCCCGGCGCATCCTGCTGCTGGGTGCTCGGCCCGCGGATCTGGTTCATCAGCTGAGTCCGAGCGGCATTGCCGACCGAGGCGATGGCCGAGTTGGGGACGGAGAAGTTGGTGTGCGTCGATGAGGCGGCCGAGACGGTCGTCCCGCTCGAGGCGGCTGGGCCGCCGGCCGACGGCCGGTGTTGCGGTCGTGACTCGAAGTACCTACGAGCAGGTGATGGCAAAGATTCGAACAGGGACGATGGAGGACGGGATCATCCAGCGCGTCAGCTTCGAAGGTGCCGTAGAAGGGAGCGTGCTGCTGCTGGCCGACGAAGGGGGCTGCGGCGGAGGGGATCTCGCGAAGGAGGCACGCACTCGTCGAGCCTGCCATCCGCGGAGCATCGGGGTCAGCTTCATGAAGACACCCGGCAGGCAGTCGAGGAGACCGACAGCTCAAAGAAGGCGAGCTTGTCCTGATGGCTGATGCCGGCGAACATGGTGTGAAGGGGGAATCGGAGGAGATGGCTGTCGGGCGGGCGGGCCTGCCGCAGCTGCGCGACGGAGCTCGCCGACCTGCCAGCCGTCGCTCCCTCCGACGACAGCTTCCTCGGCCAGACCCTCCCTCCTCCAGAGCCCTCTCCACAAGCATGGCTCCCCTCGTACGTAAAGCTGCTGCGACGTCTGCCCTGCAGCGTTGGGTAACTGACGACGGCGCGAAACCTCCCTGCGCTCGTGCCTGCTCTTCGCATCGCACCGCCCGACCTCGCCGCTCGCCCGGCGCTGGCCCTCCAACCCGTCGTCTCGTCCTCTCCACCAGCGCGTCGGTTACGTTCCCGAGCACTTTAGCTCCCCGCTCCTCCAGCTCGCCAAGGAGGATGGCGGCAAGACGTTTGTCGTCGTTCCCTGCCCGGCTGGCACGGGACAGATGATCCAGCGCCTGACGGACGACGAGATCGATGTCTCGATGTGCGTTCCGCGAAAGGAGGGACCCCTCTCCACCATGGTCGCCCTCGGTCCACTGACGTGGTCACGACCCCGTCCCGCTTCTCTGCAGCGCTCTGACCGAGAGCCTGATCGCCGGCATCGTCAAGGGCTCCAAGGCGTACAAGATGGTCGGCCGCTACGTCAAGACGCCGCTCAACTGGTGAGCAAGCCGGCCCCCGCCCGTCGGGTGTTCGCGCAGCGGCCGTTCGTCAGACGGTCGTGCTCTCGCCCTCGGCTGACGGCCGCATGCAAATCGACTGGTTTCTCGGTCAGGGCCGTCATCACCGGTCTCGACACGACGTATCAGTCGATCGATGATCTCCGGGGCGCAAAGTGCGGCATCTCGCGCAACGGGAGGTGCGTCTGAAAACCCCCGCTGCCCCCCCCCCCCAACAAGAGCGAGACGCCGTGTCCCACTCTCGGACGACGCCATCTGACCTTCTGACCCTTCGCTCAATCCCTTCTTCGTCGTCGGTGTGCAGTGGCTCGCAGGTCCGTTCTCGGCGCGATGCATCGCTTCGCGCGCGGCTTTGTCGCCGTCCTTGGCCGCTGAAACCCCCCCCTGCCCGACCCCGTCGCAGGTGATGGCCAAGGTGATGGCCGACCAGCAGGGCTGGGTCGATGCCGAGGGCAAGCCCGAGGCGATCCCGTTCGTCGTCAACGAGACCTTTGGCCGCCTGCGCGAGTCGGTCAACGACGGCTCGTCGGCCTACTTTGTACGTTTCGTCATTTGTCATTTGGGACCCCTACCCCCCCTCCCTCATCGACATGCCGGCC
>Ga0308160_10000491_pt1 | contig 74103 bp, 65 predicted proteins | sample PhyFR1_FD_201036 | JGI IMG/M metagenome (GOLD analysis project Ga0308160, IMG submission 201036) | Phyllosphere microbial communities from UC Gill Tract Community Farm, Albany, California, United States - DLSLF.R1 | ecosystem: Host-associated > Plants > Phyllosphere > Unclassified | place: USA... | reverse complement strand
CGTTTTTAATCGAAGGTTATTTTATGGCAACAGGTACTGTGAAGTGGTTCAATGATTCCAAAGGTTTTGGCTTCATCACCCCAGATGACGGCGGCGAGGATTTGTTCGCACACTTCTCCGCAATCAACATGAACGGTTTTAAGACCCTCAAAGAAGGTCAGAAAGTCCAATTCGAAGTCACGCAAGGCCCTAAAGGCAAGCAAGCTTCCAATATCCAGGGTTCGTAATCACCCCTCGGAAGCAAAAGCCCCGCTGCGGCGGGGCTTTTTTTATTCGTCGACGCTCCCAACCGGGCGCAGCTCCTCAGCCGCTGCGCCCTCTCCCGCGGGTCACATGCACTCGATCATCACCTCGCCGAAGCCCGAGCACGACACCTGGGTCGCGCCTTCCATCAGGCGTGCAAAGTCATAGGTCACGCGTTTCGACGTGATCGCCTTCTCCATCGAACTGATCAGGAGGTCGGCCGCCTCCGTCCAGCCCATGTGGCGCAGCATCATCTCGGCCGACAGGATCAGCGAGCCCGGGTTCACGTAATCCTTGCCCGCGTACTTGGGCGCGGTGCCGTGGGTCGCCTCGAACATCGCCACCGAATCCGACAGGTTGGCGCCCGGCGCGATGCCGATGCCGCCGACCTGCGCCGCCAGCGCATCCGAAATATAGTCGCCGTTCAGGTTCAGGGTCGCGATCACGCTGTACTCGGCCGGGCGCAGCAGGATCTGCTGCAGGAAGGCGTCGGCGATCGAATCCTTGATCGTGATGTCGCGGCCGGTCTTCGGATTCTTGAACTTGCACCACGGGCCGCCGTCGATCAGCTCGGCGCCGAATTCCCGCAAGGCCAGCGCATAGCCCCAGTCGCGGAAGCCGCCCTCGGTGTACTTCATGATATTGCCCTTGTGGACCAGGGTCACCGACGGCTTGTCGTTGTCGATCGCATACTGGATCGCCTTGCGCACCAGGCGCTCCGTGCCTTCGCGCGAGACTGGCTTGACGCCGATGCCCGAGCTGTCCGGGAAGCGGATCTTCTTCACGCCCATTTCGTTGACGAGGAAGTCGATGATCTTCCTGGCGCCCTCGGATTCGGCGGCCCACTCGATGCCCGCGTAGATGTCTTCGGAGTTCTCGCGGAAGATCACCATGTCGGTCTTGTGCGGCTCCTTCAGCGGCGACGGCACGCCGGCGAAGTAGCGTACCGGGCGCAGGCAGACATACAAATCCAGTTCCTGCCGCAGCGCCACGTTCAGCGAGCGGATGCCGCCGCCGACCGGAGTCGTCAGCGGGCCCTTGATCGAGACCACGTAAGCCTTGACCGCCTCCAGCGTCTCCGGCGGCAGCCAGACGTCCGGGCCGTAGATGCGGGTCGACTTCTCGCCGGCGAAGATTTCCATCCAGCTGATCCGGCGCGCGCCGCCATAGGCTTTGGCCACCGCAGCGTCGACCACCTTGCGCATCACCGGGGTGATGTCCGCGCCGGTGCCGTCGCCCTCTATATAAGGGATGATCGGCTGGTCCGGCACGTTGAGCGAGAAATCGGGATTGACGGTGATCTTCGCGCCCTCGGCCGGCACTTGAATATGTTCGAACATTGGGTGGTCTCCGAAATACAATAGCGATGCTTGCTATTTTGCTCTAAAAACCTCTTCCATGTCCCTCATCTTATTCAATAAGCCATTCCAGGTGCTTTGCCAGTTCAGCGCCGAACCGGGCCGGGCCTCGCTCGCCGACTATATAACGATCCCCGGGATCTATCCGGCCGGGCGCCTCGACGCCGACAGCGAAGGCCTGATGCTGCTGACGGACGACGGCAAACTCCAGCACCGCATCGCCCATCCGGACCAGAAGGAAGCCAAGACCTATATCGTGCAGGTGGACGGCGTGCCCGACGCCGCCCTGCTTGCGCGCCTGCAGGCGCCGCTGGACCTGGGCGACTTCGTCACCAAACCCTGCCGTGCGGTGCAAATCGCCGAGCCGGAATGGCTGTGGGAGCGCAACCCGCCGATCCGGGTCCGCCAGGACAAGCCGACCAGCTGGATCGCCATCACGCTCGAAGAAGGCAAGAACCGCCAGGTGCGCCGCATGACGGCCGCGGTCGGGCTGCCGACCCTGCGCCTGGTGCGCACCAGCATCGGGCCGTTCTCGCTGTCGACCAATCCGCTGATGCCGGGCGAATGGATGGAAGTGCCGGCCGAGGCGGTCGGCGCCGCGAAAGCCCGCAAAGCCTGAGAAGCTTGTTCTGTCTCAAATAAAAGGACCTAAACCGGGGCGGCAGGCGGTCGTTAACGAGCCAGATCCGCGTCGTGGATCGACTTCTCAACGAAAAGGAACCGCAATGTCCAAACTCATCGTCGGTATGATTGCTTCGCTGTTCGCCGTGTCCGTTTTCGCTGCCACACCGGCCGCCCCTACCGCCACCCCGGCAGCCGCCGCCACCGAACCGGCCGCCGTGGCGCCGAAGAAAATGAAGAAGATGAAGAAAGCCAAGAAGACCGCGTCCGCCGAAGCAGCCCCCGCCGAGCAAGCCACCAAGTAATTGCCCAAAACCGGGGTCAGACTCCGGTTTTTGGAAAGGTATCAACGGAAAAACCCGCCGGACCTGAAGGTCGGGCGGGTTTTTTCATTCCTGCAGAACCGGCGCGGCAGTACCGCGCGAGTGGTGTCGCTTAGGCCGACAGGGCCTTGATAGCGGCAGCCAGGCGGCTCTTGTGGCGAGCGGCCTTGTTCTTGTGGATGATTTTCTTGTCAGCGATGCTGTCGATGGTCGACACGGACTGCTGGAAGATGGTGGTCGCAGCGGCCTTGTCGCCAGCCTGGATGGCCTTCTTGACAGCCTTGATCGCGGTGCGCAGGGTCGAGCGCTGAGCCGAGTTGTGAGCGTTTTGCTTAACTGCTTGACGAGCGCGCTTACGCGCCTGTGCGGTATTTGCCATGGAATTTCCTAATCGGTGTAAGTTGCGTCCGCAAACACCTCAAACGATTAGTGTCTGCCAACTGAATTCAATACAGCCCTCGATTATAGCGAAGGTTTCATCGCAGGGCAATTCCAAATTCATGATTGCGGCCGCTTTACCCTCTAAAAGCGACGCTCGGAAGTTTCTGCGAGCTATTGCCCAGCTATAATCGCGGCCTATGAACCTACTCCGAACCCTGGCGGCCATCTCGAGCATGACGATGGTCTCCCGCATCACCGGTCTGCTGCGCGATACCCTGTTCGCGCGTGCCTTCGGCGCCTCGCCCTACACCGACGCTTTCTACATCGCCTTCCGCCTGCCCAACCTGCTGCGCCGGCTGTTCGGCGAAGGCGCGTTCTCGCAAGCCTTCGTGCCCATCCTGGCCGAATACAAGAACCAGAAAGGCGAAGAAGCCACGCGTTCGCTGGTCGACCACGTCGCCACCACCCTGGTCTGGGCCACGGTCGTGGTCAGCGTGCTGGGGATCGTCGCCGCGCCGCTGATCCTGATGGGCATCGCCAGCGGCCTGGACGGCGACGGCTTCGACAAGGGCGTGGTCATGACCCGCCTGATGTTCCCCTACATCGCCTGCATGTCCTTCGTGGTGCTGGCCGGCGCCGTGCTCAACACCTGGCGCGAATTCAAGATCCCGGCCTTCACGCCGGTGCTGTGGAACCTGTCCTCGATCTTCTTCTCGCTGTTCCTGGTGCAGTACTTCGAGGTGCCGATCTACTCGATGGCGGTGGCGGTGATGGTCGGCGGCGTGGCCCAGGTCGCGATCCAGATCCCGGCGTTGAAGCGCATCGGCATGCTGCCGCGCCTGTCCTTCAATCCGCTGTCCGGCCTGAAAGACCCCGGCGTGCGCCGCATCCTCAAGAAGATGGGGCCGGCCGTGTTCGCGGTCTCCGCGGCCCAGATCAGCCTGCTCATCAACACCAACTACGCGTCCAACATGGGCGGCGGCGCCGTCTCGGTGCTGCAGTACGCCGACCGCCTGATGGAATTCCCGACCGGGATCCTGGGCGTGGCGCTGGGCACCATCCTGCTGCCCAGCCTGTCGAAGGCGAACGCCGACGGCGACATCGGCGAATACTCGGCCCTGCTCGACTGGGGCCTGCGCCTGACCTTCCTGCTGGCCCTGCCGGCCGCGGTGGGCCTGGCCGCGCTGTCGACGCCCCTGATCGCCGCCCTCTTCAACTACGGCGAATTCAACGCCGCCAACGTCGCCGCCGCCACCGCGCCGCTGATGTCGTATGCGGCCGGCCTGCTGGGCATCATCCTGGTCAAGATCCTGGCGCCGGCCTTCTACGCGCGCCAGGACATCCGCACCCCGGTGCGCATCGCCATCGGCGTGCTGATCGCGACCCAGGCCATGAACCTGGTGTTCGTGCAGATGCTGGGCATGGGCGTGGCCGGGCTGGCGCTGTCGATCGGTCTGGGCGCCTGCCTGAATGCGCTGTTCCTGTACACCGGCCTGCGCCGCCGCAGCATCTACACGCCGCATGCCGGCTGGTTGGGCTTTTTCCTGAAGGTGGTGGTGGCGGTGGTGCTGATGGGCCTGGCCGCCTGGTTCAGCCAGGCGCAGCTCGACTGGGCCGGACTGCGCTCGCACCCGGTGCTGCGCATCGTCGCCCTGCTGGCGATCATCGCGCTCAGCGCCATCGTCTACTTTGCCGTGCTGTTCGCGCTGGGCTTCCGTCCGCGCGATTTCATGCGCCGCGCGAAGTAATCAACGGCGGGCGTCAACGGCGGCTGGCATCGCGCGCCGCCGTCTCGTCCTTCTCATCCTTCTCGTCGTCGCCGGAGCCCGCCGCTTCGGACGGCGGCTCCACCGGTTCCGGCACGGCCACGTTCTCGGGCGGCGGTGGCGGCGGTGGCGGCGCAGGCGCAGGCGTCGTGCTGCCCGGATTGCCGCGCCCCGGGAACAGCGAGGGCGGCTCGGACGGATTCTGCGGCGGCTGGCCGGGCTGACCGAACAGCGGCGGCTGCCCTGGCTGCCCCGGCTGACCAGGCTGCAGCGGCGGCTGGCCGGGCTGTCCCGGCTGCCCCTGCACCACACCCTGCCCGGTCGCCGCGAACTTCCAGTCCGCCAGGTGCTCCTTGCCGTCCAGCCCCTGGAAGCGCGCGTCGAAGCCGGACTGCTTGAGCGGCTTGGCTTGCGACAGGCTGTACACGGCCAGCACGCCGCTGCCGCCCGCACCGTCGATGCCGCTGCCCTTGTTCAGCCAGACGATGCCCCATTCGGCCTTGCCGGTGATCGGGTCGACGAAGACCTTGCGCAGATGGCGGCGGATGCCGGGCACACGCGGGTCCTTCAGCAGCTCTTCCAATGACGGCGGCTGCTGCGGCTGGCCGCGCGGAGTCGCTTCCGCATAGCTGGTCAGCGCCGCGCTGAAGGCGGCGCCGATTTCCAGCAGCTCTTCTTCGGCGGCGGCGCGGCGCAGCAGCGCATCGGCCTTCAGGGTGGCGGCGCCGACCAGGCCGATGATCGTCACCAGCACGATCAGGCCAACATAGGTGAAGCCATCCTGGCGGCGCCGTCGCATGGTCGGCCTGCGCGCTACCATTCCGAATACGGCTTGCCGTTGCGGCCCTTGCCTTCGGCGCTGCTGTGCAGGTCGTAGACGTTGCCGCGCGTCGGGTCCTCGGGCGGCACCAGGACCCAGCCGGCATCGGTGTCCGCCACCGGATCGAAGGGTAGCCGCGGCAGGTATTTTTTCTCGACCAGCTGCTCCAGCGATTCCGGATAGCGTCCGGTATCGGCATAGAACTGGTCGATCACGGCGCGCGTGGTGCGCAGGTTCTCGGCCAGGATGGTCTCTTTCGTCTTGTCGACGCTGGGGAAGAAGCGCGGCACGGCGAGCGTCAGCAGCAAGGCCACGATGCCCAGCACCACCAGCAGTTCGATCAGGGTGAATCCGCGATTGCGCTTCATCTTCTCACCATCGGTTATACGGAATGCCGTTCAGCCCCACCCGGCCGGACAGCGAATACACGTCGTACACGTCGTCGCCTTCCTTCGGCTCCTTGGCCTCGCTGGCGTAGCTGCGCTTGCCCCAGGTCTGGGCGTCTTCGAGGGCCGGGTCGGCGCCGAAGGGATCGCGCGGCAGGCGGCGCAGGAAGTAGATCTTGGCCTTCTTCGGGCTGCGCTGGTCGACCACGCCGTCCACCAGCAGCTCCAGCTTGGGCGGATAGCCGGTGGCGCCGGCCGGCTTGGCGATGCGGCCCTCGTCGCTGGCCTTCTTGTAGGCGTCGATGGCCAGGCGGATCTCGCGCAGGGCCAGGCGCAGGTCCTGTTCGTGGCGGCGCTGCACGGCCATGCTGGCGGCCGGCACCACCATGGCGCCGAGCAGGGCCAGGATGGTGAGCGTGACCAGCAGCTCGATCAGCGTGAAGCCGCGCGCGCGCCGCATCGTCAGCGGGCCGGCACCGGCGTCACGTCGGGTTTCGGCAGCGGCACCACCTGCACGCCCGGGGTGGACGGCAGCGCGGTGGCCGGCACCGAAGCCGGCGGCGCCGACGGCGGCTGGCCGCTCACGCTGACGCTGGTGGCCGGAACCATGGTGCCTTGCGGTCCGCCGGCCGCCGATGGCGGCACGCTCTGCTGGATCGCGCCCGGCGGCATCGCGGCCGGCACACCCGACGGTATCTGCTGCGCAGGCTGTCCCGGCTGCCCCTGCGGCGGACGCGCCCCCGGCAGCTGCGCCGGCGGCCGCGCCGCATTGTCCGGACGGCGGCGGAAGCTGGCCTCGGTGCCGGCGCTGAACTCGGCGGCATTCGCGGTCGGGCGCTGGATGTTGCGCACCAGGTGGGGCGTGATCGACAGCACCACCTCGGTCTTGTCGCGCGTGTCCTGCCGGCTGCCGAACAGGCGGCCCACCAGCGGCAGGTCGCCCAGGCCCGGCAGGTGGGTGGCGCTGCTGCGCTCGTCGTTCTTGATCAGGCCCGCCAGCACCTGGTTCTCGCCATCCTTCAACTGCAGCATGGTGGCGGCCGAGCGCGTGCCGATGCGGTAGGCGGTGGTGCCGGTCTTGGTCGTGATGGTGTCGACCAGGGTGCTGGCTTCGAGCGAAATGCGGATGCCGATCTCGTTGTTCAGGTAGATGGTCGGCTCGACGTTCAGGGTCAGGCCGACGTCGACGTAGTTCACCGACTCCGAAGCGAAGCCGCCCACACCCGAGGAAATCGTGGTGGTGATGGTCGGCAGCTTGTCGCCGATGACGACCTTGGCCTTTTCCTTGTTGCGCACGCGGATGCGCGGCGCGGCCAGGGTGTTGGCGTCGCCGTCGGTCTTCTTGGCGGTGATCGAGGCCGAGATCGGCGACACGCCGATCGTGCTGGAATTGATGCCGCGCAGCTGGTCGATGGTCAGCGGCACGTCGTTCAGGTTGGTCAACGGCGCGAAGGACAGCGAGGTCGGCCAGTCGACGCCGAGGTCGAGCAGGCGGTTGCGCTGCACTTCCAGCACCTCGACGTCGAGCACCACCTCGGGTTCCGGCACGTCCTGCAACTGCACCAGCTGGGTCGCCAGCTTGACCGCTTCCGGGCTGTCGCGCAGGATCACCAGGTTCAGCTTTTCGTCCACCACCACGTCGCGCGACTTGAGGATGGTCTTGAGCGTGTTGGCGATGCTCTTCGCCTCCGCGTTCGCCAGGTAGAAGGTCTTGACCGTCATCTCCTGGTATTCCTTCTGCTTGGCCGCCACGTTCGGGTAGATCAGGATGGTGTTGCCATCCATGACCTGGCGCTCGAGCTGGTTGGTCATCAGCAGGTAGTAGACCGCCGATTCGACGGTGCTGTTCTTCAGGAAGATGGAAGCGCGCTGGTCGGTCTTGACGTCTTTGTCGAACAGGAAGTTCAGGCCCGAATGGCGCGCGATGACCTCGAAGATCTGCTTGATCGGCGCATCGCGGAATTCGAGGCTGATCGGCGAGCGGAAAGCCGCCGCCAGCGAGGCCTCGCCGGGCGCCGTGGCGGTCTTCTCGTTCACGTCCGCCAGCATCTGCCGGGCCGGCTCGTGGCTCGGGCGTTCGCTCAGGATCGCGCCCAGCTTCTGGCGCGCGGCCTCGAAGTCCTTGCGTTCGACCGCGACGCGCGCTTCCTCGAGCAGCACCGCATGGCGGCGGTCGGCATCGACCTGGCGCAGGCCGGCGCGCGCGCGGTCGTTGACCGGGTCGATGGCCAGCACGCGCTGGTAATCCTGCAGGGCCAGCTGGACCTTGCCGTCGGCGATGGCGCGGTCGGCCTCGGTCAGCAGGCGGTTGGTGGTGGCGTCGCGCGCGCGCAGGTAAGCCGACTTGTAGCCGGCATTGGTCGGATCGGCGGCCACCGCTTCCTGGTACTTCAGCAGGCCGGCCTCGACCTTGTCCTGGGCCACCAGCTCGTTGCCGGCGCGGTAGGCCATCTGCCCTGCGCAACCGGACAGCAGCAGGGCCACTGCCATGGAAAGCGCCACATTCATGCCTGGACGAGAGATCACTCGAACACTCCAATATTGAGCTGCTGAACCTGGTTCAGCGGCAGGTAGGTCAGGGTCAGCACCGGCGGCGCGATGGCGTCGACGCGGTAGGTGCCGTCGATCAGGGCCTTGTCGCGCACGACATAGGTACGGTCGCCGCGCGCCAGGTAGACTTCCCAGGCGCCGTCGGCCACCGATTTGCCGATGAAGGTAAAGGGCAAGGGCGGCGCGCTCGGCGGCGGCGGTGGCGGCGGCTGTGCGGGCGGCGGCGGCGGCGGGGTCCAGTCCTGGCGCCCGAACACGCCATTCTCGCCCTGGCGGAACTGGGTGTCGCTGTCGCCGATCAGGGTCTCGCGCGGGACCAGGGCCAGGATCGGCGTGCCGCCGCCAGCGCTGCCGGCCGTGCCGGCTGGCGCGCTTGCAGGCGCAGCAAGGACCATGGCCGGACTGGCAGCCGGCGCGGGCTGCACAGGACGCGGCGCCGGCGCACGCTCGACCGCCTCGGCGACTTCCGTGTCCGGCGCGCGGTCGCCGAACAGCACCAGCGCCGCCGCGGCGACCAGGGCCGCGCCCATCGCAAGGTGGCGCGGCTTCATGGCGCCGCTCCCGGCACGTCGTTCAAATACAGGGTCAGGCGCAGGCGCGCCTCCACCGACGGGTCCTGGATGCCGTCGCGCCGGAAATTGATCTCGTCCAGCGAGGCGAACGGGATCTCGCGCAGCGCCCCCATGGCGAACTGCCAGATCGCCCCATAGCCGCCCTTCACGGGCAGGTTGACCTGGTAGGTGGTGACGCGCGCATTGCGGTCGTAGCCGGTCTTGTACTCGCCCTGGCTGAGCGACAGGCCGTTCTTCGCGGCCAGCGCGAACAGGGTCCGGACCTGCTGCTCGGCGTAGCGGCGCGGTCCCAGCGCCGCATAGAAGGCGTCCAGGTTGTCGATCGCGGGCGCCGGCTGCACCACCGGCGCGGCCGGGGTGGCCGCGGTGGCCATTACGGCAGGCGCCGCGGGGCCGGCAACGGACGCCTTCTGGCGCGCCGCGCGCTCGGCCAGCAGCGCATCGCGCTCGGCTTCGAATCCGGCATTCGCATGCAGGGTCCAGGCCAGTGCGCCGGCAAGCGCCAGGCACACGAGCCCGCCGGCGGCCGGCAGCGGCCAGGTGCGCACCGCCAGCTGCAGGCGCAGCATCAGCGTGCCGAAGGAAAGCTGTTTCATTGCGCGGGCCTCCAGCGGGCATCGAGCTGGAAGCGGATCGGGCGGTTCGGATCCTGCTCGTTGATCTCGTGGCGCGCCAGCACCACGGCGCTGAACCACTCGTCCTTCTGCAGCTGCTCGACGTAGGCGATCATGTCTTCGCTGGTCTTGGCTTCGGCGGTGATGCGGACGGTGCTCTTGCGCGCGTCTGGCTCCAGCGCCAGCAGCGCGATGTTGGCCGGCGTGCCCGCCTGCACGGCATCGTGCAGCGCGCGCCACGGCAGGTTCAGCTGCAGCACCGCGGCGTTCACGGCGCTGGCCTGGGCTTCGGGCACGGGCGCGCGCACGGCGACCGGGGCAGCCTGGATGCGGGCCTGGCTGGCTACCCGTGCCTGCGACTGCGCGCGCAGCCGCGCGACTTCCCATTCGCTTTTCTGGAGATCGAAACGGGCAAACAACAGTATGGTGCCGACGAGCGACACGGCGCCGACCACGGCCCAGACCTGGCGCGGCGAGCGCAGGATGCTGCGCGCCACGTTGGGCGGCGCGAAATCGATGTGGACCTTCCTCATGGCGCCCTCCCCGTCATCGCCAGCCGCGCACTGTCCGGCCACAGCGGGTCGAGTTCGTCCTCGAACAGCGTGCAGGCGAACTTCAAACGTCCCGCGCTGCTGGCCCAGCCCTGGGGCGCCGGACCGGCCACCTGCAGGCGTTCCGGCCGGCCCAGGCCGACCCGCAGCGCTTCGCGGGCGACGTGGCCTTCGAGCCAGTCGCGGTCGGCGCCTTCCGGGATCGGGGCGGTGCGCACCGCGGCCAGCAGATCGCCGTCGAAGGCGGCCACGCTCAGCACCCCGCCGTGCACCAGACCGAACCAGGCGCCGGGGCGGCGCATCGAACGGTGCTGGTTCAGCGCGGCGACGAATTGCGGCTGGACCTCGATCAGGCGGAACCGGCTGGCCGTTGCCGCCTCCTGCAGCTGCGCCAGCAGCGCCAGCGGCACGGCGGCGGCCAGGAAGGGCCGCGTCGCGCTCCAGTCGGCGCGGATCTGCCAGCCGGCCGGGCTGGCGCCGAACAGCGCCTGGTAGCGCAGCGCGCAGGCGGCTTCGAGGTCGGCCATGCGGGTGGCGCCGCCGGGAGGCGCCACCTGCCACAGGCGCACCAGTTCGTCGGACAGCACCACGCGCAGCGTCCAGCCGGCGCGCTCGTGGTCGGCCAGCATGCGGCCGGCTTCGCGCAGCACGGCGCCGAGGTTGTGTTCCTTGAAGCGCGCCTGTTCGAGCAGCTGCGGCTGCTCGTGCGGCCAGAAGCCGGTGCGCACCAGCGCCAGGCCGTCGGGCGCGAGGCCCAGCCGCAATCCCCGTCCGAACCACTTACGCATGCAGGGTCACCCGTTTGATTTCTTCGATGGTGGTCGCGCCGCGCTTCACCAGGTCCAGCGCCGCCAGGCGCAGGCTGCGCGTGCCGTTGGCGGCGGCCGCGGCCTTGATGCGGCGGATCGGCTGCTTGTCGACGATCAGCTCGCGGATCTCGTCGTTCAGCGTCAGGATCTCGGCGATCGAGCGGCGCCCCTTGTAGCCGGTGCCGCGGCAGTCGCCGCAGCCCTTGCCGCGCATGAACAGGTAGTCGCCCACCTCTTCCGGCGCCAGGTGCGCCGACGCCAGCTCGGCCTGATCCGGCTCGTAGGGCGTGGCGCAGTGCGGGCAGTTCATGCGGATCAGGCGCTGAGCCCAGATGCCGTTCAGCGCCGACACGAAGGCATAAGGATCGATGCCCATGTGGGTGAAGCGGCCGAACACATCGAACACGTTGTTGGCGTGGACCGTCGTCAGCACCAGGTGGCCGGTCAGCGCCGACTGCACCGCGATCTCGGCGGTCTCGCGGTCGCGGATCTCGCCGACCATGATCTTGTCCGGGTCATGGCGCAGGATCGAGCGCAGGCCCTTGGCGAAGGTCAGACCCTTCTTCTCGTTCACCGGAATCTGCAGGATGCCGGGCAGCTGGTATTCGACCGGGTCCTCGATGGTGATGATCTTCTCGCGCCCGTTGTGGATCTCGGTCAGCGCCGCGTACAGCGTGGTGGTCTTGCCGGAGCCGGTCGGCCCCGTCACCAGCAGCATGCCGTAGGCTTCCTGGGCCAGCGAACGCAGGGTCACCAGCGAAGGCGCGTCGAAGCCCAGCGCTTCCAGCGTCAGCGCGCCATAGGCCTCGATCATGGCGCGCTTGTCGAGGATACGGATGACCGCGTCCTCGCCGTGGATGCTGGGCATGATGGAGACGCGCAGGTCGATCTCGCGGCCGCCCGATTCGACGCGGAAGCTGCCGTCCTGCGGGATGCGGCGCTCGGCGATGTCAAGTTCGGCCAGCACCTTCAGGCGCGAGATGATGTGCTCGGCCAGCTCGATGCCGCCGACCGAGGCCGCGTGATCGAGCACGCCGTCGACGCGGTATTTGACGGCCAGGCCGCCGGCGGTGCTTTCTAGGTGGATGTCGGACGCGCCGGCCTTGAGCGCATCGTACAGGGTGGAGTTGACCAGCTTGACGGCCGGACTGCCGCCTTCGGACACCGAAGCGAAGGACAGCATCGTGGCAGCCTTGCCGTCGCGCCGCCCTTCCCCGCTGTCGCCTACCAGCGAGTCGACCGCACGCGCCGATTCTTCCTGCTTGCCGAGATAAGCCTGGATGTCGCCGGCCAGCGCCAGGCGCAGGTGCAGCGGGCGCGTGTGCGTGCAGCCGGCCTGCGCCGCCAGCCAGGTTTGTAAATCCAGGTCGAAGGGGTCGGCGATCACGCCGGTCAGCAGCCCCTGCGCATCGCGTAAAAGCACGCAATGGCGCGCCAGCGCCTGGGCCAGCGGCAGCAGGTCGAAGGCCGGCTGCTGGCCGAACATCTCCAGCGTCTCCATGACCGTCAGGCCGAAGGGCTCGGCCAGCTGGCGCACGATCTGGCGTGCTTCCAGTCCGGACAGCGCCTGCAGTTCCTCGACCAGCGAGCGGCGCGACTGGCGGCTCTGCGAGCGCGCCCGGGCCAGCAGTGCAGGGTCGAACATATCGACGGATGAAACGCTCACGACATGTCTCCGGCAAGGTCGAAAATCGGCATATAGAGCAACACCACGATGGCGCCGACCACCAGGCCGATGGCGGCCATCAGCAGCGGCTCGAAGGTACGGGTGAAACGGTCGATCCAGCGCCCGATCTCGCCGTCGTAGAAGGCGGCCGAGCGGGTCAGCATCGGGCCCATGTCGCCGGTGCGCTCGCCCACGCGCAGCATGCGCAGCGAGATCGGCGTGGTCAGGCCGTTGGCTTCGAAGGCGTCGGACATCGGGCGCCCGGATTCGATCGCCCCCTTGGCCGCGCGCAGGCCGGCGCGGATGCCGGGCGAGACCATGCCCTGCACGGTCTCGATCGCGCTCACCAGCGTGATGCCGCCTTCGTTCAGCATGCCCAGGGTCAGGTAGAGGCGCGACAGTTCGTACACGCGGGCGCGCTCGCCGATGCCGGGCAGTTTGGCCAGCAGGCGCGCCGCGCCGCCCTGGCGCAGCACGCGCCGGATGCCCCACCCCGCCAGCGCGATGATGGCGGCGAAGGACAGCAGCAGGCCGCCCGCGTGGCGTCCGGCAAACTGGCCCCACTCGAGCATCAGGCGCGACATCCACGGCAGGTTGCGCCCGGCGCCCTGGTACACCTCGGCGAAGCGCGGCACCACATAGGACATCAGGAAGATCGAGACGCCGCCGCCGACCACCAGCAGAATCACCGGGTAGATCGAAGCGCTGACGATCTTGGCGCGCACCAGGTCGATGCGCTGCTGGTATTCGATATAGCGTTCGAGCGCGCGCGGCAGGTCGCTGGTGCCTTCGGCGGCGCGCACGATGCCGACGTAGAGCGGCGGGAACAGGCCCGGCTGCTCGGCCAGCACGCCGGAGAAGCGCTTTCCTTCGCGCAGGCCGGCCAGCAGGCGTTCGAGAACGGCGCGGGTGGCGGGACTGGCTTCCTTCTCGAGCAGCGCTTCCAGGCCCTCGACGATGCCGAGACCGGCGGTCAACAGGGCCAGCAGCTCCTGGCTGAACAGCACCAGCGACAGCTTGCCGCCGCCGCGCCGGGCAAAGGAAAAGCCGGCCGTGCCGACCCGCTCGACCGCGCTGACGTAGAGGCCGCGCGCCTCGACCTGACGGCGCGCGTCCGCCTCATCCGAGGCATCGACCACCACGCTGGCGATGGTCATGTCGGGAGCAAGAGTGCGAACCGCGAACTGCACGAAAAATTGTCTCTTGTTTTATTGCGAGCTGATGTCGGCGGCTTCGCCGGCGCCGCCGGGCTGGCCGTCCTTGCCCAGCGAGATGATCTCGTACTCGCCCTTGGTGCCAGGCGCGCGGTACTGGTAGGCATGGCCCCACGGGTCGGCCGGCACGCCCTTCTTCAGGTACGGGCCGTTCCATTTACCGGCAGCGGTGGGCGGTGCGCTCATCAGCGCATTCAGGCCTTCCTCGGTGGTCGGGTAGCGGCCGACGTCGAGGCGGTAGGTGTCGAGCGACTTTTCGAAGGCTTCGATCTGCGCGCGCGCGACCGTCACTTCGGACTTGCCGAGTTGCGAGAAGTATTTCGGACCGACATAGGCCGCCAGCAAACCGATGATGACGATCACCACCAGCAGCTCGAGCAGGGTGAAGCCTGCGCTGCGTGCGCCGCCTGCCTTTTTCGCGCCCTGGTACAGCTGTGAAACCATTCCTACTCCTTTGTGCCTTTTGGAAAGCATAGCCCTGCAAGGCTAACACGGCGCTTGGCGCAGCGACAATCCTTTTTCGACAGCCCAACAGACGAGTGTGTACCCATTAATGAGGAATCTATCGATTTGTCGCAAATTTGTAGCGGATTTTGAACGCTCTGCCTTGCATCCAGGATGAGTTTTTACTAGGAGAAACCGAATTAAATTCTCATATGCATGATTAAAACCATCATTTAATCGTTGAAATTATTTTCACAACAGTTGTCCTCGTTGCTATATTCCATTGCAACCGGGTAAATTTCCACGGTTTGTCACAGCCTGCGTCCGGGCTACCGGAAACGACTCAACCATAACGAAAAAAGGCAGATCTCATGATTCGGACTTCGCATCTCTCCAAACTTCTCGGCACGGCTCTGGTTGCCGCAGCGGCTGCGGCAGCGCCCGCGCACGCCGGCGTCATCACCTTCGACGGCGACTATGTCGGCCCGATGGGCGGCGGCGAATCGTGGAACGAAGCTGGCTACAGCATCGGCTTGTGGGCCAATGTCGCCGATGGCGGCGTCGGCACCCTGGTCGGCAGCATCATCGATGGCGACGCATCGACCTGCGATACCTCGTCGATGTCCTGCCCGGCCAACAAGTACGGCAACTACTACGCCGCGCTCAACGACAGCTACATGGACATCCAGTTCAGCGCCGGCGCCGGCTTCATGCTCAAGTCCTTCGACGCCAGCTTCGTCGGCGGCAGCGCGAACCTGTCCAGCTTCGCGAATCCGCCGGGCCTGATCCGCGTGCAGGGCTTCAAGCAGGACGGCAGCTACCTGACCCAGGACTTCTGGCTGAACGGCCCGACCACCGCCGGCTTCCAGCTGGACCACTTCGACACCACCGGCGCCTTCGCCAACACGATGTTCGTCGAAGCCCTGGTGTTCGGCTACACCTGCAACACGGCCGGCAGCTGCAGCGCCTTCAGCAGCAACCGCGGCCAGTTCGCGATCGACAACATCGCCATGACCGACGTGCCGGAACCGGCCACCGCCGCCATCGTGGGCCTCGGCCTGCTGGGCCTGGGCGTTGCCCGCCGCCGCCGCAAGGCCTGAACGACGCTTCGCAAAAAAACAACGACAAGAGAGGAAAAACCAGAATGAAGATGCGTCCCCTTTCCGCAGCCGTCGCGCTGCTGCTGGCCGGCCTCGCCGTGAGCGCCCAGGCCGATGACATCCGCCGCCCCTACATCGTCCAGCTGGCCGACAAGCCGGTGGCCTCCTATACCGGCGAGATCGCCGGCATGCCGGCCACCCAGCCCGAGCCGGGCGCCCGTCTCGACATCGACTCGAGCGAAGTCCACCTGTACAGCGACTACCTGGGCCAGAAGCAGCAGGTCGTGCGCGCCAGCGTCGCCGATGCGCCGGTGCTGTACAACTACAGCGTGGTGCTGAACGGCTTCGCCGCCATGCTGACCGACGATGAAGTGCGCGCCCTGCAGCTGCGCACCGACGTCGCCGCCGTCACCCCGGACACCCCGCGCCAGGTGACCACCACCTACACCTCGCGCTTCCTGGGCCTGGACAAGGCCGACGGCCTGTGGACCAAGCTGGGCGGCAAGACCAAGGCCGGCGAAAACATCATCATCGGCATCGTCGACGGCGGCATCTGGCCGGAAAATCCGTCCTACGCCGACCGCGTCGACAGCGACGGCAAGCCGACCTTCGACAACAGCGGCACCGTGGCCTACGATGCGCCGCCGTCTCGCTGGAAAGGCATCTGCCAGACCGGCGAAGGCTTCACCGTGGCCGCGTGTAACAACAAGCTGATCGGCGCCCAGTACTTCGACGCCACCTTCCGCAGCCTGCCGCAGTACACGACCCACTGGACCGAATTCCGCTCGCCGCGCGACTCGATCGGCGGCAATGTCGGCCATGGCGGCCACGGCGACCACACCGCCAGCACCGCCGGCGGCAACAACGGTCCGGACGCGATCGTCAACGGCGTCAACCTGGGCCGGGTCTCGGGCATGGCTCCGCGCGCGCGCCTGGCTGCCTACAAGGTCTGCTGGACCTACAACGACGCCACCGACGCGACCGGCGGCAAGAACAGCTGCTTCACCGGCGACAGCGTGGCGGCCATCGAAAAAGCCGTGGTCGACGGCGTGAACGTCATCAACTTCTCGATCAGCGGCGGCACCAGCGTCACCGACCCGGTCGAGCAGGCCTTCCTGCACGCCTCGAACGCCGGCGTGTTCGTTTCCGCTTCGGCAGGCAACGACGGTCCGGCCAACCAGGTCGCCCACATCAGCCCGTGGCAGGCCACGGTCGCCGCCTCGACCCACGACCGCGAACTGCAGGCCGATGTCCTCCTGGGCAACGGCAACAAGTACACCGGCGCCTCGATGAACGTGAATCCGCTGCCGTCGGCGCCGATGATCACCGCCGAACAGGCCGCACTGCCGGGTTCCAGCGCCAACTCCGCCAGCCTGTGCTACAGCTCGACCTGGACCAGCGCGGACTGGACGACGGCCAAGCCCTCGCTCGATCCGGCCAAGGTCGCCGGCAAGATCGTGACCTGCACCCGCGGCACCAACGACCGCCTCGACAAGAGCAAGGCCGTGAAGGAAGCCGGCGGCGTCGGCATGGTCCTGATCGACAACGGCGCCGGCCTGGTGGGCGAAGTGCACAACGTCCCGACCGTGCACGTGACGGCCGCCAACGGCGCCATCATCAAGACCTACGCCGCCAGCCAGGGCGCGAGCGCGTCGATGACCCAGTTCGTCACCGGCACCTCGAGCGTGAAAGCGCCGGTGCTGGCCTCGTTCTCGTCGCGCGGCCCGAACCGCTACGACGGCAACCAGCTCAAGCCCGACCTCGCAGCGCCAGGCGTCGACATCATCGCCGCCGTGACCCCGGGAATGACCCCGGCCCAGCGCGCCGACATCGTCAACGGCACCGCCACTCCGATGAACGCCTGGGCTTCGTACCAGGGCACCTCGATGGCCGCGCCACACGTCGCCGGCATCGCCGCCCTGCTGAAGCAGCAGCACCCGGACTGGACCCCGGCAATGATCAAGTCGGCGCTGATGACCTCGGCCACCGACACCTTCGCCGATGCCCAGGCGGGCGATCTGCGCGGCACCCTGCCGTTCGGCCAGGGCGCCGGCCATATCAATCCGAACGGCGCGAGCGACCCGGGTCTGGTGTTCAACGCCATGCAGGCCGACTACCAGAAGTACCTGTGCGGCCTGAGCGTGTCGACCGCCGCCAACTGCGTCAACGGTTCGATCCAGGGCTACAACCTGAACCTGCCGTCGATCGCGGTCAGCAACGTGCTGGGCAGCGTCACCGTGACCCGCACCGTCACCAACGTCGGCGCCAGCGCCGCGACCTACACGGCGGGCGGCACGATGCAGGGCTACTCGATGTCGGTCAGCCCGGGCTCGCTGTCGCTGCAGCCGGGCGAGAGCAAGTCCTTCAACCTGACCCTGACCCGCACCAGCGCCGCCAATAACGTCTGGCAGTACGGTTCGCTGCGCTGGAGCGACGGCACCCACACCGTTCGCATCCCGGTGGTGGCGCGTTCCGGCCAGCCGGTCGTGGCCCCCGGCCTGATCGCCAGCACCAAGGCCAGCGGCAGCAAGACCCTGTCGGTGACGACCGGCTTCAGCGGCACGCTGGGCTCGGCCTACGGCGGCCTGAAGGAAATCACGAAGAGCAATGACGTCGTGGCCCAGGCGCCGTCCGGTTCGATCGACAGCTCGGCCCTGCTCGGCGCTGCCTGCCGCGCCGGCGCCGTCGGCACCCGCGTGACGTCGGTGACGATCCCGGCCGGCACCCTGCTGGCCCAGTTCGAACTGTTCAACCGCGACACCGAAGGTGGCAACGGCACCACCGGTACCGACCTCGATATGGCCCTGCTGAACGCGGCCGGCACCGTGGTCGCCTACTCCGGCGCCTCCGGCTCGAACGAGATCGTCGCACTGAACGCACCGGCTGCAGGTACTTACCGTGTCTGCGTCGGCGCCTACAGCACCGCCAACGGCGCCTCGGCCAACTATGCGCTGTCCTCGGCCGTGGTGACCTCGACTGACCGCGGCGGCAACTTCAAGGTGCTGCTGCCGGCGAAGGCAGTGGCGGGCAGCACCTCGTCGATCAGCGCCAGCTGGTCGGGCCTGGCGGCCGGCAAGCGCTTCGTCGGCGCCCTGCAGCTGAAGGACCCGAACGGCGCACCGGCTTCGACCACGGTGTTCCAGGTCGAAACCAACAACCCGATCCCGCTGGGCGAGCCGGTGGACCGCAGCGCCGTGGTGGGCCTGGACTCGGGTATCTGATAGAAGGACAGCCCGGGACCTGCCAGGTCCCGGGCACAAAAAAAGCTGCGCGCCTCAGGGCCGCAGCTTTTTTTTCGTTCGATGACGCGTAATTAACGCGCTTGCAGCGGACCGTCGCCCGCCTGGCAGGTACCGGCGCGGCAAACGGCGCCCGGGTCCATCAGGAACTGGCAGGTCGACATCATGCCCGAGGCCTTGTTGGCGGCACGCCGCTCTTCCTTGTAGCGCTCGCCCAGGGCTTCGATCTCGGCCTGCTGCGTCTTGGCCGAAGACCAGGGCAGATAGCTCTCCGGCCCGCCGCAGGGACGCGCGCCCAGCGGCAGCGAATGGCACTGGTCGTCGCTGGTGCAGGACGGCGTGCCGGCAAGGGCGCGGATGCGGGCCAGGGTATCGCCCTGCGCGTCCCGCGACACGGCGGACCCTTGCGGGGTGCGCGGCGTCTGCCGGCCTTGAGGCGTGGCGGCGGTGCAGGCCGTGCAAGCGGCCAATAGCAAAATGAGTAAGGTTCGCATCCGTCCATGATGCGCCCTCAGGTATGGCAGCGTCAATCGTGTGCTCATGCATCGGAGGAAAATCCCGGTCGGCGCTGCTTATTGCATTAAATAAATTGCAATGATGCCTATAATGCAAATATTATTCAGCCTAACTCATCAGTAACCGTACGTTCGATTGTGTGTTACCTACCGAACCAAAGTTATCTGTTTTGATATACTCGATGTCAACAAATTGATCGACCTCTTTATTCCGCAAGCCGCGCATTTGCGCTTATTCCAACGAAATGGGAGTTCATATGAGTCTAGTCAAGCGCATGCTCGGTACCGCCGTGTTCGCCATTGTGTCGGCCAGCGCGGCCCAGGCGGCGGTCATCACCTTCGAAGGGCAGGAAGGCCTGGCCTTCAACCGGCAAAGTTTCAACGAGGCGGGCTACAACGTGGCTTTCGTCGACCCAGGCGCAGCGGCGCCGCCAAACACGGTCCTGATCGGCCGTTTCATCGACGGCAGCAACCCGGCCAGCTGCAGCCCCAGCACCTGCCCGACCGATAACCCGACCGTCTATTTCGATCTGCTCAACAACGGCTTCATCGACATCACGGCAAATACGCCAGGCGCGACCTTCCGCTTCAGCTCGCTCGATGCCAGCCTGATCGCCACGCCGGGCCGCGAACTTGGGCAGTTCCCTGGCGCGCTTCAAATCCTCGGCGTCCGCGCCGATGGCACGTCCACGGCAATCCAGTTCAACATCCCGAACGCGCTCGACTTCCAGACCTTCAACGCCGCGGACGTCGACTTCGCGTTTTCGCAGGAAGATTTCGTGGAGATCGCCATCGTCGGCTTCGGCTGCAACACGTTCGGCCAGTGCAGCGGCCTGGACGGCACACCCGGAGAAATCGGCCTCGACAACATCGTCCTGTCCGATCTGCCTCCGCCCGGCCCCGGCAACCAGGTGCCGGAACCGGCCACGCTGTCGCTGCTGGCCTTCGGCCTGATGGGCCTGGGCGCCCGCCTGCGCCGCCGCCGCTGAACCCTGCCTCGACTTACCGGCGTCATCCGCAGACCTGTTGCGACGATGACGCCGGACTCCGCTTCATCCCCTTCCCGCCGGCCGTTGCAATAACACAAGTCAGCCCTTGTCGGGAATTGTTTTAGACAAAACTTGTGAAATGTCTGGGTGACACGTCGCTTCAATGCGACGTTGCTTTCATACACCAAAAATTTCCTGAGGGATATTTCCCATCATCATCGCCCATCTCCAGCGATTTCCTGGGAAAAATATTTCAAAAGTATAATATTTGCACTAAATAAACTAAAAAAGTGTTGAGTTGGGGAAAATTTCCTGCCTACAATAGCTCATCTGTTGAACGCGACCCCTTCCGCACCATGAAACTTCACGTCATCCGCTCCGTTTCCGCCCTCGGCCTCGCCGTCATCCTCGCTGCCTGCGGCGGTGGGCAAGCCGATCAACCGACCGTGACTGCCGCCACCGTGACCATGGCCAGCGCGTCGGGCGTCTCGGCCCAGGCAGCGAGCGCGATGCCGGCGCCGGATTGCGCCGCCGACGGCTGCAAGAGCCCGCGCATCATCGATGCGAATGCCGAAGCCTACCGCTACGACGCCATGCGCCGCGCCGCCGCCGACGAAGCTGCGGCCGCCGCCAACGCCAACACCAATACCTGATCAGGCTTCAGGCAGACGCAGTTCCAGGCAGCGCGCCAACGCGCGCGCTTGCCGACACCCGGCAGGCGGTAGATCCGCTACCAGCGGTCCTCCATTCTCCACAGTAAGCGCGCTGATCCCAGGATCCGCGCCATCTCCTCATCACGCTTCCCTTCGCATAGCCAGCCGACGATCTCGGCTTCATGCCCGCTCAATGGCCTTGCCGGCGCCCCGTCAGCGCGACCGTTTGCGGTAAGGCGCGGCCAGCGGCTCGCCGATGAACAGGCCCTGGGTCGGCCAGGCGACGCTCTTCCAGTAGGCTTCGATCGCGCTGTTGCCTTGCACGTAGTGTTTTAGCAGCACGGTCGGATTCGGAAATTTCTGCCAGTAGTTGCAGGGTTCGCTGACCGAGCCGTAGCTGGCGGTGGCGCCCGCTTCCAGCCAGCGCAGGCTGCTCATCTGCCCTTCTCCCAGCAGATCGCCGCCGAGCGAGGTGAGGTGGTCGGCCAGGGCGCCGGGCAGGAAATGCAGGGTATCGAGCTTCTCCACCTGCGCCATGCCGGTCTCGTAGATCATCACGTCCTTCGCGCCTTCCAGCACGTCGCCCTGGATGGTTTTGGTGCTGAGGCGCCTGGCCTCGATGCGGCCCGGCGGCGGGAAGAAGCCGCTGCGCGAATTGCGCGCTTTTTCCGACGTCACCATGTAATAGGCGGTGGCCGGCGCGATGCGGAAGCCGGCCGAGGCGCCGCGGTCGATCAGGGCCTTGGCGTCCGCCACCGATTCGGTCGGCAGTAGCATCGACAGGCGCAGCTTGAGGTCGGTAAAGGGGCGGGTGGACTTGGAATTGAAGTAAGGACTGGAACGCCCGCTGGCGCAGGTCTTGGCGCACTGGGAGGCGTCGAAGCCGAGCGTGTAGGCGCCCGTGATCGAATTGCACTCGACCTTGTAGGGCGCGGTCCAGACCATCAGCACGGCCTGGATTTCCGGGCCCAGGCGGCTGTCGATCTCTTCCTTCAGCACTTCGAAGCGTTCGGCGCTGATCTCGCGCGGCTTGTTCGGAATGCTGACGTGCACCACGTTCGCTTCCGGAATGCCGCGCCGCTTGCGGTAGTAATCGCCGACCTTGACGCTGTTCGGTTCGGCGTCGTTGATGACGATGGCCAATTGCGCGGGCTGCAGGCTGGGCGCGCTGGTGAACTGGGCGTGGGCGCCGGCGCAAGCCAGCAGCAGGATGAGGGAGAGGAATCGTCGGATCGATGTCATTCCCTCATCATGCCACAGCTTGTCATGCGCTTGTCAGTGCTTGCAATGCGACAACTTACGCCAGCTTATTGCACTTGTTTGCACGCCTGCCCTGGCGCCAGCGCAGCATGCCGCCTACCACGCCGAGGCCGGCCAGCAGCATCGCCGTCGAGCCCGGCTCCGGGACAGGTGCGATCGCGAAGACTTCCATCGCATTGACGCTCACTGTCTGGCCGCGCAGGCTGCCGTCGATGATGCTGACGCCTTCGTTGTCCGGGTTGCCGTAGCTCAGCTGCCAGGACAGTGCCTTGGTGAGGTCGTCGTTGACGAAGAGGTCGGGGCCGGAACCGAATACGGGGCCGAACAGGATGTCGTTGAAGGTCTGGCGCTGTCCCTGGCTGGGCAGCTCGAAATCGCTCATCACCTGGCGGTAGACGGCCGGCGTGTCGAAGTTGAACAGGAAAGCGGTGCGCTGGAAGTCGCGCTCGGTCTCGTGCCAGCCGTCGGTCGACGACCAGCTCTGCGGGTTGTAGCCGCCGACCAGGAAGCTCTGGCCGGCCGTGTTGGTCACTTCGAGCAGCGTGAAGGTCGCGCCCTTGCCGTCCGCGGCATTATGGAAGTTGACCGAGGTATCGCCCGGGCGCAGCGTGTAGACGTTGTTCAGGTTGAACTCACCCTGGCCGAGCCAGCGCTCGAGCTGGGCGTGGCGGCTGTCGTCCAGCAGGCTGGAGCCGCCGATGATATCGCCGGCCCATGCCGTGCCGGCACTTGCGCCGGCCAGGGCAAGCAGCACGCTGCCCGTTGCAATGATCGTCTTCATGGGAATCCCCTCCCCTCAGTTCAAGAAGGCGATTGTATGCCCGATGCATGGCGGCCCACACACTGTAGACCTGCGGAAAAGAGAAACGCCGCCGGCGCTGGCGCGCGGGCGGCGTGGAAAGCAATCAATAGCCTGCTTGAATCAAGCGCGCGAGTACACGTCCTCGAAGCGCACGATGTCGTCCTCGCCCAGGTAGCTGCCCGACTGCACTTCGATCAGGTGCAGCGGCAGCTTGCCCGGGTTTTCCAGGCGGTGCGTCATGCCGATCGGGATGTAGGTCGACTCGTTCTCGGACAGCAGCTTGACGCTGTCGCCGCAGGTCACGCGCGCGGTGCCCGACACGACCACCCAGTGCTCGGCACGGTGATGGTGCATCTGCAGGCTCAGCTTCTCGCCCGGCTTGACGGAGATGCGCTTGACCTGAAAGCGGTCGCCCACGTCGATGCCCTCGTAGAAGCCCCACGGACGGTAGACCCGGGTATGGTGCAGGTGCTCGGTGCGGTCCTGGGCCTTCAGGTGGTCGACGATGTTCTTGACGCGCTGGACCTGGTCCTTGTGCGCGACCAGTACCGCGTCGTTGGTTTCCACCACCACCAGGTCCTTGACGCCGACCACGGCCACGATACGGCTTTCGGCGCGCACCAGCGAGTTGCTGACGCCGTCCAGGTAGACGTCGCCGCGCTGCACGTTGCCGTGGGCGTCGGCCTGCTGCACGTCGGCCAGCGCCGACCAGGAACCGACGTCGCTCCAGCCGATGTCGCTGGCGATCACCACGCCGTCACGGGTGTGTTCCATGACCGCATAGTCGATCGAGTCCGACGGGCAGGCCGTGAACGCGGCTTCGTCCAGGCGGCAGAAGTCGAGGTCGCGGTAGGCGTTGTGCATCGCCGCTTCCGCAGCCTTGGCGATCTCGGGCGCGTGCTGCTCGATCTCGGCCAGGAAACGGTCGGCGCGGAACATGAACATGCCGCTGTTCCAGTAATAGCCGCCATCGGCAACAAAACCTTCGGCGGTATTGCAGTCCGGCTTCTCGACGAAGCGATCGATCTTGTAGCAATCGTCGATGCCAGGCAGCGGCTCGCCGCGGCGGATGTAGCCGTAGCCGGTTTCCGGCACGCTCGGCACGATGCCGAAGGTGGCCAGCGAACCGTTCTGCACCAGCTGGTAGGCGCGCTCGACCGCGAGGCGGAAGGCTTCGTTCTTCTCGATGACATGGTCGGCCGGCAGCACCAGCATGATCGCGTCCGGGTCGTCGGCCAGCAGGTGGCGCGCCGCCGCGGTCACGGCCGGGGCCGTGTTGCGGCCGACCGGCTCGAGCAGGATGCCGCCCGGCGTGATACCCGCCTCGCGCAACTGTTCGGCGACCAGGAAACGGTGCTCGTTGCCGCAGACGACCAGCGGCGCCATCAACCCCGGCCAGCCGCGGACCCGCAAAGCGGTCTCCTGCAGCATGGTCTTGTCGGAGACCAGCGGCAGCAGCTGCTTGGGCATCATGGCGCGCGAGAGCGGCCACAGACGGGTACCGGCGCCGCCGGAGAGGATGACTGGATAGATTTTCATGCGCTTATTTTCTCTAGAGTGGAATCTGTCTCTTCCGCGCCATCTTTGCGGCGGCTGCGGCGACGGTCGCGGGCGTTCAGCCATTCGTCCGAGCTGTATTCGGAGGAGTGCTTCATCTCGCCGGCGCGGTCGATGCTGTAGTCCTTGAAGACGATCGTTTCGTGTAATGTCACATCGTTAAGTACGCGAGTGTACTCGAAAAGCACGCTGCGGACGACTTCGGCGCCCTCGCAGATGTGGCTGCCGTGGCCGATCCAGGTCGGGCCGATGATGGTGGAACCGGCTTCGATCTTGACGCCCGAGCCGATGTAGACCGGGCCCTTGATCGTGGTGCCGTTCCAGTCGATGCTGGTATTCAGGCCGACCCACAGGCCAGGCTGGATCTGGATGCCCGGTACGTCCATGTGGTTGACCTCGCCGGTCAGCACGTTCTGCAGCACTTCCCAGTAATCCGAGACGCTGCCGATGTCCAGCCAGTTGAACGGGCGGCCCTGGGCATAGAAGGGCATGCCCTTCTCGGCCAGCAGCGGGAACAGCTGGGAACCGATGTCGAATTCCACGCCCGACGGGATCAGGTCGATCACTTCCGGCTCGAAGATGTAGATGCCGGTGCTGATGAAGTTCGACAGCGCTTCTTCCTGCTTCGGCTTTTCCTGGAACTGGGTGATGCGGCCATCCTGGTCGGTCACCACCACGCCATAGCTCGAGACCTTATCCCATGGCACTTCCTTGGTGATCACGGTGGCCATCGCGCCCTTGCGGCGGTGTTCCAGCAGGGCTGCCTTCAGGTCGAGGTCGATCAGGGCATCGCCGCACAGCACGATGGTGGTGTCGTCGAAGAAGCCGCCGAACTCCTGGATCTTCTTCATGCCGCCGGCCGAGCCGATCGGCACGGCCACGACTTCGCCGTCTTCCTTGGTATAGCCCTCGAAGGAGTAGCCGATCTGGACGCCGAACTGCTCGCCCTCGCCGAAGTATTCCTCGATCTTTTCGTGCAGGTGGCTGACATTGACCATGATTTCGGTAATGCCATGCTTGCGCAGGTGTTCGATCAGGTAAGCCATGACAGGCTTGCCCAGCACGGGGATCATCGGTTTCGGCAGGTCATAGGTCAGCGGACGTACGCGGGTACCTTTGCCTGCTGCAAGAATCATCGCTTTCATTTGTCGGTCCTCATGCTCATTTTGGGGTAGTTTGGTAGCGCCAGGAGTCGGCGCACATTTGTGCGATGTCACGCTGCGCGGTCCAACCCAGCTCTTCGCGGGCGTGGGTCGGATCGGCGTAACACTTCGCAATGTCGCCGGGGCGACGGTCTACGATCTGGTAGGGAATCGGCTTGCCGCATGCCTTCTCGAAGGCATGGACCATTTCCAGCACGCTGTTGCCGTTGCCGGTGCCGAGGTTGTAGGTATGCAGTCCCGGACCCTGGACCAGCTTGTCCAGGGTCTTGACGTGGCCGATCGACAGGTCGACCACGTGGATGTAATCGCGCATGCCGGTGCCGTCCGGGGTCGGGTAGTCGCCGCCGTACACGGACAGTTTCTCGCGCTGGCCGTTGGCGACCTGGGCGATGTAGGGCACCAGGTTGTTGGGGATGCCGTTCGGCTCCTCGCCGATCAGGCCGCTTTCATGGGCGCCGACCGGGTTGAAATAGCGCAGCAGCGCGATCTGCCAGTCCGGCGAGGCCTTGAACAGGTCGCGCAGGATGTCTTCGATCATCAGCTTGCTGCGGCCGTAGGGATTGGTGGCCGAGAGCGGGAAGTCTTCCTTGATCGGCACCGAGGCCGGGTCGCCGTACACGGTGGCCGACGAGGAGAACACCAGGGTCTTGCAGCCGAACTTGGCCATGGTCTCGAACAGCACCACGCTGCCGGAGACGTTGTTGTCGTAGTAGCGCAGCGGCTGCGCCACCGACTCGCCGACCGCCTTCAGGCCGGCGAAGTGGATCACGGCGTCGATCTTGTGCGCACTGAACGCAGCTTCCATCGCCGCGCGGTCGCGGATGTCGCCATTGACGAACTCGAAGGACTTGCCCGTGATCTTTTGCACCCGCCCCTGTACCGAAGGGTCGGCGTTGGACAGGTTGTCGAACACCACCACGTCGTGGCCGGCGTTCTGCAGTTCGACGACCGTGTGCGAACCAATGTAGCCCATGCCGCCTGTAACGAGAATTTTCATGAGTGCGTTTCTTTCTTAAAAATGTGCCGCCATGCCTTATGTGCCGGCGGTTTTGTTGTTATCGGCCTTGCCTGAGCTCTTTCAGGAACAAACGGACAAAAGCCATGTCCTCGATGAAGTAGCGGCGGAACATCCGGCGCGGCTCCTGCAGGAAACGGTAGAACCATTCCAGGCCCGACTTCTGCATCCACACCGGCGCACGCTTCACGTGGCCGATCGCCACGTCGAAGGTGCCGCCCACGCCCATCGCGAACGGAATCTTCATCTCGGCCTGGTAGCGGCCGAGGAACTGCTCTTTTTTCGGCGAACTGATCGCCACGAACAGCAGGTCGGGGCGCGCGTCGCGGATCTGTTCCACGACCTGCGCTTCTTCCGCCTCGCCTTTCCAGTAGCCGTTGCGGTAGCCCGCCAGCACCAGCCGCGGATATTTGTGCTGGTAGGTGGCGGCCACCTTGCTTACCACTTCTTCCTTCGCGCCCAAGAGAAACACGCGCCAGCCCTTCTCCCCTGCCCGGCGCATCAGCGCCTCGAACAGGTCGACGCCGGCGACCCTTTCCTTGAGCGGCTTGCCGAGCAGCCGCGAAGCCCACACGACCGGCATGCCGTCGACGTTGATGAGCGCGCAGTCGTTGATGATCTGGCGCAGTTCGGGGTCGCGGCTTGCCTTGACCAGCTTGTCGACGTTCACCACCACGTGCTGATGGGGTCTTCCTGTATGGATGAAACCCTCAATGGTCTGCAGTGTTTCCTCCATCGACAAGTTGTCGATGGAGCACCCCATCAGTGTGATGCGTTCGCTCATCTGATCATCCTTTTCTACTCATTCGGGTACTTTCGCCAGCTCAGTTGCCAGTACCGCGACGATACGTTCCGCCGCCTTGCCGTCCCACAGGTGCGGCCGGCGGCCCTGTTTGCCTTCGCCGCGCAAGATCTTGCGGGCTTCAGCCATGATGACTGCCGGATCGGTACCGGCCAGTACGTTCGAGCCTTCGTCGACGGTGACGGGACGCTCGGTGTTCTCACGGATCGTGACGCAGGGCACGCCCAGCGCGGTGGTCTCTTCCTGCAGGCCGCCGCTGTCGGTCAGCACGACCGCTGCGTCCTTCCACAAGTTGAGGAAGGCCATGTAGGCCTGCGGACCGGCCAGGGTGATGTTCGGGCCCAGGTCGATGCCGAATTTCTCGATGTTGGCGCGGGTGCGCGGGTGCACCGGGAAGATCAGCGGCAGCTCGTTTGAAATTTCCTTGAGCGCGCCGGCGATGCGGGTGAAAGTCTCGGCATCGTCGACGTTGCTCGGGCGGTGCATGGTGACCACGCCGTAGCGCTGGCCGGCGTCCTGGCGCGCCTGCTTGAAGGCGCCGGTCTCGAAACCTGCGGTGTCCGTATGGGCCAGCTTGTCGGCCTGGTAGAGCACGTTATCGACCATCACGTGGCCGACGTAGTGCACCGCCGAGTCCGGCTTGCCTTCGCGGCGCAGGTGTTCCAGGGCGGCCGGTTCGGTGACGAAGAACCAGTCCGAGATGCTGTCGGTGACCAGGCGGTTGATTTCTTCCGGCATGGCCATGTCGCCCGAGCGCAGGCCGGCCTCGACGTGGGCGACCGGAATGTTCAGCTTCTTGGCGACGATCGAGCAGGCCAGCGTGGAATTCACGTCGCCCACCACCAGCACGGCGGCCGGGCGCTCGTTCTGGCACAGTTCTTCGAAACCGACCATGATCTTGGCGGTCTGCTGGGCATGGCTGCCGCCGCCGGCAGCCATAAAGACGTCGGGTTGCGGAATGCCGAGTTCTTCGAAGAACACATCATTCATGTCGCGGTCGTAGTGCTGGCCGGTATGGATGATCTTGTAGGTCAACACCTTCTGCGCCTGCAGCGCGCGAACGATCGGGGCGATCTTCATGAAGTTGGGCCGGGCGCCCGCAACCAGATAAATAAGCATGAAACAAGTTCCCTAGTAATTAGTATGTGAACAACAAAGCAAACTGCGGGGTATTAAAAAAACGTTATTGTAAACCTGCACTCGACCGGGACGGCGGACGATACGGTGCTGATCTTAAGCACATCGCAGGCCTGCTTCGATTCGTAGCAGCGCGAATACCAGCCGAGCGGCGGATTTTCGTTACCGCGCACCAGTTCCAGCTTCAGGTCCGCACCGTGGGCGTGCATCTGCAGCGCAAAGCGCTTGCCGCGTACGTGCAGGCCGGAACTATCCAGGCGTACACTCAGTCCCGGCGCAAAATGCCAGAACTGCTCGACCTGGTGATGCTTCTTGGCAGCGAATTCGTCGCGCACCACCAGGCTCGAGCTGGCGGCGTCGAAGCGCACGGTGCGCATGTGGCGCACCGGATCGGCCAGGCGCTCGTAGCCGTCGTGCGAGCCGCGGAAATCGAATTCGTGCGGCGACTGCGGCATTTTCTCGATGCTGGCCCTGGCCTTTTTCAGCCACATGAAGCGCCCGCCGGACACCGACTGGTCGAGACCGTCGATGCGCACCGTGTTGTGGGCCGAGGTGCCGCGGAAGTAATCGCGCCATTTGTGCTCCTGCCAGTAGGAGTAGGTGCCCGGATCGACCAGGCATTCCTCGCCGCCGACCGACAGGGTCAGCCCGAGCGCGTCGGCGTGGCCGTGGGCGGCGATGCCCAGGTAGCCCAGCGGGCCGCAGTCGACCATGCCCTTGATCTCGTTGGCTTCGCCGAAATGGGCGCCGAACAGCAGGTAGCCGCCGTCCGGAAAGGCCCAGCCGGTCTCGGATTCGTGCGGGTCGGCTTCCGGGCGCTTGCCGGGCAGCGTGTGCAGCAGCCAGCGCACGCCGATGTGTTCGCTTGTCCAGTGACTGTCATGTTTGTGCAGCACGGCGTCGCCGAGCGCCAGCAGCTGGGCCGCGCGGTCGCTGCCAGGCGCGTCCATGCGGAACACGATGCCGTCGTCGGCGTCGCCCACCATCGGCACGTTGCCGCCTACGTCGCGCACCGAGCGCAGGAAACGCAGCGCGCGCTGCAGGCTGGTCCAGTAGGCGCGCGAGAACGGATGGCCGCAAGCCTGGCCGACCAGGCCGGCGACGAACAGGAATTCGGAAGAGAAGATGTGATAGGCGAAGGCCTGCTCGCGGTTCACGCCGTCGCGCGAGAACTGGGCCTGGGCCTCGGTTTCGAGTTCGCGCCGGGCCTGCTCCAGCCAGGCGCCGGATTGCTTCCAGCAGGGCCAGATCGAGGCGCCGACATACAGGCCGGCCAGTTCGCCGATCAGGTGGTTGTTGGCCGACGAATGGCGCGACAGGTGGCGCGCGATCCCGCTGCAGTGGGCGTGGATCGAATCGAGCCAGTCGGCGCGCAGGCGCTCGCCGTCCTCGCCGGCGAACAGGCCGCTGCCCTCCCCGCCAATCAGCTGCCAGACCAGGCTCCAGTTGATCAGGCGGATGCCCAGCTCCAATGAACTGGTCCAGTTCGGGCCGGTCAGCGGCGGGCACTGGTCGAGCCAGCTGCGCAACTGGTGGTGCAGCGCGTGCAGCCAGGCGACGTCATTGGTGGCGGCCCAGGCTTGCGCCAGGCGCACGAGGTGCAGGTGGCGGTTCAGTTCCCAGACGTGCTTGATGTCGCCGACCTGTTCGCGGTTGGTGATGGCGATGTCGCCAGCGTAGATGGCCGGACCGACGACGCCGCTTTCCGGGTCGCGGTTCCACAGCGGCGGCATGCCGACGTCGTAGCGGCGCTCGGCGAACAGGACCACATGGCCGGCCTCGACGCTGTCGGCGTCGGCCAGCAGGGCTTCGCGTTCAAGAGCGTTCATCTGCGGGGCGCCCTGGATGCCGAAGGTGCGGGCGCGCGGCAGCGGCGGCGCGGCGCGCGGACGCACCCGTTTCGCCACGCCCTTCGCTGCCGCCTGCTGGATCCGGTAGCCGACCTCGGCCACCGACATGCAGCGCAAACGGTTCACCAGCCAGGTCACGCCTGTCGCTTCGCTCATCATCCTGTCCCCGCCAATTCACGGTAGAGCGCGGACAGCTGGCCGCACACCACCTCGGTTGAATAGTGCTGCTCGATTGTGACGCGCGCGTGTCCTGCCAGACGTGCGCGCAGGGTCTCATTGCCCAATACCTGCTCCAGCGCCGCTGCCAGCGCCACCTCGTCGCGCGGCGGCACCAGGAGGCCGTTCTCGCCGTCGACGATCGTTTCCGGGATGCCGCCCACGCTGCTGGCGACCACCGCCCGGCCGGCGGCCATCGCTTCCAGCATGGACATCGGCAAACCCTCGGCATGCGAGGGCAGGCAAAACACGGCGGCGCGCGCCAGCTGCTCGTCGCGCTGCTGCGGGCCGACCCAGCCCAGCAATTCGATCCGGCCCTCGAGCCCGAGTTCTGCGGCGCGCCGCAGCAGCGCCGCGGCATCGCCTTCGCCGCCGAACACCAGGCGCAGCGCCGGGTGCTTGTCAGCGATTTGCGCGCCGGCGCCGAGCAGCTCGAACACGCCCTTCGCTGTTTCCAGCCGGCCCAGGAACAGGATGCGGCCCGGTTCCGGCTGCAGGTTCGACGCCGCCGGCAGCGGCACCGAGTTCGGCACCACCGCCACCCTGGCCTTCGGCGCGAAGCCACGCACGAAGCCGGCCCAGCCGTTCGACAGCGTGATCACGACCGAGCTGGCTTCCAGCGTGTGGCGGATCCAGCGGCGTTTCAAACCGCCCGCTTCGACGGTCGCAAACTGGCGGAAGCCCCCGCCATGCAAATGAAAGATGGTCTTGCAGCCCGCCAGGCGGGCGATCAGCAGCACGATGGACTTGCGCAGGAAGCTCGCGCGCGAGGCCGCATGCACGTGGACAACGGCCGGATGCTGGACAAAGCAGGCCTTAACAATGTGCCAGAAGCCGGCCAGCGCGCCTTTCGCCTTGACTGCTTTCGAGCCTTCGTAGTGGGTGGCAACGTAGCGCACGCCCTCGCGTTTGAACAAACCATGGTGGCGCAACACGGAAACCACTGCCGCCACGCCGCCCCTGCCCTCGAGCGCGGTGCCGACCATGAGGACCCGTGGCGCTGGCGTTTTCACGCGCGCTTCTCCGGCACTGCTCTCCCCTGTTCCGGCTGCTGTTGTAACAAATTACACGCTCTTATTAATTGGGCAATGTTTCGATCATACATCATGAATTTCTCGGCGTGCGCACAGTTCACCTTCTTCCTCCACGACAACAAACTCGAATTTGCCGTTGCGGCCGCGGGGAATCGCGTCGACGTTCTGTACCGTCACCTCGACGCCGGGTACGCGCAGCAGGAATTTGTCGACCATCGCCTGAGCATCCTGCTCGCTCCAGCCCTCCGTCGTCACCACCCGTAGCAGGAAGCGGCCGTTGCCGCGATAGGCCACCTGGCCCTCGACCAGATGCCGGTCGTGGCCCTGGAAGATGCGGTCGAGGCGGCCGATCAGGCGGCCGTCCGGCAGCGTGATGACTTTTTCCTGGCGTCCGAGCACGGTGTCGATCGTCGGGAACACGCGGCCGCAGGGGCAGGCTTCTTTGCCGGGAACGACAGTGTCGCCGGTGCGGTAGCGGACCAGCGGCATCGCCAGGTTGTTCAGACTGGTGCCGACCAGTTCGAAGGCGCCGGGTTTATCGGTCTCGAGCAGCGCCGCGCCGCCGTAGTCGCTCAGCAGGTGGTAGCTGCCATGCTCGCAGCTGCCGATCGCCGCCACCCGTTCGGACTGGCCGTACCAGTCGAACACGCGCACGCCGAAGGCCTGCTCGACCGCCGCCCGCACGTCCGGCTCCATGGTCTCCGACGAGGTCATCACGCCGCGCAGCTGCCGGCCTGCATAGCGCCGCCCGCGTGCGTTCAGCCAGGCGGCCAGCGCAGCAATCGACGATGGATAGGCGTGGATCACGACCGGCTCGAAGGCTTCGAGCGCGGCGATGTAGGCGCCGATCGTGTCATTGGATAAGTGGTACGAGGACATCATCAGCATGTTGCCGACCCAGTCGCGGCACCAGTAGCGGCCGTCCTCCGGATGGTCGGCGCAGACGATGTCGCCGCGGATCCAGGCCCGACGCTGCATGGGACGCCAGCCGATCCAGCGCAGCTGGCGGTAGACGAAGCCTTCCTCGCGCACCATGTTGCCGAGCGACTGTACGATGGTCAGCGGCGTGCCCGAAGTGCCGCTGGTCTTGATGGTCGTGCGGATCAGGGAGCCGAGGCCGCGCGGGCGCAGCAGGCGTTCCGGGTGCTGGCGCACGTCCTGCTTGGTCAGCAGCGGCGTGCCGGGCGCCAGCTGCGGCAGGGTGAAGGGATCGCCGTCCAGCGCCACACCCACTCTGGACGCGCGCTGCGCAACGTAGCGCGCCAGGTGCTCGCGCGAGCGTTCGTTGCGGGCCAGGGCCGGGTAGACGAAAGTGCGCCCCCAGATGTTGCGGACCAGCTCACGCCCGAGCGAACGCAGAGAAAACTTGAGCGACCGGGTCCACGTCATGCAGGCTTACTCCATCAGGATTTTCTTGTAAGTTCTTGCAACATTTCGGCCGAGAATATCATAGGTGCGATGGCTCTTAACGTACGCTGGGCCACGCATCCCGAACTGCCGGGCTTGTTCGGGATCGTCCAATAATTGCAGGGTGGCGGCCGCAAAGGCCTGGGCTTCCATCGGCACGCACAGCCCTGCCCCGCTCTGTTCGATGACCAGCTGCTGGTCGGGAATGTCGTTGGCGACGGCCGGGATGCCCAGCGCCAGGTATTCGACCACCTTGGTCGGCGACATGGTGTCGCCCAGCACGCCGCGCGGCACCGCGGCCAGCCCGACCTCGGCCCGCACCGCATAGCCGAGCGCGGTCTTGCGCGGCAGCCAGCCGGTCAGCAGCACGTGTTGCTCGAGCTTGCGCGCGGCAATCTCGCGCCGCATCCAGTCCATCTCGTCGTTCGAGGGCGCATCGCCGGCGATCACCAGCAACACATCGGGGCAGGCCTTGCGCAGTTCCTCGGTGACATCCAGCAGGAAGTCGGACTTGCGCGACTGCGCGATGCGGCCCAGGTAGAGCACCACGCGGCGGCCGTCCAGGCGCGCGTCAATGACCGGCTCGACGTTGGCGCGGTCGAACAGCGCGGCGTCCACGCCCATCGGCACCGCCGTCATGCGCTCGCGCGCAAAACCCTTGGCCGCCAGCCAGTCGGCCATGGCGTCGCTCTGCACGAAGATGTGGCGCGCGCCCGGCAACACCAGCCGGTAGATCGTCAGGCGCGAAGCCCAGGCGCGCAGCGCGTGCGCCGCCCACTTGAGGCGGCCGACGATGCCGCGCTGGTGATGCGCGATGTCGTCGCGGCGCACGGCATAGCCTTCGACGATGGGAAAAGACATCCAGTAGACGAAGGGCACGCCAAGCAGCGCAGCCGCGATGCGTCCCAGCAAGCCGCTGGCGATCTTGTCGCGCACCTGCACGCAGTCGGGGCGCCGTCCCCTGGCCAGGGCGCGGCCCAGGCCGACCAGGTCCCACAGCGGCGAACAGAAGGCGGCGAGCGGCGAACGCAGGCTGCCCACCACATGCATGCCGCCGGCCGGCCAGGCCTGCGCACCGCCTTCGGTGCCGCCCTGCCCCACCAGTTCGGTATGCACGCCGTAGCGCGGCATCTCGGTGCCGAACAAGGTTTCCACGTCGGCACGGATCGGCGGCAACGGGTCGCGGACGATGAAGGCAATCGAGAGTGGCGAAGCTGGGGAGGTGGTCGGCTGGCTGGGCATGAATTGATTCTAACGTAGGGTGGGCGCCAGGTGCCCACGCGGAACGCAACCGTACACTGGTATGCTGTCGCCATCCGCCACCCTTTCCCGCGATCATGCCACTCCCGCCGCAACAAGCGCTGGTCCAGCTGATGCTGCAGCTGCAGAGCAATGGCCTGGCCCTGTCCCAGGCCTATGCCGCGCGCCAGACCGCCCTCGAACTGGAGAAGGTGGTCACGGTAGAGCGGCTGTCGTCGATGATCGGGGTGCAGACCTCGCTAGCCGCGATCGACGCGCTGGAAGCGCTGGTGGCCGAACACCGGGCGCTGGTGCAGCAGTGGCTGGTCGAGGCGACGCGCCAGCTGGTCCCGGTGCTCGAGGAGCATCCCGAAGACCAGCGCCAGGAAATCTCGGCAGGACTGCAGTCCGCGCTGCAGGCCCAGATGGAGCACCAGCACCTCAGCCTGCAGGCACGCGGCGAGTGGATAGACGCCGCACGTACCATCTTCGTACTGGCCAGGCGCGCACGCGAACTCGACCCGGACGTCGAACGCTCGCTGTTTGCGGATGAAGCCGATTTCGACGAGGCCGAACGCCAGGGCGAACGCATGGATGCCGCGGCGGCCGCCGAGCAGCGTCTGCAGGAAGCGCTGGCGGCCAGGATGCGCGCCCGGCTCGAGCAGTTGCAGCCGCGTTAGCGCGTCTAACAAAGCCTTCAGGGCAAGGCGCATCGTCGAAGACAGTACGCTAGTACGGCGAGACGATGCAACGCCGCCATGGAGGTTTTGTTAGGCGCGCTAGGCGGCGCTGCGGTGCTCGCGCAGGGCGGTGAGGCGCGGCAGCAGTGCGGCGCTGGTCCGGCTGTCGATCTTGCGGCAAAAGTGGGCCCTTGACGCGGCGATGCGCTCGAAGTCGTGTTCGTCGAGAATCTTGGGATTGCGCGCACCCTGCTCCGGCCACTGGATGTAGCGAAAGTTCTGCGGCAGGACGCGTCCGCCGAAGCGCGAGTTCATCACCAGGGTCTGGAAGAACAGCTCGTCCGCGCAGGCCACACTGCCGAAGAAACGCGCGATCGCGGGCTCGCGCCGCACCCGCTCCAGCAGCTCGCGCACGCAGTCGCGCGACAGCGCCCACCAGGACGAGCCGCCGTAAGGACGCATGGCGCCGGGCAACTTGCGCGTGATACCGCAGGCGCGCATCGCGCGGTTCGCCAGCGCGCAGGCCAGGCGCACCGGTTTGGCGGCCTCGTCGCGGTAGAAATACTGGTAGCGGTAATCGGCCGCCCACTGGCCGGCGTCGACCCCGATCGGCACGGTGTCGAGCAGTTCGTGTCCGCGCAGCTCCGCCAGCGCCGCCTTCAGGGCCGGGTTCGAGAGCAGCGGGAAATCCTGGGCGCTGAGGAACAGCACCTTGTCGAAGTCGGGCACCTCGGCCACGATCTGCGCCAGCGAATTCAGGGTCGCCCGCACCTGGCTGAAGCAGCCCCAGTGCACCGCCACGCGCTCCTTGACCTGCCGCGCGGCCGGATGCACCTCATGCGGTTGGATCGCACCCTTGGCGTCGAGGTGGACGTAGATCAGGAAATCGTCGTCGCGCAGCTGCTCGACCAGCGCATTGAGCTGGGCCGGATCCTTGTGCGCGGCGATGAGGAATACCTGCTTCGTCATGGGATTGGTCAACTGCACGGGCAAAAAAAAGTCCTTCGCGGCGCCTGCCTGCGAAGGACTCTGGCCCGTGCGCCGAGTGTAGCACGGCGCCTGGGCTGACTGAGTTACGCCTGACTTAGAGCGTCGGACGGTCTCAGTTGATGGTCACGGTCTGGCTGCCGATGGTGACCGCACGGCCGGTGCCGCTCGCCGCAATCTTGACGGTCGGACGCTTGCAGCCGACGTCCATCAGCACCAGGAACTCGCCGACCGACTTGCCGTCGTTCTTCAGGTAGAAGGCGCCGTGGCTTTCGGTCACACCGGCCTTCGGGGCCGGACCGGTCCAGGTGGCGAACGGCGCGTTGCCGTTGAGGTCGCGCAGGCAGACCGATTGGCCGTTGATCGCGATCTTCACGCTCGACGGGCTCTCCACCGTCATCGCCACCGGGGCGTGGATGTTGAACTCGTAGGTGTGCGGGACCACGGCCGACAGCTTGTCGCGCACCAGCATCGCGTCCTGGCCCTTCATGTACCAGATCTGGCGCTTGGCCATCGTCAGCTGACCGCCGTAGGACGGGGTGGCATCGCCTTCGGCATAGTCGTAGTTGGGGTTGACCGCCCAGCCGGTGACCTTGCCGTTGCGCTGCAACTGCTCACGGTAGCCGTCGACCAGCTGGCCCTTGCCGCCGTCGAAGGTGACCGCGTTCTGCGACTTGGTCTGGTGGTACCAGTCGGTCCACTGCGGCGAACCGTACCAGTCGTACCAGCCGGCCTTCACCAGCAGCGGCTGGCCGGCCACCGACAGCAGCAGGCCGTTCTGGTCGCCGTGGCTGTGGTTGAAGGAACCGTAGGGGCTGGATTTGAAGTAGAACGAGCTGCGGTTGGTGTTGCCGATGTCGCTGTGGATCGCGACCCAGCCGGTGCTCGGGTAATAGGCCTCGTTCGACGGCGGTGCGTACACCTGGTTGCCGACGATCGGCATCGGGTACGGCGCTTCGAGCACGGCCATGCCGTCTTCGATGCCGCTCAGCTTCGACTGGTACCAGTTGGCGCGCGGGTTGACCATGCGCAGGGCGAAGGCGCGGAACACGCGCGGGTCGGGCTTGGTTTCGGAACCGTCGCCGAAGGAGTGTACCTTGGCGCCCGGCGGGGTCAGCATCATCGCGAAGTCGAGGAAGCCCAGGCTCCAGGGCTTGGCGTACATGTTCACGCCGCTGGCCTGGCTGATCGAGTCCCACAGCGCGACCATGTAACCGGCCGCGTATTCGGCGTAGGCGGTGCCGTTGGCGTAGCCGCCTTCCGGACCGGCCCACGGCGACGGGTTGTTGACGTAGGCGCGGAAGCAGAAGTCGAACCACTTCTGCGCGTCCGGGATGTCGCCCAGCGACAGGCTCGAGATCAGCGACATGAAGATCATCAGGGTGTTGCCGTGCGAGTCGAACGGGTACTGGTCGAGGCGGCCGTTGTCGCCGGACAGGTAGCCGAACATCTCGTTGGTGCGGATGCGCACGATGTCCAGCCACCTGTTGCGGCGCGCGCCGTCGAGGGCGCCCGGCAGCAGGTCGATGGTCTTGATCAGCGACAGCGCGATCTGGCGGGTGGCCTGGTCCTGGTTGGCGTAGCTGGTCGGACCGCTCGGGGTCAGCGAGGCGAGCTGGTCGCCGCGCTTGATCGCTTCGGTCAGGTACATCTGATCGCCGCGGATGCGCCACAGCAGGGCCGCGGCTTCCATCTGGCGGGTCGCTTCGTTGATCTTGTTGCGCACGTCGGTCTGCTGCGAGGCCATCTGCGCCGTCAGCGGCGTGGCGATGGTGATCGGCCAGCGCGCATCGCTCAGGTCGGGCAGTGCGGTCATCTGCAGCTTGACTTCATTGGTCAGGCGGCTCAGGTAAGGCTCGAGTTCGGTCTTCTTGGCGGTGTTCCAGGTCGAGAACGGGGTCGTGCTGGCCGGCAGCGAGCGCGGGCGGGCCTTGGCCTGGATTCGTGCGCGCAGGGTGGCGTTGTCCGGCACTTCGAACACGGTCGATTTGCTGGTGATCGAGAAGGAGCGCGGTTCCGACCAGTCGGACGAGTTCGCCGGGCGCACGCGCCAGGTGTAGTTGCCGAGCGCCAGCGCCTTGGTCGGCAGGTACCAATTACGGTCGACGACCGCCTTGACCGGCGAGCCGCCGACAGGGGTGATCTCGATCTCATAGCTGGCCGGACCGCTCGGGTAGCGTGCCCATGCGAAGCCAGGCGGGTTCTGCGCCTGCACCTGGCCATTGCTGGGTGCCGGTTGGACGACGAGGGGATCGGTGGATTGCGCCCAGTCGGCCCGTGCACTGAAAGAGCAGAACAGTGACGTCAGGGCTACCGCCAGGACGATTCCTTTCCGATGAAATTTCATGAGGGAGCTCCGAGAATAAAAACTAAGACTTACAAGAGACTGCCTGTCGGCATGGCGCCAGGCATATTCGGAGACAGGCTTTTGTGAGTGAAAAGCGTTGTCCGGTTCCGAATAATAGTACCGCACATCAATTGACTTGCGGAAAATTTCCCTTAGAAATCAAAGATTTTTCTCGTGCATCGCGAAAATCCAACGCGTGTAAGGACAGACTTAAACGCGCAATATTTTCAAGAATACAAAGCTCGTTTTTTAACTGAAAAGATTGTTTGGAAACTATGAGAGCAATCCGGCAAACTTGACTTAAATACCACAAGTCACCGGACTTGCCTGTGTCACTGGGTGGTCTCGGCTTGCAGGCTGCGCATGCGCTTCATGTAGCGCAGGCAGTAGATGCCGAAAGCCAGCGGCGCCTGCTTCATGTAGCGCTTGCGGACTGCGAACTCCTCGCGGCGCGCCTTGATCCGGTTGGCCGAGGAAATGCTGCCGGCGTGGTCGCGGAACACGGCCAGCGGGCGGTCGACCGTCGCCGGGCGCGCCACCTTGCCGAGGCGCAGCCACAAATCGACGTCCATCGCGTAGACCAATTTTTCGTCGAACATGCCGACGCGGCTCAGGGCGCTGCGGCGGATGAACACGGCCGGATGCGGCACCCAGGCGCGGCCGGCGGCAAAGGAACTGAAGCTGAACGGCACCATCTCGTAAGGGGGCACCAGGCGGCCGTCCTTGAGCACCTGCACGTTGCCGAACACCCAGTCCACGCCTTCGCTGGCGAAGCGCTCGGCCACCACTTCCAGCACGTCGTCGCTGGCGTAGTAATCGTCCGAATGCAGGTGGGCGATGTAGTCGCCGGTGGCCGCTTCGATGCCCTGGTTCATCGCGCGGCTGACGCCGCCGCCGACGTCGCGCACCACGCGCTTGCGGCCCGGGTAGGCGGCGATCAGGTCCAGCGTGCCGTCGGTGGAGCCGCCGTCGACGAAGATGTGCTCGAAGTCCTGGCAGGTCTGGCGCTGCACCGAGGCCAGGGTGTCGGGCAAGGTGGCGGCGCTGTTCCAGGTGCAGGTGACGATGGAGAATTTGGGCTTGTTTGTCATGGTCATTTGGCGTAGAGGTCGATCAGTCGGGGGATGGCGCGCGACACGTCCATCGCGAAGGATTCCGGGAGCGGCACCGTCACTGGCGCACGTCCCAGCATGTCGACCAGCCGCTCCACCAGCCGCGGCATGGTCTCGGCCAGCTGCAGCTGACCGTCGTAATATTGGTAGGCCGCCAGCTCCGGCGTGCCGCCGCGCGCCAGCGCCACGCATTGCTTGCCCAGGGCCAGCGCTTCCAGCACGGTGGTGGAACAGGCTTCCTCGCACACCGAAGGCACCACCAGCACGTGGCTGCGCGCCGACATGCGGATCACCTCGTCGTAGGGCTGCCAGCCCAGGAAGCGCACCTTCGGACCGGCGTAGCGCGCTTCCAGCTGCGCGCGCTGCGGACCGTCGCCGATGATGGTGACGCGCGCATGCGGCGGCAGCCAGCCGGCCACCTGCGCCAGGAATTCGGCGAAGCCCTTGCCGGTATCGATGCGGCCGACCAGCAGCACCTCCCCTGCCTGCGTCTGGCCGGCCGCGGCCAGCGCGTGCTCGCGCAGCAGCGGATAGCGGATGAAGTTGTGGATCACGCTGGCGCGCGACAGGTCGGCATCCGGCACCGAGCGCAGGAAGGCGCGGCGCAGGAAATCGGACACGAACACCGTCTTGTGGCGGGCGAAGGAGTCGGCGGTTTCGGAACGGTAGCGGTGCACGGCGATGCCGGAGACCGTGCGGCGCAGCGAATTCGGGGCCGGGTGGATGCAGGCGGCGCAGTCGCGCCGGTCGCGGGTCTCGCACACGTGGCCCTCGCGAAAGCGCAGATGGGTCACGCATTCGCTGCCCTGGTCGTGCCGGGTCTGGACGAAGTTCATCGCCGGCGGAATGTAGCGTCCGACCATCGGCAGGTGGCCGTGGTAGTGCACCACCTCGTATTTGCCGGCTTCGCGCAGCACCGCGCGCGCCACGCGCCGCGCAAACCACGGGCGCTTGACGGGGTTGAAGAAACCGAGCTGGGATTCCTTCCAGCCGGGTCGTGTGAACGCAAAACCCGGCAGCAGCCTGCCGGCGAACCCGATCTCTTTTGCGCTGCCGGCGTGGAAGCGGTCGCTGCGCCCCATGATATCGACTTCATGCCCCTGCTCCAGCAAGGCATTGGACAGGGTGACGACATGCTTGCCCAGGCCGCCGATCTGGGTGCCGGGCAAGTCCTCTGAAACCATCAGGATCTTCAAACTGCTTTCCTCATCGACAAAAACCCTTTCACGCGGGACCAGGCGAGCATCTTGTCGTCCCTTTCGATCACGAACAGCGCGCCCCAGGCGAACAGCAGCATCCCGGTCGCCAGCACCAGCAGCGTCAGGCCGAAGGGACCGCTGCCGAACAAGTACTTGCCGGCGTCCGCGGCGATGGCCACCGCGCCGACCCCGAACACGCTGGGCAGGTAGGCGTGGCGCATCAGGTCGCCGAGCTGCGCCGGCACCGTGCGGCCATGCACCGCCACCAGGAAAGCGCAGGTCAGCAGGCTTGATGCCAGCACATGGCCCCAGGCAGCGCCGGTGATGCCCCAGCCGGCAACGCCGACATACACCGCCACCAGCCCTACGCCCGCACGCGCCAGCGCGAACATGCCGGAATAGCGCGGATGGCCCATGCCGTCGTTGACCAGGGACGGCAGGCTGGTCAGCGAATCGATGAATTGCGACAGCGCCATCACGGCCAGCACCACCTGCCCCACGCGCGCGAATTGCGGATCGATCCAGTAGTACAGGATCTGGTACGAGAACACCGCCACCAGCACCAGCACCGAGGCGTTGAGGAAGACCACGTAGCGGCTGGCCTTCAAGTAGAGGGTGCGCAGGCGCTCCATCTCGCCGCGTGCAGCCAGGGCGCTGGCGGCCGGGAACAGCACGCTGGACAGGCGGAAGGTCAGGCTGAGGATGCGGTTGGCAAGGGTCGACGCCACCGTAAAGTAAGCCAGGCCGGTCACCCCGACCAGCGCGCCGATGATCAGCTTGTCGGCATAAGCGTAGGACAGGCCGGCGAAGCGCGACAGGAAAGAATAGGCCGAAAAGCCGAGCAGCTCGCGCCGGATCGCCGTTCCCGGCTTGCGCCAGGCCAGGTCGGGCAGCAGGCGCCGGACACAGCGCCACAGGATCGCGCAGTTGATGGCGCTGGCAATCACGCGCAGCAGGATCACTTCGAACAGGCCGTAGCCCAGCATCAGCACCGCCACCGTCAGCAGCGGCACGCCGGTGCCGAACACCATCTCGATGCGGCTGGCGATGTCGTAGCGCATCAGCGATTGCGGAATGCTGTTCAGGTAACTCTGCAGCTGGCCCAGGAAGAAGCCCAGCGCCGCCAGCTTCAGGGTGGCGACGGCCTCTCCCACCAGCTGCGGCGGCACCGAGAACACGCGGGTGACGAAAAAGTGGGCGCCGGCGAACAAACCGATGCCCCCGAACAGGCCCAGCATCGAGTACACGGTGAGGCCGAAGAACACGGTTTCGTCGATGCGTTCCTGGTCCTTGTGCGCATTGAACTCGGCGATGTACTTGACCGAGCCGGCGGTGACGTTGATGTCGATGACGGCGAAATAGCCGACGATGGCGGTGATCAGCGAATACACGCCGTAGTTCGCATCGCCCAGCCCCTTGACCACCAGCGGTACGGTTCCCAGCGCCACCAGGGCGGGGATGATGGCGCCGAGCAGGTTGGAGAAGGCGTTGCGAAGCAGGCTCAGGTTCATGTCAGACGGCGACGCGCGTCGGCACCAGGTTGACGTGGCCGCGCTTCTTCTCCTTTGCCGTCTGCACGGCGGACTGCTCGCGGCACACGGCCATCGCCACATAGGGCAGCGCCAGGCAGATCGCCAGCATCTGGGTCGTACGGACTTGCGGGAAAGGCGTGCCGACCAGCAGGTCGGGCAGCATGAAGGCCAGCCCGGCGGCGCCGGCGGTGGCCAGGCCGAGCAGCTCGGGGGGCGCGGTGCGCAGCGCGCGACGCGCGAACATGGTGAAGGTCCAGATCGTCCCGATCAGCAGGATCAAGCCCGGCAGGCCGGCCTTCAGCCCGATGTGCAGCACGCCGCTGTGGATGAACAGGCCGCCGTCCGGATTCGCCTGCCAGGAAATGTGCTGGTAGCCCGTGTAGCGGCCCCAGGTGCCGATTCCGGTCAGCGGGTGCGAGAGGAAGTCGGCCAATGCGAACTTCAGCTCCAGCACGCGTTCGCTCTCGGCGCCGAATTTCTTCGACTGCATGTCGAAGAACAGGCTGGACAGGCCATGGCCCGCGCCCTTGGTCTGACCCAGGCGCTTGAAGGCCGCGTACAGCAGGCCGGCGCCGACCACCGGGGTGCCCAGCACCATCAGCTGGATGCGGCGCTGCATCGGGAAGCGCATCATGATGATCAGGCCGGCCAGCACGAAGCCGATCCACGCGGTGCGGCGGTAGGACAGCACCACGCAGATGGCGGTCGCGCCCAGGGTCGCCCATTCGACCAGGCGCCAGAAGAAGCTGCGGTCGGCCTTGACGACCTGGAACAGGTTGACGGCGGCGATCGCGAAGGCAACCGTGCACAGCAGGCTGTCGTTGATGTCGAAGAAGGTCAGCTTGATGTTCAGACCGTTCATGTTGGCGTAGACGTTGTTCGGGTCGCCCTTCAGGAAGGCCCAGCGCACCAGGCCGAACATGGCGCGGCCCAGGCCGGCCAGCATGATGAAGCGCGACAGCTCGATGACGTCTTCGCGGGTGCGGAAGGACAGCACCAGCAGCGAGACCAGCGGCGCCATCCAGACGATGTTCGAGAAGCCCGACACGCCCAGGATGTCGGCCAGCTTGACGCCCGAGAACAGGCCGACCGCGATGTGGGCGCCCAGCAGCAGGAACCAGGCCAGGAACCAGGGCCGCAGGTTGCACGGCGGGGTCGGCTGGCGCTGGAAGCTGCTCGAGACGCGGGCGCAGGCCCAGAAGCCGAACATCATCCAGAACAGAACCGGAAACAGCAGCACGCCCGAGCCGCGGGTATAGATGCCGGGCGAGCCCATGGTCGCCAGCGAGCCGTAGTTGGTCGAGTTCTTGAGGAAGAACACCAGCATGTAGGCGTAGGCGAGCCAGCGCGGCCGCACCATGCCGATGCCGGCGGCGACGATCGCCGCCACGCACAGCAGCGCCACGACCACGAAGGGCAGCGAGGTATAGACGTAAAGGAGGAGGTTCTGCATCGAAGGCCGTTATCCGTGGTTGGGGGCGGCGCCCATCAGCCGGGTGCGGGAATGCGGATCGAGGGCAACGAGCATCTGTTCGACGAAGCGGTCCTGGACCTTGTAGGCCCCTGCCTCGTCGGTGTCGATGGTGGACACGCGCACCAGCATGCCGTCCGGGATGCGGCCCGACAGGCCGTACACGAAGCGCTGCATCTTCTGGTCGAGGCCCGACTTGACGGCCTTGTCGCCGATCGTGATCCAGTAGGTGATCGGCTCGTTGCGGCTGTTCTGGCGCGCCACCAGGCGCTTGACCGGGACCTTGCCGAAACCGGTCGACAGCTCATCGCGGCGGTCCTTGACCATGTCGAAGCCCTGGGCCACGTAGCAGACCTCGGGCAGGTGCAGCTGCAGCTGCTTGCTCTGGTCGCCGCCGTAGGCGATCGACAGCATCACGCGCTGGCCCTGGGCATTGACATAGGTGCGCGACAGGGTCTGGTCGTAGAGCGCGGCGATCAGCTCCTTCTGGGTCGGGTCGGGCGTGAGCGGCACCACGCTGGTGTCGACGGTCCAGCCGGCGAAGCTTTTCGGGATCATCGCATCGAGGCTGAAATTAGCGCGGGCGTCGGCCACCTTCTGGGTCGGCGTCAGGGCGCCGGTCAGGGCCGAGGTGCCGGCCATTGCGACGCCGAGCACGATGCTGGCCAGGAGCTTGCGGTTCATGCAGCCTCCTTCGTGCGCAACGGTCCGGTGCTGGCCTCTTTGCGGCGGATATACCACTGCAGGGCCGAGTCGATCGACAGGATCAGCACCAGCGCCGTCACGAACAGCACCATGCCGGCAAAGCCGTGCAGGAAGCCCTGCCCTGCCGCGTCGCCGTAGTAATAGGTGATCAGGGTCAGCACGATCACGCGGATCACGTTGGCCGAGAACGAGATCGGAATGATGAAGATCGCCAGGCCGATGTTGCGGAAGGCCGAGGGGTGGCGCATCAGGTTCAGGTAGAACAGGCCCAGCGCTTCCAGGGTCAGCAGGGTTTGCAAGCCGGCGCAGGCATCGGCCACCAGCAGCTGGTACTGGCCGATCTGCAGGATCACGCCGGAACGGCTGATCGGGTAGCCGAAGGCGAACAGGATGTGCTCGGTCGCCCAGGACACGGCCATCTTCATCGGCATCGTCACCGCGGCCACGAATTCGCTGGGCAGCGGCACCATGAAGATCATGAAGAAGAAGGGGAACCACAGCACGCCCAGCGCACGACCGCCGCGCTTGACCAGCAGCACAGCCATCATGACCAGGATGATGGACAGCACTTCCAGCATCAGGATCTTCTGCGAGCGGCCCAGCATGTGCGCCAGCAGGCCGATCACCAGGATCGGCCAGCCGCTCCAGTGCACGCGCGAGGGCGTGGTGGCGGCCAGCATGTCGGGCCATTTACGGTAGATCAGCCACAGCGCCAGGCCGAAGATGATGGGGCCGTGGCCCTGCTCTTCGCCGACCCAGGCGCCGGTGAACAGGTCGTAGAAGGTCGGCACGAACAGGATGGCCAGGCCGAGCAGCACCGGCCACCATTCCGGCAGCGCGGCGCGCATCGAGCGCATGGCCAGCGCGGACGGCGGCAGGCTGGAACGGGCGCCGGAATCCATCTCAGAACTCCATGACCACCGAACCGAGGATCTCGCAGCCGGCGTCCACCAGCTGTTCGGCAGTGCGGCCAATGTGCGAGATGCGGGTGTAGTTCTTGCGCGTCACCAGCAGCGCGCCGCCGGCGCGGCTGGCCACCGCCACCGCGTCGACCCCGGCCTGGAAGGGCGGCACGTCGTACAGCACGATGTCGTAGCGGCTCTCTAACATGGTGTTCAGATTGCGGAAGCCTTCGCGCGCCAGCAGCTCCTGCGGGTTCGGCGGCAGGGTACCGGCCGGCATCACCGACAGGTCGACGAAGGCCGGCACACGGGCGATGACGTCGAGGTCGGCGCGCCCGGCCAAGAGATCGGATAAGCCCTGCCGCGGCTTGATCGCGAACGCATCCTGCTGGCGCGGGGCGCGCAGGTTGGCGTCCACCAGCAAGGTCTGCTCGCCCAGCTGCGAGAACACGATCGCCAGGTTGGCGGCGAACAGTGCGGCGCCGTCGTCCTGGTCGACGCCGACGATGGCCAGGGCGCGCCGGCCGCGGGCAAACCAGCGCAGCATCAGCTGGCTGCGGATCGCGCGCAGCGACTCGACCTGGGGCGAGAACGGCTCGTAGGCGGCGATCAGCTTGGGCGACAGGCCGGCCTGCCCTTTCTGCAGATACGGATAGGAGAACTGGCGCGCCAGCACCTGCTGGATATCGTCCTCGCTCACCAGGCCCAGGCGCACGGCCGCTTCGCCGAAGCGGATGCCGGTTTCCTTCTGCATGCGCAGCACGCGTTCGGCATCTTCCGGATTCAGCTTGCCGGAATCGAGCAGGAGCGCGCCCATGCTCATTTCGGCGGCGTGGTCGGCGGGGACGGCGGATAGCATCGGTGAATTCATGGTCGGTCCTCAGTTCTGCATCTTCAGTTCAGGCGCAACAGGCGGCGCGGCGTCATCAGCGAACGGATGCCACCGCTACGGCGGCCCGGCGTCTTCCATTCGATGGTGCCGAGCACCGGGATGCCCAGCATGTCCTTGACGTCGCTCGGCGAACGCACCGGACGGTTCAGCAGCTCCAGCAGCAGGGCCAGGCCGACGCCCAGCACAGTGCCGGCGAGGATGCCGACCAGGGTGTTCAGCAGCACGCGCGGGCCGGACGGCTCGGTCGGGGCCACGGCCGGGTTCAGCAGCGAGATGTCGGACTGCTCGGACTGGGCTTCGATGCGGGTCTGCGAGAAGCGCTGCGAAGCGGCGTCGAAGGCGCGCTGGGCGCTGTCGAGGTCTTTCAGCATCACGCCGAGTTCGTCGCGGGAGCGGTTCAGTTCCAGTACCTTGGCCTTCTGCTGGGCCACGGCTTCGCGCAGCTCGGCTTCGCGCTGGCGCATCACCTGGGCATTCGCGCCGACGCTGCGCGAGACCGTGCCGAGGGCGGCGTTCAGCTCGCCGCGCACCTTGCTCAGCTCGGCCTGGGCCGCCATGTACTGCGGGTGGTTCTTGCCGTAGCGTTGCGAGGTATCGGCGAACTTGCCTTCGGCGGTCGCCAGGTTGGCGCGCATCTGCTGGATCAGGGCGTTGTTGGCAACGTCCGGCGAAGTCAGCGCCGAGCCGGCGGCGGCCTGGCGCGAATTGCCTTCCATCGCCGCAGTCTGGGCCTGCACCAGCTGGGCCGAGAGTTCGTTCAGGCGCGACAGTTCGACGTCGACGCGGTTGTTGTCCAGGCTGACGATGCCCTTCTCCTGCTGGTACTTGGACAGACGGGCCTGAGCGGCTTCGAGGTTGTCGCGCAGCTGCTTGGTCTGTTCATTGAAATACGAGGAGGCCTTCTTGGCCGGCTGGGTTTTCAGCTGGACGGTGATCTTTTCGTACTCGTCGGCGAAAGCATTGGCGACCGCCGCCGAGAAGGCCGGATCGGCGCCCTTGAAACTGATTTCGACCACCGAGGATTCGCGCGAAGGCACGATCTCGAGCTTCTTCAGCAGCAGGTCGGCCAGCCAGTCGCGGACCGAACCGCGCCCTTCGTTGGCTTCGTTGAACTGCTGGATCACGGCCGGGCTGCTGGCCAGGTGCAGCGCATCGACCACGCGCAGCGCCACGTTCTTGCTGCTGATGATGTCGATCTGGGTGGCCATATAGCCCGGCAGCAGCTGGCCCGGCATGGTCAGGCCGGTCAGCGGATCCACCCCTTTGTAGTTCAACAGAACGGATGCCGTCGCCTTGTAAGTCTTGCCCTGGATTAAGCTCCAGCCCAGGGCCAGCGCGACCGTCAACAAGAGGGTCGTCAGGATGATCTTCTTCCGTGCAAGCAAGATCAGCAGGAATTGATGGACGTTCATGATGAACCTTTTTCAAAACGGGTGGAACGAAACAACACTAAGCAAACAAAAGAAACCTCAAACACGAAACCTATTCAGCAAACCACCTGCGTATCGATGGTTCGAGAAACCGTAGCGAGCAGGGCTCAGTTCTGGCCGAGAAGCGCAGCCGTACTTACGGTACGGCGAGCATCGCAGGCCGGAAATGTGCCCGCGCAGTAGGTTTATCGAACCATCATCAGATCAGAACCAGGATTCCTTGACGGTGATTACGTCGTCCGTTTGGACCAGGTCATCACCCTTCACTTCCATCGTCTTCGCCACGCCGCTGGCATCCTTGCGCGTAATGCGCAGGCCGTTCTGGGTGCCGCGCTGGGTCAGACCGCCGCCGGCCGACAGCGCCTGCTGCACGGTCATCGCGCGCTCGATGCGGAACGGACCCGGACGATTCACTTCGCCGGTGATGTAGGCGCGCGGTGCGCGCTCGACGAAGATGATGTCGCCGCCGGCCACTTCGTAGTCGCGGTTCAGTTCGCCCTTGCGCACCATGTCGACGATGTCGATGGTTTCGCGGGTGGTGGTGCCGTTACGGGTGCGCACCAGGCTGACCATATCGCTTCCTTCTGCGTTGACGCCGCCGGCAATGGCCAGCAGATCCAGCACCTTGCGTTTACCTTCGACCGGATAACGTCCCGGACGATTGACCTGGCCCAGCACCGACACCTGCTGGCTGGCCAGCGTGGTGATCAGCAGGTTGACCTGGGCCTTCTTCAGGTAGCCGCCCTTCTCCAGCAGGCCGCCGATTTTCTTCTCGGCCTGTTGCGTGGTCAGGCCGCCGACCTGCACTTCGCCCAGCAGCGGGAAAGTCAGGCTGCCGGCTTCCGAGACGCGGGTCTCGGTGGCCAGGTCCGGGCTGCCATAGACCGAAGCCTTGACCACGTCGCCCGGTCCCAGCACGACTTCGGCCGCGTTGGTAAAGCCGGCGGCGAGTGCCAGGGTTGCTGCGATCATCCAGTGTACGAGTCGTTTCATTTTTATTCCCTCTTTTTGATCAATGTTGACGTATCACTTCAGGCCGGCAACGCCGCGATCCAGCGCCGCCTTGTCGGTGCCGTTGTCGCGGTCCGGCGCTCCGGCCGGGGCCGGGGTTGCGCCCGCACCGGCGGCCGGCGTGCCGCCGTTCTGGTCGGCGACCGGCGCGGCATCGGCGCCCGCCACCGCGCTGGTCGGGACGCCGCCTGCCGGCATCGCCGGTGCAGCCTTCGGATCGGGCATCATCGACTTGTTGATGTACTCGATCTTGGCGTCGGCGCGCAGGCGCTGCAGCTCGGCCGAAGCCAGCTCCTTGTTCTTCTTGTTCACCAGGAACTGCTCGATCTGCGGGGCGGCGACCGCCAGTGTGACCGGCGCATCCTTGACCTCGTTCACGGAAATGAACATCGCACGCGGGCCTTCCTTGACCACGAACAACTGGCCCTTCGGCATGCCGAGCAGCTTGGACGACAGCTGCGGCGGCACGTCGGCGGTGCTGCGGGTGATCTGGGTACGTCCGTACTTGATCTTGTGCGCATCCATCCAGACCGCGACCTCCTCCAGCGACTTGGCGCTGTCGGCGGCGGCACGCACTTCAGGCGTGAGATCGTTGGCGCCGATGACGATTTCGCTCATGCTGAATTGCTTGCGGTTGGAGAAAAATTCCGGATGTGCGTTGAAGTAGTCTTCGACTTCTTTCGACGTGGGCTTGGTGACGTTGCCCACACGCTTTTGCAGGTAAGCCTGGGCGATGATCAGCGACTTCGCGCGGTCGATCGCCTGCATGACCTTGGGATCGCGGTCCAGGTTTTCCTTGGCTGCCGCCTCCTGCAGCAGTTGGCGGTCGATCAGGACTTGCAGCAGCTGCTTGCTGGCCGTGTCCTGCTGGGCTGCCGTGACGCCGGCACGCTGCAGTTCCTCGTTCAGCTGCAGCACCGTGACTTCTTCGCCGTTGACGCTGGCCAGGGCTTGTCCCGGTTTCTTTTCTTTCGTCGCCTTGTCGCCGCATGCGCTCAAGGTTGCCGCAACCAGGATCAGCGCGGCGCACAGCACGCGCTTCGGGGTAGAGGGAGCAGAGGTCGTTTTCATGGCAGCCAGGTGGTATGTGTTCAAGATAGTTTCCTTGGGGGTTAGTGGAACTCTTTTTATGCCGAAGCAGTCTCAAGCTTCAGTCTGCTACTGATGCATTCTGGGTGCCGCACGCTTGCGCCTCTGTTCGTCGGTTAACACTCAACCGTAGGCGTACGCGCGCGGCGTCCCGTCAGGCTGCCGCACGGTTCTGTTCCGCCTCCGTCAGCTCGACGAAAGCGGCATAGGCCTGGCGCAGGCCTTCCGACAGCGGCGTGCTGGCCTGCCAGCCGAGCTGCGTCAACTTCGACACGTCCAGCAGCTTGCGCGGCGTGCCGTCCGGCTTGCTGGTGTCGAAGCCGATGCGGCCGCGGTAGCCGACCACCTCGCCCACCAGGCGCGCGAGCTCGGCGATGGTGACGTCCTGGCCGGTGCCGACGTTGATGTGCGAATGCATCGGATCGGTGTACTTGGCATAGGTGGCCTGGTCGAGATTCATCACGTGCACGCAGGCCGCCGCCATGTCGTCGACGTAGAGGAACTCGCGCATCGGCTTGCCGCTGCCCCAGATCACGACCTCCGGTGCGTTGCTGAGCTTGGCTTCGTGGAAGCGTCGGATCAGGGCCGGGATGACGTGGCTGTTTTCCGGGTGGTAGTTGTCGCCAGGGCCGTAAAGATTGGTCGGCATCACGCTGCGGTAATCGGTCCCGTACTGGCGGTTGTAGCTCTCGCACAGCTTGATGCCGGCGATCTTGGCCATGGCGTAAGGCTCGTTGGTCGGCTCCAGCATGCCGCTCATCAGGTACTCTTCCTTGATCGGCTGCGGCGCCATGCGCGGGTAGATGCAGGACGAGCCCAGGAACAGCAGCTTTTGCACGCCATTGAACCTGGCTTCATGGACGACGTTGGCCTGCACCATCATGTTGTCGTAGATGAAGTCGGCCGGATAGGTATTGTTGGCGTGGATGCCGCCCACCTTGGCGGCCGCCAGGTAGACCTGGTCGATCTTCTCGGTACGGAAGAACTCGCGTACCTGGGCCTGGTCCGTCAGTTCCAGTTCCTTGTGGCTGCGGGTGACGATGTTGGTGTGGCCTTGCGCGCGCAGGGTGCGCACGATGGCCGAGCCGACCAGGCCGTTATGGCCGGCGACGTAGATGCGGGGCTGAGTATTCAACGTTCACTCCATTGAAATTGCAACGTTGTAACCATGCGATGCCAGCAGCTTGTGGCGGCGCGCCGTGTCCAGATCGGCCGCCACCATTTCCTGCACCATCGCTTCGAAAGGGGTACGCGGTTCCCAGCCGAGACGCTCGCGCGCCTTGCCGGGGTCGCCGAGCAGGGTGTCGACCTCCGTCGGGCGGAAGTATTGAGGATCGACCGCGACGATTGGTTGGCCTACCACAACCCCCGGTGCTTTATCGCCGGTCACGGAAGCGATCACGCCGCGCTCGACCACGCCCTCCCCCTGCCAGGCGATCTCGATGCCCAACTCGCGCGCAGCCAGCTCGACGAAGGTGCGCACCGAGTACTGGCGCCCGGTCGCGATCACGTAGTCTTCGGGCTTGTCCTGCTGCAGCATCAGCCACTGCATCTCGACGTAGTCGCGGGCATGGCCCCAGTCGCGCAGCGCATCCAGGTTGCCCAGGAACAGTTGCTGCTCCAAGCCCTGGGCGATGTTCGCCAGGCCGCGTGTGATCTTGCGGGTCACAAAGGTTTCGCCGCGGCGCGGGGATTCGTGGTTGAACAGGATGCCGTTGCAGGCATACATGCCATAGGCTTCGCGATAATTCACCGTGATCCAGTAGGCGTACAGCTTGGCCACTGCGTAAGGGCTGCGCGGATAGAAAGGCGTGGTCTCGCGCTGCGGGGTTTCCTGCACCAGGCCGTACAGTTCGGAAGTCGAAGCCTGGTAGAAGCGCGTCGTCTTTTCCAGCCCCAGGAAGCGGATCGCTTCCAGCAGGCGCAGGGTGCCGAGGCCGTCGACGTCGGCCGTGTATTCCGGCGACTCGAAGGAAACCGCCACATGGCTCATCGCGCCCAGGTTATAGACCTCGTCCGGCTTGATCTCGCACATGATGCGATTCAAATTCGAGGTATCCGACAGGTCACCGTAGTGCAGGAAAAAGTTCGCGTCCTCGAGATGGGGATCCTGGTAGATGTGGTCGATGCGCCCGGTATTGAACAGCGAGGCGCGCCGCTTGATCCCGTGTACTTCATAGCCTTTCGAGAGCAGCAGTTCGGCAAGGTAAGAGCCGTCCTGTCCGGTCACTCCTGTGATCAGCGCTTTTTTCATGTTCTTGCTTGCCTTTCAGGTAGCAGACCCAATCTGGATAAGCCCCTTAAAATATTGCAATCTCATCAATTATTCTACGCAGCCCAATCGTCCCCGCAAGCGCCGATCCGATTGAATCCGCCCCTTTAAGTCAACCTTAAGTAGACTTAATTTCCTCTAAAACATATTTAAAATGCGTTTTCGCGCATCAACACGACTTTGACAGTCTTGAGCACGATCCACAGGTCCAGCCATACGGACCAGTTGCGCAGATAGTCCAGGTCGTACTGGATGCGCGCTTCCATCTTGTCCAGCGTGGCGGTTTCGCCACGCAAGCCGTTGACCTGGGCCCAACCGGTAATTCCCGGCTTTACTTTGTGGCGCAGCATGTAGCCCTTGATCAGCTTGCGGTACTGCTCGTTATGCGCCACCGCATGCGGACGCGGTCCGACGATGCTCATCCTGCCCTGCAGCACGTTGATGAATTGCGGCAGCTCGTCCAATGAGGTACGGCGCAGGAAGCCGCCGATCTTCGTCACCCGGCCATCGTTGCGCTGGGCCTGCACCACCGCACCGCCGTTCTCCATCACCGTCATCGAGCGGAACTTGTAGACGATGATCTCGTCGCCATACAGGCCGTAGCGGCGCTGGCGGAAGATGATCGGGCCGGGCGAGCTCAGCTTCACGGCGATGGCCACCACCAGCATCAGCGGCGCCAGCATCAGCAGGATCAGCGAGGCCAGCACGATGTCCGAGGCGCGCTTGATGGTGCTGTTCAGGCCCATGAAGGGCGTCTCGCAGATAGCGATGACGGGCATGCCGCCGACGTTGTCGAAACGCGCCTGCATCAGGTCGAAGATGTAGACGTCGGGCAGGAAATAGACCGAGGCCGTGGTGTCCTGCAGCTCGTCGATCAGTTTGCGGATACGCGGCTGGGCCGAGATCGGCTGGCTGATGAAGATCATCTTGGTACCGTGCTCGCGCACGTACTGGGCCAGGTCTTCGGTCTTGCCCAACATCGGGTAAGGCATGTCGGCGGGAATGCGGTCGTCGGCGCGGTCCTCGAAAAAGCCGCGCACTGCCATGAACAGATTCGGGTGCTGTTCGACCACGCGCGCGAACTTCAGGCCGACGTCGTTGACGCCGACCACCACCACCGAACGCACTTCCTTGCTGCGGCCCGGCGCATTCGCCAGGCGCGCGGCGATGTGGCTGGTGAGCAGGATCACCGGCGTGGCGACTGCCCAGGCCAGCAGCACGCGTCCATCGTAGAAGTACTTCAGGCCGCTCGACGAGCCGAGGAACCACAGCACGGCCAGGGTCACGCCCCAGCCGAACACGGTATCGCGCCCGTAGGCCCACATGCGTCCGCTGCGCCAGGTGCGGTAGGGATCGATGTGCTGGTACACGGCCGACGAAATGAAGAAGGCCAGGATCATCAGTACCAGCATGTAGCCCGAGAACGGCTCGTGGTACACCAGCGCCGACAGGTACAGCGTTCCCATGATGATCAGGGGATCGAGCACCCGCTGGAAGAACGATATCAGTGGTATGTCATTGACCGTCATAGGAACCTGGAGGAACTGCCTCAGAACTGGGCGTTGGCCGTCAGCGTCACGCTGTTCGACTTGAAGCTGCCGGTTCCGAGGACCACGGAGCCGCTGCGCTCCTGGTGTGCGACGCCGCCCTGCACCTGGATCGTGGGGCGTGGACGCCAGGTCGCGCGCAGGGTTGCCGTGCGCACCGAATCGCGCAGGCTGTCGGACCCGGAAAACTCGCGGCGCGCGCTGTAGCTGCGGCGTTCATAAATGGCGTCGGCATTGACCGAGATCTTGGCCGTCGCATCCCATTGGGCGCCCACGCTGGCGCCCTTGTTCAGTGTGTAGCTGACCACCGTGCTCTCGAGCGGAGCGAAGTCGCGCCAGACCGAGGCCCGGTAGGTCATCTTGCCGCGCGGCTGGTAGGTGGCGTTGACCTTGCCGGCCAGGCCGCTGGTCTTGCCCTCGCCGAACGAAGCCTGGTCGCGGCGCGTATAGCCGACCAGGGCGTCGAGCGTGGTCGAGCCGGTCGCGAGCCATTTCACGCGCGCCTTCAGCTCGTCCTGGGTGAAGCCGTCGTTGACGGTGAACGGACCGACCGGACGCGGGAACGGGTACTTGCCCTTCACGTGGCGCGCCACCAGGCCGACCGTGCTGCCGCTGCGCGGCAGGTAGTCGAGTTCGACTTCGCTGGCGTCCTCGGTGCGGTTGTTGTAGCGGTTGCCGAAGGCCTCGTAGTTGTACTTGTCGCGCTGGAAGCCGGCGCGCACGCGCCATGACGAATGGAAGCGCCAGGCGCCGTCTGCATACTGGCTGCGCGTGGTGCGCAGGTTGCGTTCGTTGCTGGCGAAATCGGTGTACGGCGCCAGCACCTGCTGGTAGGTCGTACCGATCCGGCCTTCCAGGTGATTGCCCAGCTGCCAGGCCCAGTTGGCCTGCAAGTCCTTGCCGTCGTAGTCGAGCTGCTTGAAGTGGTCGAAGTTGGTCTTCGACAGCTTGGCGACGAGCGTGATGCGCTGCCGGCTGTAGGTCTTGTCGAAGATCAGGCCGCCCTCGCGCGTCCACCACGAGTCGCCGCGCGTGTTGTCGAAGGCCGGGCGGTCTTCGGGCACGCGCAGCAGGTTGTCGTCATGGCCGTAGGCGACGCCGCCGTAGACGTGCAGCGCATCGCTGGGTCCCGCCCCGGCCGGCACGGCGGCAAAGGCGGACAGGAGCAGGAGGGCAAGGGGACGCACGCGGGAATTCAACATGATTGTTTGTCTTCTTAAAGTTAAATGCGCTGGATGGATTTACCAGTACGACCAGTTGCCGGTCCGGACGACCCACAGTCCCAGCAGGCCGTTGGTGACGGCGTGCGCAAGGATGGGCGACCACAGCGTGCGGTGGCGCATGTACAGCAAGCTGTAGGCCGCGCCCGCGACGATGCCGGCCAGCCACAGGTTATGCTCGAAGCCGAACAACAGGACGGTGATGATGAAGCTTTTGAGGCCGAGTTGAGATGGCTCAACGGACTCGAAATTCGCGGCTTGAACCCAGCGCATCAGGAAGGAGCGCCAGAACAGTTCTTCCATCACGGGCACGACCAGGGCCGCACCGAAAATGCGGACCGCGACCAGCAGCCAGTCGATCTGGCCGCCCTGTCCGCGCGGGTCGAAGCCGGCGGAAGAACCGAAGATCATCCAATCGGCGTCGAGGCTGATCCACAGGACCAGCACCACGACGCCGGCGGCGAGCGCAGTCAGCGCTTGAAAAGAGGAAAGGCGGAACGGATGGAGCTCGGCATACTGGCGCCAGAACAGCGCCAGCAATGCGGCAACGATGGCGATCTTGAGAGGATAGAGCCAGAGCAGCAGAGAAGCCGCGACGCCCATGCGTTCGAGGACGTCGCCGGCGACGATGAAGAACAGATAGGCCGCGAAAGGCAGGATGCGACTCCAGGCCGCGCGGTTGAACATGGGGGCATCGGCCGGCGGGGCTGCCGTACCAGGTGGAGCGATGCGGTCGTCATGTTCGGTCATGTCTCTCCATCAGCAGGCGCCTGGCCTGCGCTCTCTAGCGAGCCATGCTACTCCCCCCTGGCGCGCGCCTCGAGGCGCTCCCAGCGATCCAGGGTTTCAAGCAGCAAGTCCTCGATCTCCGCGAACCGGGCATTGATTCTGCGCGCATCGGCGGGATTGGTCTTGTAAAAGTCTGGCGAATTCAGCTGGGCCGTAATTGCCGACTGCTCGTCTTCAAGGCTGGCGATGAGCTGAGGCAATTCCTCCAACTCTCGCTGCTCCTTGTAGCTCAACTTTACCTTCTTGCTGGCTGCGCTCTGTGCGTTGGATGACATTTCATTCGTTTTAGGCGAGCCCGACTTTACAGCCTGGGCCGGCGCTGCCTGGGCCGGCGCCTTGGCGGCTTCGTTTTTCACGCGCTCCCAATCGCTGTAGCCACCGACGTATTCGCGCCACATCCCCTGCCCTTCGGAAACGATCACTTCGGTGACCACGTTGTCGAGGAAGGTGCGGTCGTGGCTGACGAGGAAGACCGTGCCCTTGTATTCGGCCAGCAGTTCTTCCAGCAGCTCGAGCGTGTCGATGTCGAGGTCGTTGGTCGGCTCGTCCAGCACCAGGCAGTTGGCCGGCTTGGCGAACAGGCGCGCCAGCAGCAGGCGGTTGCGCTCGCCACCGGACAGCGATTTCACCGGCGAACGCGCGCGCTCGGGCGCGAACAGGAAGTCGCCGAGATAGCTCATCACGTGCTTGCGCTGGCCGTTGACTTCGACCCAGTCGCTGCCCGGCGAGATGGTGTCGGCCAGCGACGCCTCTTCGTTCAGCTGCGCGCGCATCTGGTCGAAGTAGGCAACGTTCAGCTTGGTGCCGAGCTTGACCGTGCCGCTGTCGGCAGTTTCCTCGCCGAGGATGATCTTCAGCAAGGTGGTTTTGCCGGCGCCGTTCGGGCCGATCAGGCCGACCTTGTCGCCGCGCAGCACGATGCCGCTGAAGTCTTCGATGATGACCTTCTCGCCGTAGTGTTTCGAGACGTTTTCCAGTTCCGCCACGATCTTGCCGGAACGCTCGCCACTGCCGACGTCGAGCTTGACCTGGCCCTGCTGGTCGCGGCGCGCGGCGCGTTCCAGGCGCAGCGCTTCGAGGCGGCGCACGCGGCCTTCGTCGCGGGTGCGGCGGGCCTGCACGCCCTTGCGGATCCATACCTCTTCCTGGGCCAGCACCTTGTCGAACTTGGCGTTTTCGATCTCTTCGATCGCCAGCAGTTCCTTCTTGCGCTCCTGGTACTTGGTGAAGTTGCCCGGGAAGGACAGCAGGCGGCCGCGGTCGAGTTCGACGATGCGGGTGGCAACATTATCCAAGAAGCGCCGGTCGTGGGTAATGAACAGCACCGAGCCGCGGAATTCGCGCAGCAGGCCTTCCAGCCACTGGATGGAGCTGAAGTCGAGGTGGTTGGTCGGCTCGTCCAGCAGCAGCACGTCAGGGCCGGACACCAGCGCCACCGCCAGCGCCACGCGCTTCTGCATACCGCCCGACAGCGTGCCCATCTGCGCATCGCCGTTCAAGCCCAGGCGGTTCAAGGTTGTCTCGACCTTGTTGCCGAGGTTCCAGGCGTCAAGCGCATCGAGCTTGACCTGCAGCTCGTGCATGCGCTCCATCAGGGCCTCGTCGTTGCCCTGTCCGAACTGGCCGGTCAGCGACTCGTACTCGGCCAGCATCGCCTTCTGGTCGCCCATGCCGCCGGCAACGGCGTCGAACACCGTCATCGCCGGGTCGAAGGTCGGCTCCTGTTCGACGTAGGCGATCTTGAGGCCCTGCTGCATGACCAGCAGGCCGTCGTCGAGTTTCGAGCGGGCGGAAATGATTTTCAGCAGCGACGATTTACCGGTGCCGTTGCGGCCGATGAGACCGACGCGCTCGCCGGCTTCCAGCGAGAAGTCGGCATGGTCGAGCAGCGCCACGTGGCCGAAAGCCAGTTGCGCGGAAGAGAGGGAAATGACAGCCATGATCGTGTGCGGCAATGAAAGAAAGGCGCATTGTACCGACTACGAGGCCCACACTTCCAATATCCTCCCAATCCTCGGCTATAATTGCGGGCGGTTCACGATTCCGGCCTGTTTGCAGGGTCCGCTCGCCGAATCGCCGAGTCCTCCCCGTAGTACAATGGATAGTACGCGCGCCTCCTAAGCGTGAGATACAGGTTCGATTCCTGTCGGGGGGACCAGTTTTTCCTCAGCCCGCAAAGTCAGCACCCGCACCCCATGCCGGGTCACCGCCACGGTATGCTCGAACTGCGCGGATAATTGCCCGTCGCGCGTGACCACCGTCCAGCCATCGTCTTCCGTCCGCACCGCATGCCGGCCCTGGTTCAGCATCGGCTCGATCGTGAACACCATGCCTTCGCGCAGAGTCAAGCCGGTCTGCGGTTTGCCCCAATGCAGGACTTGCGGTTCTTCGTGCATCTCGCGGCCGATGCCGTGCCCGCAGTATTCCCTGACCACCGAATAGCCGTGCCGGCGCGCGTGGCGCTCGATCGCATGGCCGACGTCGCCCAGCCTGGCGCCGGGCCGCACGGCCTCGATGCCCTTCCACATGGCTTCGTAGGTCACCTGCACCAGTCGCCTGGCGCCCGGCGAGACCTCGCCCACCAGGTAGGTCTTGCTGGAGTCGGCGATGTAGCCGTTCTTCTCGAGCGTGATGTCGAAGTTGACGATGTCCCCGCTTTTTAATATCTCCGTCGGCGACGGCACGCCATGGCACACGACATTGTTGCGCGAGGAATTCAGTGCGTAGGCATAGCCGTACTGTCCCTTGCTGGCCGGGCGCGCCTTCAGGGCGTTCACGATGTGGGCGTCGACCAGGTCGTTGACCTCCATGGTCGACATGCCGATCAGGTGCAGCCGGTCCAGGTAGCCGAACACGTCGGCCAGCAGCCGGCCCGCCTCGGCCATCAGGACGATCTCTTCCGGGCGCTTGGTCATGACCCGGCCACCTTCAGGTGCGGCGTCACCACCCCGGCGGCGCGCAGCTCGCGCGCCATGATCTCGTTGAAGCTCAAGGTCGGATTCAGTTCGGCCAGCATGCCGATGCGGACCCAGAACGCCGCCTGTGCATTGATCGAGCGACAGGTCACGGTACTCGCCTTGCGGATCTGGTCGTGCAGATCGTCTTCCATGTTCACGATGCCCATCTCTATTCCCTATATATAAACCATATACGGATCATATATTCCATAACCTCAAGATGCAAGTGCTCATCGATAGGACACAGGTGGTTCTCAGGCATTGGGACGCCGCATCATGCGCTTGATCGTTGCCCGCATCACGGCTGCGGAACGAGCACGATGCTTGCCTGGGGTCTGCCTTGCCAGGAACACCAACAAGTTCAGGGATTGGGTCAATACGTATCGCTCGCGCAGCAATCCGGGATCCGGATAGATTCCCGCGACGATATCGTCGATGAGGTCTTGCACCGGGTCGGGTTCCATATGGATACGTTTTCTCGACCTAAGGACGGGTCACGCCAGCTACATGTGACTCTGCTTGCGCTTGCTGTGATCGACAAACAAATCGAAGAGATCATGCTTCATCGCATACAGCACCAATTCCGAGTCCGAATCAAGCGCCAATTTTTCCATGATGTTGGCTTTGTGCGCGCTGACGGTTTTGCAGCTGATACCTAGTTCGCCGCTAATCGTGGACATTCTGCGTCCAATCGCAACGCGCTTGAGAATCTCCATCTCACGGCGGGTCAAACGCACAAGTGGGCTAAGTGAACTGAACGCTTTGATACTCGAAGCAATCAAAGTCGAAATTTCTTGCGCTACGTATAGCTTTCCTGCCGCCACCATTCGTATTGCCTGAAATATGCGTTCTTCGGAGCAGCTTTTAGTAAGGATGCCGCGTGCGCCCATTTTTATCGCCTCCTGAACATCCGCAACCTTTCCATCAAGCGTGACGACGACTAAATGGCGCTTTTCTGTAGAAGCAGGAAACTCGCAAGTCTCATCCTCTTCTTTGAAATGCAGAGGCGCAATCGCGACAAGCACTTGATTTTTCTTACTACAATCGCAGGCCATCGCCTCTTCCATGCACGTCGCTTCATAAGCCACTTTCATGTCCTTGTGTCGCGAAAGCAAGGATTTCATCCCTTCCCTGAACGCAAAGACACTACTTCCAACCATCACGTTAATCATTTTTATTCTGCCTTTCGAATACTTCTTTTATGAGCTGTACGCGGCTTACTTTCGAATAAAAACATTGAAAGAAATACGTTTCACTCAACCACTTTATTTTCATTCGAGAATAAGTTTGGCAACGTGTCGATAACAGGCTGAAAACAGACTCAAGCGATAATTTACGTGAAGGTTCGATAAGAATGTAAGGATTTTTTAGCTGTTGTTTTGTCGAGTCATCCGTTCAATAACCTATTAAATATTGAACAACGCCTATTCAAACGGCAATCATGCATTACCGACCTGGCGATTAGCTATGAAGAGTATGGATGAGCAGTGCTGCATCTAGCACTTGCGTCAAAGAACGTCAAAGCATAGATCAGTTGTAACTACTGATCTAGATCAAACGACTGCTCAATATCCCATTTAACTTAGACCAATCAATTCCGGAACACAGAAGATCCACGGAAATTTTTCCGAATTGAATCAATCCAGTTTGTCAGCCATCTATTAAAACAGCCGGGCTATTCCAAACGGCATTTATTTATGGACCACAACATGAAAAAAGCATTGATTACTGGCATAACCGGTCAGGACGGATCCTATCTGTCAGAATTTTTATTACGAAAAGGGTATGAGGTACACGGTATTCAACGCCGCAGTTCGTATTCGAATACAGGACGGCTTGAACACTTACAGCGGGAATATCGCGATGGCAGCTCGGCTTTTCGTCTCCACTACGGCGACCTATCGGATGGCCCTGCCCTGACCCGCATCGTCAGCGAAATCGAACCGGACGAAATCTACAATCTCGGGGCCATGAGTCATGTCGCTGTCTCCTTCGACTGTCCGGAGTACACGGCGGATGTCGACGCCATCGGCCCATTGCGCTTGCTCGAAGCGATCCGTGTTCTCGGCTTAAGCGCCAAGACAAGGTTTTACCAGGCCTCGACATCGGAACTCTATGGCCTGGTGCAAGAGATACCACAGCGCGAAAGCACACCTTTTTACCCGCGCAGTCCGTACGCGGTGGCCAAGCTGTACGCCTACTGGATTACGGTGAACTACCGGGAGGCGTATGGGATGTATGCCTGCAACGGCATCCTGTTCAACCATGAGTCTCCGCGACGTGGCGAAACCTTTGTCACCCGCAAGATCACGCGTGCATTGGCAAACATCTCGCAAGGACTGGAAGCCACCTGCTACCTCGGCAATCTGGACGCTGCGCGCGACTGGGGCCATGCCCGCGACTACGTGGAGATGCAGTGGCTGATGCTGCAACAGGACAAACCGGAAGATTTTGTCATTGCCACCGGCCAGCAATATTCTGTACGGCAGTTTATTGAAATGGCGGCAGGCGCACTCGGCATCAGTATCGAATGGCAAGGCAGCGGCGTGACCGAGCGCGGCGTGATTGCCGCGCTCCACGGCGACAAATGCAGCGGCCCTTGCATCGGGCAAACCATCATCGCTGTCGACCCGCGCTATTTCCGTCCGACGGAAGTCGAAACCCTGCTGGGCGATCCGGGCAAGGCCCGCGAGTCGCTCGGCTGGCGGCCGCGCACCGACCTCGAAAGCATGGTCCGGGAAATGGTCGGCCACGATCTCGACACTGCACGCCGCAAACGGCTCCTGAGAGAGCGCGGTTTCGATGAAGAATCATTCACGGGGTGAGCCATGGATGCCTTACAGGACCGTATCTTCGTTGCCGGACACAATGGCTTGGTCGGATCGGCGATCAGGCGGACGCTTCAGGTTCGCGGATACACGAATATCGTCACCCGCCGGCATGCCGAACTCGACCTGACCGATCAGGCCCAGGTACGTGCCTTCTTCGAGACCGAACATATCGACCAGGTGTATCTCGCCGCTGCCAAGGTAGGCGGTATCCATGCAAACAATACCTATCCGGCGCAATTCATTTACGAGAACATGATGGTGCAAGCCAACGTCGTGCACGAAGCCTGGCGTTGCGGCGTCAAGAAGCTGCTGTTCCTGGGTTCGTCGTGCATCTACCCGCGCATGGCCGAGCAGCCCATCCAGGAGCAGTACCTGATGAACGGCGCCCTGGAACCGACCAACGAGCCTTACGCGATGGCCAAGATCGCCGGCATCAAGCTCTGCGAAAGTTATAACCGCCAGTACGGGACCGATTACCGGAGCGTCATGCCGACCAACCTCTACGGTCCCGGCGACAACTTCCATCCGCACGACAGCCATGTCATCCCCGGGCTGCTGAGACGCTTTCATGAAGCCAAGGTTTCACGCGCCAGTCAGGTCGTCATCTGGGGCAGCGGCAAACCGATGCGGGAATTCCTGTACGTCGACGACATGGCGGAAGCCAGCGTGCACGTGATGCAGCTCGACCGTGAGACATATTGCCGGCACACGGCGCCCATGCAATCGCACATCAATGTCGGCAGCGGCGAGGACATCACCATCGAAAACCTGTCGCGGCTGGTCGGCGATACGGTCGGCTACAAAGGGGAGATCGTGTTCGATACCACCAAGCCGGACGGTACACCGCGCAAACTGCTCGACGTGTCGAAGCTGAAGAATCTCGGCTGGACAGCCTCGACGCCGCTCGACAAGGGCTTGCAGCTTGCGTACCAGGCTTTCCTGAATACGCAGTAGTTCCTCCGGCACTCCCGGTTTCATTTCGTTTCACTCGTGATCAAAGGTGGTCAGCATGACGTACAACGACTCTACCCTGCATGCCAGATTGCGCAACGACGCCATGCGGGCCGACCACGCGATGCACATGGCGCCGGAGATGGTGCGCGACGAATCGGGCAATGAGCTGAAGACCTATTTCAGGGTGCTGCTCGACAGCCGATGGCTCATTCTCTCGATCGCCCTGATGGTCGCACTGGCCGGCGCGCTGTATGCGGCCAGCCGCAGCCCCATCTACGAAGCCAATCTCATCGTCCGCATCGAGGAGCCGAGCCCGAATGCAACGAAGAACATCTTGAGCGACGTCGGTTCCCTTTTCGAGACGAAGAAAAGCATTCAGGGAGAAATCGAGCTTTTAAGGTCCCGGAAAGTGATCCTGCCCGTCGTCCAGAAGCTGCACCTCGATATCGTTGCCGAGCCCAAGCGCTTCCCCCTGCCCGGGCTGGCGCAACTGCTGGCGCGCGGCGGCGGTCTGGCCGAACCGGGACTGTTCGGCCGCGGCGGCTACGTATGGGGCGACGAGCGCATCGACGTCAGAGACTTTTCCGTCCCCCCCGCCCTGCTCAATCACCAGTTCATCATCACCGCACAGGGTGCCGGCCGCTATCTCGTCGAGGATGGTATTCACCCAGCCTGGACCGGCGTGGTCGGACGCACGCTGTCGCTGCCGACCTCGTCAGGGACAGTCGACCTCGCGATCAGCCGCCTCGACGGCAAGCCCGGCGCACAGTTCTTCCTCAGCAGATTGCGCGAGCAAACCGTCGTCGAAGCCATTCAGAAGGCGCTTGGCGTCAACGAAATGGGCAAGCAATCGGGCATCGTCGAGGTCACGCTGCAGGGGGACGACCCGGTGCAGGTCAGCGCCGTCCTGAACGGCATCGGGTATGAGTACGCACGCCAGAACCTGGCGCACGATACCGAACAGGCACAGAACGCGCTTGCCATGCTCGATCAGCGCCTGCCGCTCCTGAAAGGGGAACTGCAACGGTCCGAAGCAGCGTACAGCGCATTTCGTCATCGGAACGGCACGGTGAACCTGGGCGAGGAAGCCAAGGTCAGACTGCAACAGTCGGCCTCAGCCACGGCAAAACGCTTCGAACTGCTGCAAAAGCGCAGCGAATTGCAGACGCGTCTCAGCGATAACCATCCGACCATGCTCGCGCTGAATGAGCAGTTGTCCGCCGTCGAGAAAGAACTCGGCAGCAGCAACGGCGCCATCGGCTCACTGCCCGGACTCGAACAGCAGGAACTCAATCTGACGCGGGATATCAAGGTCAATACTGACCTTTATGCGCAACTGTCCAACACTGCGCAGCAGTTGCGCATCCTTGCCTCGAGCAAAGTCAGCCACGTGCAACTGATCGATACCGCCGCCGTGCCGGAGCAGCCCATCAAGCCGAATCGGCCGATGATCGTGTGCGTTGCGGTGTTGCTCGGGCTGCTGCTGGGCACGGCGGCCGCCTTCATGCGACGTGCGATGCGAGCCGGCGTCGATACCCCGCAACGCATCGAGCATTCGCTGCACGCCAAGGTCGTGCTGGCGGACATTCCCCACAGCAGTCAGCAGAAGCGCCTGGCCCGGCAGAGCGACTCTCACACCGGCAACATACCGCTGCTCGCGCAGGTGGCGCCGGGCGATCCTGCGATTGAAGCCTTGCGCAGCTTCCGGGCAGCGCTGCAGTTCGCCATGCCGCAGCTGCGCAACAACATCGTGATGATCACCGGGCCGACTTCGCATCTGGGCAAATCCTTCATCGCCGCCAATGCGGCCGCCATCATTGCTGCTAGCGGGAAGAGCGTCCTGCTGGTCGACATGGACCTGCGCAACGGGCACTTGCACCGCTACTTCAACGATACACAGGAACAGGGACTGTGCGAAGCAATCGGCGCCGCCGAGCCTTTCAAGAACATTCGCCGCAACGTGCTCGACAAGCTCGACTTCATTCCCACGGGCACTGCAGCCTCGGGGCGTCATGAATTCCTGATGCAACGGGATCTCGACCTGTGGCTCAAATCGGTCAGCACGCGCTACGACCTGGTGTTAATCGACGCGCCGCCGGTCCTGGCGGTAGCGGACGCCGCCATCATCGGCGCGCACGCCGGCGCCGTCTTCCTGGTCGCGCGCGCGGGCGTGACGACCGAAGAGGAAATCGGCGAATCGGTCGGCCGGCTGAACCAGGCCGGCATTTCGCCAGAGGGGATCATCTTCAACGACAGCAAGCTGCGCCGGCAGATCGCCGAGTATCCGTACCGCGACGTCCTGCCGAAGCGGATCGGCTGGGCAGGCTGAGGCTGGCGAGGATACGCGATGGCGATCAGCGGATGGCAGGCCCTGCGCTGGAATTACCTGGGCAACCTGGCCAGGGGCCTGTCCCAATTCCTCATCGGCGTCGTCCTCGCACGCCTGCTCGGCCCGGAACCTTTCGGCATCGTCGCGCTGGCATGGATGGTCGTCGGGCTGGGCCGACTGGTTGCAGACCTCGGCTTCGGCGCCGCCCTCGTACAGCGGGCAGCGCTGTCGGAAGCTGACCTGCGCTACGTCTTCACAGTCCAGATGGGGTTTGCACTGTTGCTGACGGCAGCTGGCTGGCTCTCGGCGGACGTCCTTGCCGCCTATTTCCACAAGCCCCAGGCAGCACCTGTCCTACGGGCGTTATTTTTCCTCTTCATCATCGACTGTCCGGGTCAGACCGCGGCGGCCATACTGCGCAGGGAGCTGAATTTCAAACGCGTCCAGCAAGTGGCCATTGCCAGCTACCTGGTCGGCTACCTGGCGGTAGGCATACCCTGCGCGTGGCTCGGCTATGGCGCATGGAGCCTGGTCGCCGCGCAGCTGTCGCAGTCCCTGCTGAGCACCGGCCTGCTGTTGCTCAGGACGCCGATACCGATGAAGCCGTGCTGGCGTTCGGGCACGCAGGGAATCACCGGGTTCGGCATGAAAGTGACTGCCGCTAACCTGAGCAGCTGGGCCATCAGCAATCTCGACACGGCCTTCATCGGCCGCGCCTTCGGTGCTGCCGAACTCGGCTTGTACAGCCGGGCCTTGAACCTGCTGAACATGCCGATGAGCATGATCGCGACGGGCTTCCAGGGTGTCCTGTTCGCTGCATGCGCCAGGCATCAGCAGGATACGGACAAGCTCAGGCGTACCTACCTGGAAACCAGCACGGCGGTTGCCATGGTATGCGTTCCGCTGTTCGCCACTGCGGCCGTGGTGCCGGCAACGCTGGTGCTGGGCATCTACGGCAGCAAGTGGATGGCTTCGATTCCTCTCGTCACGCCGCTCGCCCTGGCCGTTCTCGTCAATGTGCTGCTCGCCATACAGGGCCCCATCCTCATGGCCGGTAACCGCGTCGGCGCCGAATTGCGCAACCAGGCCTGCACCGTCCTCATCTTCCTTCCCCTGTTATGGGTGGCAGCCAGGCATGCGTTGGTCTGGACAGCCTGGGCCGTGTTCGTCACGTATGTCCTGCGCTGGGCCCTTCTCACGCTGGCGACCCTGCGCATGACCGGGGCGCGCCTACGCGACTACCTGCGCTGCCTGCGCGTGCCCGTCCTGTTCGGCAGCGCCATTGCGGCAGCGGCATTCGCGGTCGATTTCTGTCTCTCGTCGATGTCCGCATTGCCCAGGCTGATCGCCGTCGCCGTGGCAGCGGCCAGCCTGTCCCTGCTCCTGGCCCAGCATTTCGGCGCCGCTTTCCTGGCCAGGAACATGCGCAGCCTGGTCAGCCTGGACCGCCTTTCCTTGCCAATAAAACGATTCCTGAATATTTGAGGAGACGATCTTGAAACACGCTCTTTTTATTGTCAGCCTGCTGGATGGCAAAGGCCCGACCGGCGTGGAAAAGCATTTCAACGACATCCTGCATCATGCGCGTCTCCATGAAATCGAGGCGGAACTCGTGTCGCCCTATCCAGGCAAGGGGCTGGCGCGCAAGTGCGCCTCCGCGTTCACGCGCGCACTGGCCGGCAGCACACCGGAACACGCTTCGATCGTCGACGCCTGGGTCCAGCGCAGGACCATCGCCGGCAAGCTGGCGGAGGTCGTACCACGTTATGCCGCTCTCGGGCGTACCATCACCTTGTGCGCCCAGGATCCCTTGAGCGCGCAGGCCGCCCTCCGTTTCAAGGCGACGCATGGCTGCAGGGTCGTCATCGTCATCCACTACAACGTCTCGGTCGCGGAAGAGATGCTGATGAAAGGCGAGACGACGCGCGGGGGTCCGCTCTGGCAATTCGCCATGCGCACCGAGCGCGCCGCCCTCAGCCAGGTCGACCAGATCATCTTCGTCTCCGATTTCATGCGCAAGCTGACCCTGGAACGGATGCCGGAGCTGGCCGGCATCTCGCACAGCGTCATTCCGAATTTCGTCGACGAGCCCGCTGTCTGCGAATACCCGCCGGATTGCGAAGCGGACCTGATCGCCATCGGCACGCTCGAGCCCCGCAAGAACCATGCATTTCTGTTTCAGGTCTTGTCGAGGGCAGCCGAACTCGGACACCGCTATACGCTGACGCTGGTCGGCAACGGGCCCGAAGAAGCCAAACTCCAGGGCCTGGCAAACGAACTCGGCATCGCGCAGCAAGTGCACTTCGCCGGTTTTCGCCGGAACGCCGGCAACCTGATCGCGCGGCACCGCGTGCTTGCGCATACGGCGCGCATCGAAAACATGCCCATCACCCTGATCGAAGCGCTCGCCGCGGGCCGTCCCCTTTTGGCGCCCGCTGTCGGCGGCATCACCGAAATCTTCGAGCACGGCGTGGAGGGCTATCACTGGCCATTGCAGGACATCGATGCCGCCGCTGCCATGCTGATCGAACTGCTCGGCAATCCGGACGTTTACCACCGGTTCTCGCAAGCGGCCTTCCAGCGCTACAGGTGCAAGTTCGATGGCGATCTGCTGGTCAGGCACTGGCTGTCGACGGTGCTGAACTCGCACGGCTCGAACCATGCAGGCTGGCAAAAGACCTGGGTGTCGACGCGTGCCGTAGAGTCGCAGGCTGCGCAAGCCTGAACTGACGAGGAAGACCGATGACCCGTATCGAAATCCTCAGCAATTCGGACAGTGTGGGCGGCGCCAGCCGCGCCGCTTATCGCCTGTACCGCGCCTTGCGCACCTGTGCGCCCGATACCCGCATGACAGTGGCCGACAAGCGCACCGACGACTGGGGCGTGCAAGGACCCGCGAACGTCCTGGAAAAGGCAAAGCGCTACCTGCGTCCCCGGATCGCAGGACGGGTCACCGCCTTGCAGCGCACCGACAACGCTTGTGCCCATTCGCTCAATCTCCTGCCGTCGAACATGGCGGGCGGGATCAACCGCAGCAGCGTCGAGCTCGTCAACATGCACTGGGTCGGCGGCGAATCGCTGTCCATCGAGGACATCGGCAACATCCGCAAGCCGCTGGTGTGGACTTTCCACGACATGTGGGCCCTGTGCGGCGCCGAACACATCAGCGACGACGGTCCCGATGCACGCTGGCGCAAGGGCTACTTCGCGCATAACCGGCCGGCCGGGGCGAAAGGCCCCGACCTGGACCGCTTTACCTGGAACCGCAAGCGCAGAGCCTGGAAACAGCCGGTCCAGGTCGTCACACCGAGCCGCTGGCTCGCCGATTGCGTCAGGCAGAGCTTCCTGATGAAAGACTGGCCAGTGGCCGTCATTCCCAACGTCCTGCAGACGGACGTTTTCAAACCGCTGGATCGCGAGCACAGCCGGCATGCACTGAATCTTCCGCTCGACCGGCATATCGTGCTGTTCGGTGCGCTCGGGGGAACGCGGGACCCCAACAAGGGCTACAGCCTGCTGCTCGAAGCGCTGAACCTGCTGGCCGCCGGCGGCGCGTCGATCCTGTGCGTCGTGTTCGGCCAGGGCGAGCCGCGCGATGCGCTGCCGCTGCCGTTTCCCGTCAAATGGATGGGTCATGTCAGCGACGACACGACGCTGGCACTGCTTTACAGCGCCGCGGATGTGATGGTGACGCCGTCGAAACTGGAAAACCTGCCGCAATCCGCCACCGAGGCCCAGGCTTGCGCCTGCCCGGTCGTCGCCTTCGATTGCACCGGATTGCCCGAAGTGGTCGAGCATCTGGCTACGGGCTATCTTGCCCGGCCCTTCGATGCGGTCGACCTGGCGCACGGCATCGCCTGGGTGCTCGAGGATCCAGCCCGTCGCGCCATGCTGCGGCAAGCCGCCCGCGACCGGGCACGACGGCTGTGGTCGCCCGAGGCCGTGGTGCCGGCCTACCTCGCGCTGTATGCCTCGGTCATCGACGCCAGCCGCCGTGCAAGCCAGGCCGGCGCCCGTGTGCCTGCACAAGGATGAATCATGACAGCCGCCTTCCTCCCTCCTTTGCTGGCGATCCTCGTCTTTGCCGCGCTCGCCTGCGCCGCCGGCTGGCTCGCGGCCAAGCCCGTGCACGCGGCGGCCTTGCTGCTTGGCCTGGTGGTACTCGATGCCCTCCACCTGCCGATCGCGGTCAACTTCGGGCTCTCGCTGTATCCGGAAGATCTGTTCTTCCTGGTCCTGCTGACGGCTTGCCTGGTCCGCTTCTGCCTGTTTTCCAGTCCGAAGACCGTCCCTCTTGCCTGGTGGCTCCTCGGAATGATCCAGCTGGGTCTGGCGATATGGGGCGTCAAGACCTACGGTACCGCGGCAGGGGTCGACGTGCGGGGGCATTTCTACTTGTGGATCACGGTCGTGTTCTTCACTTCGGTCCGCTGGTCGGATCGCATGATCGCACGCGTGCTCGACTGGTGGAGCGCCTGCGCCATGTGCCTCGGGCTGCTGGCAGTCTACCGCTGGGTCTACTCGGCCCTCGATCCACGTTACGCCGAAGCGATCATGGCCTTCGACACCACCGGCGTCAAATTCCGGGTCATCAGCTCCGCGTCCACGCTGGTCATCGGCGTCGCCAGTCTTATCCTGGCGTTCCGTATCCTCCGCGGCAAGCTGCCGATCGCATTGTGGCCGCTGCTGCCCTTCCAGCTGGCGACCATCGCCATCCTGCAGCACCGTTCGGTATGGGTCAGCCTGTTCGTCGGTGTTGCCTGCCTGTTGCTGACCAAATCCGGCGCCGGACAGCGTTTGCGTGCAGCGGCCGCCTTCGTCATGCTGCTCGCGCCGCTCGTATTCGTGCTGGCGCTACCGGCCGACAACAGTGTGGTGGCGTCGGTCAAGCAGTCTGCGGACCAGGCGGTCAGCCTCGAGGAAGGAACCATGGTGGGCCGGGTGGTCTACTGGGACGAATTGATGGAAAAATGGCTGGGCTCCCGCAGCACGACGACTTACCTGGTCGGCCAGCCCTACGGCAGCGGTTTCAGTCCGTCGGTACGGGACGACGGCACCAAGCAGGACATGGTTCCCCACAACCATTTCGTTCACATACTGTTTCGCGGCGGCACACTGGGACTGCTGGCCACCGTCTGGGTATTCGGCAGCGTATGGCGCGCCGCGCTTGCCCGTACCCGGCAGGCGGAACAATACTGGGCCCAGTTTTTCCTTGCGGCGCTCTCGGCCTTGTTCGCCTATTTCATTCCTTACTGGGCCAATTACGACGGCGGACTGCTGATCGGCATTGCCATTGCTTATCTGCGAAACGAACAACACGCCAGGGTTTCAGTCGCGTTGCCCCGGGTTGCCGCCCGCTTCGCCTCTCCCAGGCTGCCCGGGCGCTTCCGGCCCACTGTTTTTGAAAGAAAAGCATGAGCCACCCTCCGCCGACCAACGCCTTTCCGCAGGCCTGCCGGGTTGCGATCATCCTGTCCTGCTTCAACCGGCGCCAGAAAACGCTGGAAGCCATCCGCTGCGTCCTGGCACAGTCCGCGCTAACGCATACGGTGCTCGACTTCTTCATCACCGACGACAACAGCCGCGACGGCACGGCGGAAGCCCTTCTGCATCTGCACCCGGGCATACACCTGCTGAAGGGGAATGGCAGCCTGTTCTGGAATGGCGGCATGCGCCTGGCCTGGAGCGAGGCACTCAAGGGCGATTACGACTTTTACCTGTGGCTGAACGACGATACCTTCCTGTTTCCGCATACCCTGCAACGTCTGCTCGACACGCACGCGCGCTGCATGGCGCGTCATGGGCAGGCCGGTATCGTCGTCGGGTCCACCTGCGACGATCACGGGCGCACCAGCTATGGCGGCGAACGGCAGACCAGCCGCTTGCGGCCGCTGCGCCTGACAACGATTCCTGCAAGCGTTGCGGTCCAGTCATGCGATACCTTCAACGGCAATTGCGTCCTGGTGTCGAAACATGCTGCGGACGTCCTCGGCAATCTCGACCGCGATTTCGTCCATGCGATCGGCGACACCGACTACGGCCTGCGTGCCAAGCGGGCCGGCATCGCGATGTGGGTCATGCCGCTGTTTGCCGGCCGCTGCGTCAACGACAATCGCGTCAGCGGCAGCTACGCCGATCCGGCCCTGCCACTGCGGATGCGCATGCGGCAGGCGATGGGTCCCAAAGGTCTGCCCTGGAAGCCGTGGCTGGTGCTGTGCCGGCGCCATTGCGGACCACTGTGGCCGGTTTACTGGCTTTGGCCCTACCTGAAAATCGTCGCCACATCCTTGCAGCCATCCAGGCCGGGCTCACCGGGGCGGTGGGCGCCATGAAAATCGTTCTGGTCACAAACGGCCCGGTGCCCTACCGCATCCCCGCCCTGAACGAGCTGGCGGCGATGGCAGGTGTCAGCCTGCATGTCGTCTTTTGCTGCGGTCGCGAGCCCAACCGTGCATGGGACCTGCCGGCCATCGAGTTTCGCTGCACCTACCTTCGCGAGCGGATCATCCGCTTCAGGGACAGGTACATCCACAACAATCCGGATGTGTTGCCCACGCTGCGCCGCCTGCAGCCGGACATCGTCATCACCTCGGGCTTCAATCCCACGCACCTGTATGCCTTCCTGTATGCCTGGCTCAAACGCGTCCCGCATGTCGCCATGACCGATGGCACGCTCGATTCCGAAAAGTCGCTGTCGCTGTTGCACAGGCAGGTCAGGCAGCTCGTGTACGCGCGCTCGCGGGCCTTCATCTGGGCCAGCGCCGGCGGACAGAAGCTCTATGCCAGTTACGGGATCGCCAAGGAGCGCTGCTTCAGGGCCTGCCTGTCGGTCGAGAACGCGCGCTTCGCCGACACGGAAGCTTTCAAGCATGGCAAGTTCGAGTTCATCTTTTGCGGCCGTCTGGAACCTGTGAAGAACCCCGGATTCGCACTGGATGTGGCGAACGAGGTCGCCAGACGGCTCGGCCGCAAGGTAAGCATCCTGTTCGTCGGCACCGGCAAGGAAGAACAGGCGCTCAAGCAGCGTGCCGCCTCGCATGCCGATCTGGTCGATGCCGTGTTTCATGGCTTCGCAAGCCAGGACGACCTGCCGGGTTTGTACCGGTCGGCGCAGATTTTTCTGTTCCCCACGAGCTGGGATCCATGGGGCGTCGTGACCAATGAAGCCTGCGCGGCAAAGCTGCCGGTGCTGGTATCGCCCCATGCCGGCGTCGCCGGTGAACTGGTTCTCGACGGCGAGAACGGCTATGTCTGCGAACTCGACGTTGACGCCTGGGCCCACCGGGCCGTCGCCTTGTTGACCCGTCCCGAGCTTTACCGCACTTTTTCCGAACGCAGTCATTCCCTGGTAGCCCGGTTCACGTTCCAGGACGCATGCGTGGGACTGGCCGAGGCCTGCCGCTACGCAGTAGCGCACCAAAATAGTGAAATCAGCAGGCGGCAGGAGTAAGCTAAATCGTGAATTCGGTAGTCGAGGTTGAAATGGCAGCGGTGTTTACCTGTTCTGCAGACGATGGCAATCCTTTGGACATGAGAATGGCCGAGCTTCTATGCAAGCATGGCTTGAACGGGACTTTCTATGTGCCGATCTTTAATCGCGAAGGCGCACCGGTATTAAATAAGAAGCAATTAATTGAACTATCGTCACGATTCGAGATCGGGTCGCACACCCACGATCATTGCTATCTGAAGAACCTGCCGCTGAAAGAAGCGCGTTATCAGATCAATGCGGGCAAGAAGCATCTGGAAGACCTGGTCGAGCACACGGTCGACGGCTTCTGCTATCCCGGCGGTAAGTTCTCACGTTCCCATCTGGCATTGGTTCAGGAAGCCGGTTTCAAGTATGCAAGAACGACAACCAATCTGTGCATCGACACCGGCATATCACGCTTTGAAGTGCCGACGACCATACAGTTTTATCCGCATTCCAAGTCGGTTTATCTGCGCAATTTCCTGCAAGCTGGACGCTGGGATAAACGGGCGCACGGTTTATACCTTGTATTGCGGAACGAGAACTGGATCGAGCGTATCTATGCACTGTTCAATTACTGTTGCGAACGCGGCGGCACTTTCCACCTGTGGGCGCACACGAGTGAAATCGATCAGCTCTGTGCGTGGCGACAACTCGATCGATTCTTTGCCTATGTCGTCAGCCGTATCCCGCCCGAAAACCGCCTGAGCAATCAGGAACTCGCGCGACGTCCTCTTCACTGCTGAGTTACCTCCTCCTCATATTTAGCGTCATGCCATTGGCGCTGTGCCCGCGCGCATCTGCCATTTGCGAATATTGCCTCGCAAGAAACTGAACAAGCACACTCGCATTAATTCCGCATCAAGCATTTGATGCCGAGTGCCCGTTCCGTTTCTTTTCGTTCCCTCTTCCATTCCCCCACGTTTACGCAAAACAACAAATCCTGTCATTACATATTTGCCTGTAATTATTTTTAGAAAATTAACAGGGCAAATATTAAATGAACATTAGCGGATTTTGTTTTTCATCAACCATTTTTTAATTTTTTTTGGGAACTTTTGCTTCCAAAAAAAGTTCCCTAAGGTATGATTCGCCTATCGGAAACAACATTGAACCCAAATTGATATTTCAGAGGAAATATCCACGGTTCAAGATTTCGATAGACCTTCTCCGCGTAAATTTCTGTTTTTGATTTTTATGCAATCTATCTAAATTTCCAATCAGCATTCTTTTGAAAGAGTAATTGCTGTTAGGGTTGATTAGGGTTTCACCATGCAACTGAACAAACAATCTCGCATCAAAAACGCCTTACCCCGTTTCTTCATCGCTTCCACCCTGATTTCCGGCCTGGCTGCCTGCGGCGCCGGCGGCGGTCAGGACGACGCCAAGGCCAGCGCCAATGCGCCGGCCTACGCTGCCACCATCACCGCTTCGACCTGGACCCAGTGTGCTACCGAAAATGGCACCTGTTCCTTCACTGGCACCCAGCAGGTGCGTTACGGCGCCAGCACCGGTTATGTCTACAAGACCATGACCGGTCCGGTCCAGTGCACCAACGGCGTGTTCGGCGATCCGGCACCGGGCGTCGGCAAGACCTGCGCCGTCATGCCGGTTGCCACGACCACCGTCCCGCCGACCACCACTGCCACGACCTGGACCCAGTGCGCCAACGAAGGCGGCACCTGCTCGGTTCCCGGTACCCGTCAGGTTCGCTACGGCACCACCGACAAATGGGTCTACAAGACCATCACGACCTCGGTTGTCTGCGGTAACGGTGTGTTCGGCGATCCGGCGCCGGGCGTCGGCAAGACCTGCGCCTATTCGAGCGACACCTCGACCGCGCCGGCACCTGCACCGACCGCGCCGGCACCGACCCAGCCGTCGACCACCGTTCTGCGCCTGCCGACCAGCATCGCCAACGGCACCACCGTCAGCCTGGAGTGCGGCAAAACCTACCAGGGCACCCTGGAACTGAACGGCAAGTCGAACGTCACCGTCACCACCGCCGGCACCTGCGGCAAGGCCACCATCTCGCCGGGCAGCGCCATCACCGGCTGGACCAAGTACAGCGGCAACATCT
>Ga0308160_10000490_pt1 | contig 74337 bp, 67 predicted proteins | sample PhyFR1_FD_201036 | JGI IMG/M metagenome (GOLD analysis project Ga0308160, IMG submission 201036) | Phyllosphere microbial communities from UC Gill Tract Community Farm, Albany, California, United States - DLSLF.R1 | ecosystem: Host-associated > Plants > Phyllosphere > Unclassified | place: USA... | reverse complement strand
ATTTCCGTGTTCTCCGAGTCTCCGTGGCAAAGAATAAGAAAGGTTCGTGGGGACACGAACCACGGCGAGCAGAATTAGTAGATAAGTCGTCATCCAGATCCGATAGCTATCGAATGTAGCGCAGTGTAATGCAGGATGCAGGGATCTGTAGTTTGTGTTACCAACTCGGGTTGTTTTTGACCACCTAAGCCACCTGAGGGCAGCTAAGTTTAATTCGAAAAATAAGACAAAATCTAGGGCAATCAATTTCCGTGTTCTCCGAGTCTCCGTGGCAAAAAAAATAAGAATGGTTCGTGGGGACACGAACCACGGCTGCATAAATTGTGTCGTCATTGCGAGAAGGCTTTTTCAGCCGACGAAGCAATCTTTATAACTGGGAGAATAATCAGAAAGATTGCTTCGTCGTTCCTCCTCGCAATGACGATTTTTCGGATTTTAAACAAACTGGTTCAATGCCAACACACCAACAAGACCTAAAACAGAAACCAAACTTTCCATCATTGTCCAGGTGCGAAAGGTTTCTTTCAGGCTCAGGTTAAAGTATTCTTTAAACATCCAGAAACCGGTATCGTTTACATGCGAAAACATTAAACTTCCGGCACCTACCGATAAAACCATTAACTCTGGTGGAGCGCCCGGACCAATCAATGGCAATACCATGCCGGATGCCGTTAATGCTGCTACGGTTGCCGAGCCAAGGGTTACCCGGAGCGATGCAGTAATTAACCAGGCAAGCAGCAGTGGCGATAAATTTAAACCTCCGGTAAGCTGTTTTACCGTTTCGCCCATACCGCTATCAATCAAAATCTGCTTAAATGCACCGCCAGCAGCAATAATTAAAATAATCATCGCAATACTTTTAACGCCTTCAGCACATGATTCCATTGCTTTTGCAATGGAGGTTTTTTGAACAGCAAGAGCAATTACAACCGAAATTAAAAGGGCTGCGGTAGGATCGGCCAGGAAAACAAATAAGGGTTTGCCGATATAATCAAATTTAAAACTACTGCCTATTGTGCCGGCGATAATCAAAAACACAGGTAAGAGGGCCGTAATAAAACTTCGGGTAGCCGAAGGCAGGTTTTCTTCTTCATCGATCTTGAAATCCTGAAGGTTTGCAGCCTGATCGCGTTTGATTATCAGCCTCGGGAAATAAATACCCGCAATAATGGCAATCGGAATGCTTAGTGCTAAACCGTAAATCAATGTTTTGCCAATATCGGCGTGGAAAATTCCGGCCAAGGCTACCGGACCAGGATGTGGGGGAAGAAAACCATGTGTTACCGAAAGTGCTGTGGCCATCGGGATGCCAATGTAAAGTTTCGAAAGTCCGGTGGTGGCCGAAATGGCAAATACCAGCGGAATAAGCACCACAAAACCTGCATTATAAAACAGGGGTATTCCCACCAATAAGCCGGTTAACAGTACCGCCCACTGGATGTTTTTTTTACCGAAGGCCCTGATTAAAATAAAAACAATCTTTTTAGCTGAGCCACTGTCTTCAATCAGTTTACCCATCATCGCACCAAGTGCCAGAACCATCACCATACTACCAAGGGTACTGCCTATTCCGTTGCTGATGGAGGCCATTACCTTCGTGGCAGGCATCCCCAATAGAAGACCTGTAATAATCGCTACAGCAATTAAAGCAATCATCGGGTTGATCTTCTTCAAAATCAGGATAAAGAGCAACAGGATGCCGAATAGTAGAATCAGTAATGACATTTGGTTAGGGCTTAAGTAATGTGATTAAAATTAGATTTTACCACAGATGCACACGGATAAATACAGATTTTAATGTTGTATCTATACCCATCTTTTTATTTATAGTTAATTTTTATTCTTACATGATAGTGTTTACTTTTTAACCGTAATGGTTCTTCCGGTAACGAGGTTAAATTCATAAATCCGATACAGGCCATCGTCGCTAATCTCTATGGTTTCTACCAGGCCTGTTTTGCTGAACGTGTCGGTTACCATATCGCCGATTTTCACATCCTGTAGAATATCGTTCGGCGTATCGTTATTTAATCTGATCATAAAAGTAAAAGTATTCAATTATTAATAAAAACCTGCGGCATTGTTTTTAAACCAGTGTGTTAAATTTTGATTCGATGTGGTTTCTGGCTTCTTTTTGAAATTCTTCAGGTGTTTGTTGCGTCTGTTTTTTAAAGAAACGACTAAAGTAGGGCCTGTCTGAAAAACCCAGTTCGTAGGCAATCTCTTTTATGGTTTGTTCACTGTGGATAATTTTTCGTTTAGCTTCCAGTATAATACGGTCGTGGATAATCTGCATGCCGGTTTTGTTCAGTTTTTCTTTTAAAATCTGGTTCAGCCTTTTGGAGCTGATGCCGATCTTGCCCGCATAAAAATCAGTATTTCTAACCTGTTGGTAATTGCTTTCCAGTAACATCAAAAATTCGTAAACCCTTTTTTGCTGTACATCGTGACTGGTAAATTCGTGCTCTTTTACCTGTATCAGTTTTAACAAAAATACCTTTAACAATGCTTTAGTAATAATGAAATTGTTTCCAGCTTTCTGGTATTCATCTTCAATTAACCTGTAAATGCTGCTTAGTTCATCTGCTGTTTCTGCATTGAGCCTTAGGCATGAAAATTCGCCCTGAACATTAAAGATCTTAAACAGATCAAGCAAAAATTCTTTTTCTTCCCCTTCCAGCACCGATCTTTTAAAAGAGATTAACACTCCGTTTTTGCCTGCCTTATTGAGCTGATGTACGCGATAAGGCGGAATCAGGTAAATCCAATCACCTTTGCTGTCAAATTCTGATTGTTGCAGGGCATGTAAAGGCTCCTCGTTTTTAAGCCATACAATTTCAAAGAATTCTTTCCTGCCCGGATCGTTGAGGTAGCTGGGCGGGCAGTTACTTAAATCGCGGATGTAAATAATAGCTCTTTCCAGTTGGGTACTTTCTGTTGATAAACTCATGATGGTTAAAGTTAAAAACTTAAATTTTTAGAGATTGGATTAAATGGTAATTATGGTGGACTATTCGGAAATGGTGCGTTAATTATGGCTAATGCATGACTTTTAATGGATTGTATTTTCAAATTGTCCCATATAAGTGGCTGAATGTGTAACCCTCATTTTAAGTGGCCACTATACCTTTGAACCATTAAAGCAAAAGCGGAAATGGAATCAAAAGAATCAGTAGAAACGGTCAATAATGAAACCTTAACAGATGAGCTGGATAATCAGCAATTGGCCTGGGATCTGCAAATGAACCTCGACAGGATTATAGAAGAGAATACACAACTGGCCAAAAAAGTGCAGCTTGATCAGCTTATTCCTTTTATATACCACATTCAGCAGGCGAAACGGATTTTTATTACAGCGGCCGGCCGTTCAGGTTTTGCGATGCAATCGGCCGCCATGCGTTTGATGCACCTTGGGCTAACAGTGTATTATGTCGGCGATAGCACCAGTCCGGCCATTAGAGCTGGCGATTTATTGATTGCAGCATCGGGTTCCGGAACAACCGGATCGATTGTAAAAGCTGTAGAAAAATCGATTGGAGCAGGGGCAAATGTAGTGGGCATTACTACCAATGCCGAATCGCCTTTGGCCAAATTATGCAATCACCTGGTTTTGGTTCCGGCCGCAGAGAAAGAAGATCATAGTAAAAAAGTATCTACCCAATATGCAGGAAGCCTTTTTGAACAATTTCTGCTCTTGCTTAACGATGCCATTTTTCAGTCACTTTGGAAATTAAGCGGCCAACCTGCAGAAGAACTCTGGAAAAGACATGCAAATCTCGAATAACAAATTATTTAATTATATATCAATACCATCATGGCAAAATTACAAGTAGCAATAGATTTATTAACAACAGAAGAGGCATTGGCATTAGCAGCAAAAGTTGCGCCTTATGTAGATATTATAGAATTGGGAACCCCTTTGATCAAAAATATGGGGTCGACAGTAATTACTGCAATGAAAGCAGCACATCCTGACAAACTGGTTTTTGCAGATTTAAAAACTGCCGATGCGGGTGAACTGGAAGCTGATATCGCATTTAAAGCAGGTGCTGATTTAGTAACCGTAATGGGCGCTGCAGGAAATGCAACAATTATTGGAGCAGTTAAAGCTGCAAAAGCGCATGGTAAAGGTGTGGTTGTAGATACCATCGGTTACCCTGATCGCGTTAAAAGAGCGCAGGAAGTAACAGCGTTAGGTGTAGAGTTTGTAGAACTTCACGCTGGTTTAGATGAACAATGGACTGCTGGTTATTCTATCCAGGTTTTAATTGATGAGGCTGCAAGAGCTGGTGTTCCGGTTTCTATCGCAGGTGGCGTAAATATTGATAACGTTGCCGCTGTTATAAAAGCAGGAGCAATAGTAGCCGTTGCAGGCGCAGCCATTTATGGTGCAGAAGATCCGGCTGCTGCTGCAAAAGCGCTTCGCGAAGCAATTGATGCTGCTTAGGATAATGTCATTAATTTAAGGGTTTTTAACCACAGATGCACACAGATAAACACGGATTTTTATAGTTGTATTTATCTGTGTGCATTTTTTTTATCTCCCTAAGATCGGGCAATTTATAATTAAGTGATATTTAAGTTTTCTATTGATCTTGTTTGGTCCAAACCAAAGTAGCGGTATCATAACCTAAGCTTTCCGCTTTTTTTAAATATTGCTGTTTAACAGTTTCAGGGATGCTTTTGTTCCTGGATAAAATCCATAAATATTTAAGGTTGTTGCCCGCTATCAATGCATATTGATAATCTTTATCAATCTCGATTACATTATAACCAGCATAAAAAGGACCGAAAAAGGAAACCTTTAATCTTCCTTCATCACTTTCCTTCACAAATTTTGCCTTTCCAACACTCTGTTTCCATTCTTGTTTTACATAATTGTAACCACGGTTATCTACCTTGATGCTGCCATCATCTTTAAGTGAATAAGTTGCCGTTACGTTATTAAGGTTTTTCTCAAACTTAAAATCCATCCTTGCGATTTCGTACCATTTACCTAAATACTTATCTTTTTCAAATGGCTTAACAGCAGTTGCCCCTTTGGGAATAGATACGCAGGAAATGGCATTGATCGCAATAACACTCACACCTAAGGCCAGAAACAATATGGGATATCTTTTATTCATTTTTTAATTCTTTTGAAAAAAAAACAAAGTTGCTCTCATATAGTTTGATGGTTTCGATTGAATTAACTTTCTGTCCTCAATATCTTCAAGGGAGGTTGGTTCAATATGCTTCTGGTACTTAATACACCTGTAATCACGACTAGTAACACAATTGAACCAAATAACAGCACAGTTGGTATAAATGGTGGAACAAATGCGGCATCAAAAGTAAATTTGGCCAATGCCCAGCTTCCACTGATGGCTAAAATCAATCCGGCACCGGCCGCAAAGGCGCCTAAAAAGAAATATTCGATGGCATTGATGGCAAATATTTGTTTTCTACTGGCACCCATTGTACGCAATAAAATGCTCTCTTTTATCCGCTGGTTTTTACTGGTTAATACTGACGAAATAAGCACAGTCCAGCCGGTAACCATACTAAAACCCGCCATAAACTGGATTACGAAACCGATTTTGCTCAGTAATTCATCCAATAATTTTAACACAAGGTCTAAATCTATCACCGAAACATTGGGGAATTTTTGGACCACTTCGCCTTGAAAGCGGGCAGAAACTTCGCCCGATGGTACCCTGGTCATCAATACATGAAATTGTGGTGCCTCTTCTAATACCCCGGCAGGAAAAACAACCCTGAAATTGGTCTGCATCCGGCTCCAGTTTACCTCCCTCAAACTACCTACAACGGTCGGGATCATCATGCCCTGGACGTTAAAAAGGATTTTATCATTTAAACCAACATTAATGGATTGGGCATAACGCTGATCCAAAGAAATATAAACGGTTTCATTGGCTTTTATTTTTCCGGTCCATTTACCCGAAGTAATTTTTTCGGCTGCGGTTAAAGTATCCTGATAAGTGGCCCTGATTTCATTGCGGTAGGCTCTTCTGTTATTGGTATCGGCACTGGCTTTCTTTCCATTGATTTCTTCTATCCGCATGGTAATTACTGGTACCTGGTTCATTAACGGTAATTTGAAAGCTTTGGTTAGGCTATCCAATCCTTCTTTTTGGGTATTCTGAATGTCAAACATCACCATGTTGGGCTGGTTAGCACCTGATGAAAGCGTAACGCGGCTCATTAATATGCCCTGAACAAAAAACAGGGTGCAGATAAAAGCGGTTGATAAGCCAATGGAAACCGTCAGCATTAAAGTCTGGTTGTTTGTACGGTAAAGATTGGCAAATCCCTGTCGCCACAAATAGCTCGATGAGTTCGGTAATAGTTTCCTCACCAGGAACATCAATAATTTAGACAGTACAATGAGCAGCACAAAAGCAATGGCGATACTCATGGTAAAGGCCAGTGTTTGCACCCAGGTTTTCATCTGCAAATGGGTAAAGCCGGTAATAAAGGCGGCCATAAGCAGGTACACCAACCAGGTAAGCGGATCTCTTCTGCCGCCGGCTTTTTCGAAAGATATCCGGATGGCGTTTAATGGCGAAATTTTTCTTACCGATAGGAGTGAGGGAAGTGCAAATAGAATAGAAATAATCAATCCTAATAAAATCCCCTGACCAACAGCCGGCCACGAAACCTGCATGGTAATTTCGACCGGAAGAAAATCTTTCAGTACCAAAGGCAGTAAAAACTGAATCCCAGTACCCAAAATGGCACCCAGAACCGAGGCAATCAATCCGATAAAAAACACTTGGATCAAATAGATTAAAAAGGCATGCCTTGATTTTAAACCTAAACACCGCAAAGTAGCAATGGCGCTTAATTTCTCCTGTATATAAACATGGATAGCACTGCCAACGCCAACGCAGCCTAAAAGCAAGGCAATAAATCCTGACAAAGCAAGAAAACGGTTAACATCTTTAAACGATCGTCCTGTTTGCTCTTTCCGCGATTCAACCGTATCTGCATCAAACCCCTCTTTTTCAAGCTGCGCATCCTGTTTCTTCACCCAGGCATCGATACCAGACGGATCGTTATACCTGAAATAAAATTTATTGTTGATGCGGCTCCCGGTTTTAATCAGGTTGGTTTTATCGAGCAGCTGCAGGGGAATATATACTGTCGGGGCAATGCTGGCGCCGATCCCGGTTTGGCCCGGGGCTTTGGTAAGCGTACCCAGGATTTTAAAATTTAGATCGCCCACTTTAACCGAATCGCCCACTTTGGCATTAAACTGCAACATCAAAGTTTGATCAACCAGTGCATTCCTTCCGGTTTGAAAGTTTTTTGCTGCGGCCAGTGGAATGGTTTCTATCGTGCCATAATATGGATAATTACCTTCCAAGGCTTTCATCTGTACCAAACGGCTGCCTCCGCCTTTCTGGAAATAGATCATGGAGGCAAATGTTTTCTCCTGCGAACGTTCATCGCCCAGTGTATCAAGCATTTTTTGCATCGCTTTGCTTACACCTTTGCGGCTATCCAATACCAGATCGGCACCTGTAAGTTCCTTGGCCTGTGCATCGATATCCTTTTGCAGGTTATCTTTAAAAGAATATACTGCCACAAGGGCTGCAATGCCTAAAACAATGGATGAGATAAAAAGAAATAAACGTGCACGGTTTTTCCGGCTATCCCGCCAGGCCATTTTGAACAGCCAGGAAAATTTAATACTTTGTTTCGGGAGGCTATTAGGCATAAGTAGGATTTTCGTCTGAAATGATTACGCCACCTTTAATTTTGATGCTTCTTGATGTTCTGGCTGCCAGTTCAAGGTCGTGCGTTACGATGATCAAAGTGGTTCCGGCATCTCTATTTAAATCAAAAAGCAGTTTGATAACTTTTTCGCTCGTTTCTGCATCGAGGTTTCCGGTCGGCTCGTCGGCAAAAAGGATGGCCGGTTGGTTAGAGAATGCCCTTGCCAGCGAAACCCTTTGCTGCTCTCCACCCGATAATTGAATAGGATAGTGGTGTGAGCGGTCAGCAAGGCCCACTTTATCCAGCAGTTCCAACGCATGAGATTTAATATTTTTTGCCCCCCTTAATTCTAATGGCACCATCACGTTTTCGAGTGCGGTTAAAGTAGGCAAAAGCTGAAAATTCTGAAAAATGAAACCTACATATTGATTTCTCACAGCGGCGCGTTCATCTTCATTGAGTTTTTCCAAAGCAATTCCATTGAGTTCTACAGTTCCGCTGCTTGCCCTGTCCAAACCTGCACATAAACCAAGCAGGGTAGTTTTGCCACTTCCCGATGGGCCGGTAATGGCCACGGTTGATCCGGCCGCGATAGAAAAATTGATATTATCCAAAACGGTGAGTTCCCGTCCGGCACTTTGGTAAATTTTGCTTACATTTCGGATGTTCAATATGCTTTCCAATAGCTGATTTTTTTAGGGTTTGCGTATAGATTTTAGCCAAACATAACAGGTTGCTGCCTGTTAGATAATGGTTAACAATAATTAGATATAGATTTATTAGATATGTTACGAAAACGATTAATGGGCCTATTTGTTTTGAGCCTGATCCTCTTAAGCTGTGGAAACCAACAAAGTAAAAGCAATACAGATAAAACTTTAGATTCGGCTGACCAAAAAACTTCGGTACCAGCAGCTAAAAAGAAAAATATCCTCTTTTTTGGGACGAGTTTAACTGCAGGTTACGGACTCGATCCAACGGAAGCTTATCCGGCCCTGATCCAAAACCGGATCGACTCTTTAAAAATGCCTTATAATGTAATTAATGGTGGTTTAAGTGGCGAAACTTCTGCGGGTGGAAAAGGAAGGATTGATTGGTTACTTAAACAGCCCGTTGATATTTTTGTACTCGAACTTGGGGCGAACGATGGTTTACGCGGATTGCCTGTAGCACAGACCATTAAAAACCTTCAGGATATTATCGATCGGGTAAAAGCCAAGTATCCCGATGCAAAAATGGTTATGGCAGGCATGCAGGTTCCACCGAATATGGGGGCGAAATATGCAGCAGATTTTAAAAAGATGTTTCCCGACCTGGCCAAAAAAAACCAGATGGCCCTGATTCCGTTTTTATTGGATAAAGTAGGTGGCGTGCCTAAATTGAACCAGGCAGATGGCATTCATCCAACGGCAGAAGGGGATAAAATTTTAGCGGAGAATGTTTGGATAGTGTTGAAAGGTTTGTTGTAAAATCTTTAACCACAGAGGTCGCAGAGGAAAAAGCGCAGAGGGCACTGAGCGGGGAGGACTAAGTTCTGCATCATCTAGGGATAATTTGCTTTTGGTAATATTAAATTGGCCGTGAAAAGCCGCAAGGGATCGTCATTGCGAGGAACGAAGCAATCCTACAACTATTGGTGGGCTTTGAATGAATTTAATTTCATCATTAGCGATCGCATTAAGATTGCTTCGTGCCTAGGAATGACGACCTTTCTGTAAATGGCAAAGAACTGCTATTATACTTCTCACTCCTGCCTAAAACTTTTTAACGTTCCATTATTATTAAACTGGATATCGTAACGTTCGCGTGTGCCATTTATCGATCTTGGGTTCCAGCGCATTCCATTATCCCAAATGGTGATGTAAGCATCTGATGTTGGCTTTGCGCCTTCAACCTGAGCAGCTTTTACATTATAATTCTGTATTACTTTATGTGCATCTGAAAAATGTATTCCGCTTAAAGGAAATGTCCGGCGTTCGATATTTCTCGCCAGTACGGGTTCTGGTTCTGACCATTTACCGTCTTTGTATTTGTATGCATCTACATATTTAGGATTATCAGGATGCTGCAATGCCAGATTAATGGACCCATCCTCATAAAAATGAATGGATTCATATAATACAATTTCTTTATTTTGGTACTGAGGCAACCGCTTTAGCTGTTCTTCTGCCTTTGCTAGTTCTATAGCACTTAATATTCCTTTTTTAGCTTTTACTACCGGTTTTTCTGTATCAATGTTTTTAAGGCCGCCTTGTGGCAACTTCATTTCTTTTAGAAATTCGTTTACCCTTTTTTGTATTTCTTTGGCTGCAGAAGGATCATTCTTTTGCTTGAGTAATTCAATGTCGTGGAACATCTCTTTTGCCTTAAGCTCCATTTCGGGTGTGTTAACGGTGTCACCGTTTATCACTATTGTTTTCTCCTGCTGACGCTGCACAGAAGTGGTTGTACTGATTTTAGTAGTTCCTGTATACTCGCCATTTGTATCAAAGTGATTTTCTTTATTATATTTTTTAGCCAGCGAATCGTTGGGATGAAAGGTTTCATCTACACTTTGGGTAATTTGCCTGCAACTCAAAGTAAACAGGCTAACCAGTATAATTAAACTATAAAATTGCTTTAGGCTTTTCATCAGAATTCTCCTTCAACTTCATTTAAATCTTTCTCGAAAGCAGCATGCTGCGGATCTTCTTTGAGGTAAAAAATAGAAACATACTCCTGTTTGGTAATATCCAGATTGAGCAGATTTACAATTTTTTTGATGTTCGCCTTGTGCTTATGGTTAAACTGATCGGTAAATTCGAGCTCAAAATTGACCATTGGCTGCTCGTTGATGTAGGTTCCGGTTTGGCTGGCCTTTAACAATCGTGCGTTAGTTTGCGTACCTTTAAATTTAACTACGAACAATTGATCAGGTTTGCCGATAAACTTTCTGAGGATAAAAGTTCCGAAAGCACGGTAAAGTAACAGTGTAAACGCACAAGTTAACAGTGGGTGGCCAATACTCATAAAACGCCAGCCCATGCCTTCGCTTTCCGAATAATAAGAATAAACATAATAAGCAACAACAATAGCAGCAAAGCTTAGCCAGGCCAGGTTAGTAAGAATAATAATCATTTTCCTCATGCTTACTTCTGTAGTCGCAAAAATAAAATAAGGGGCATTTTTCACCTCTTTATCTAACAAAATACCCACGTTTTTGCCAACTTCATAACGGCGTTCGTATGGTTTTGAATCGTTTACCTCAGTTTTTTGAGTAATCGTGCTGCCCACCAGGTTTTTAAACTGTAGCGTAAGTTCGTAGCTATCGTAAGCTGCTCCTGATCTCGAGATTTTTGCCGATTTTAATATCCTGGCCTCACGCGGTTCGCCAGTGGTTTTAAGTTTTTCTATGTTCCGTTTGATCAAAAAGGGACGGACTACCCATTTCCGGTAATAACCAATTAACAATACAGTCCAAAACAGGATAGATATGGTAAGCAAAGCAAGCGAATACCATGGATTGCTGTCCATCAGGTTGGGCATGTTCTCGGTTTTGATGATGTAATATAGGAACATGGGAAATGGAAAAGCGAAAAAAAACATGTAAATGCTCCAGAATATCGAAAGTCCTTTACTGATGTTGTAGTTCATTACTGCTTATTTAATTTTAATATTTTGTATTGTTCAAAACTTTGGTTTATAGCGGTGTAAAATGCGGTATTAATCATTAAAAGGAATAGCAGGCACCCATTGTTTTTGTTTTTAAGATCGCAAAGAATACGAACAACTCCTGATCTTTTAATCATGCTGTGTTTTACGAATAAATGAATTTGTTGAATCACTCTTTTTCCGCTAATATCCCTTCTTCAACCTGGTTAATAATCCGTAATAACATCGCTTCAAAGGTTTCGGCAGCCAGGCTTTTATGGGTTAAGAGGATTAAATAATCGTCTAATAATGCAGATATGTTATCCTGGTGATAACGCACGGTGCCAAAGTTGCCATTGCGGTCGAAATACAGATAATCAGCTTCTTCGTTCCCCAGTCTGTTCTATATAGCCCAAAACACTTATAATTGTTATTTAAGTATTTTAACTGTTCAGGTATTCGCCTTCTTCCAGTTCATAACGATTATTAACCCAGCAAAATTTGATATAATCAATGAGTCCCATTGAATTGCATCGGTACCATTTATTTTCATCTGCTATGCTTTCCAGCAAATATTCAGACGTATCAATAGTAATGGCAAACATTTCTCTGCTATAAGGAGTTAGGCCTCCTAAATTGGTATAGAAAGATGCCAGATCTGACGGGATTGGAATTTGAAACTCATGTTGTGTTTTTATGCCTCGTTAAAATATTGCCCAAACCATTTGTCGAAATTTTCTTTGTGTTTTTCCTGGGCTGTTTTAATCAGTTCATTGGGTGCTTCAATCTGGTCGAAGTTGTAATCACCTTTCATCCATTTTAAATATTCGGCTAAATCATCGCTTTCTTTGTAGCTCTTTTCATTTTTAAAGAAATATGTCTGATCAAAATCGACCCAGATTTCGGTATCATAGGTGAGCAGATGCAACAGTTCTAAAACGTTTTCTGCCACTACATGCACGCCGCCTTCATCGCCAAATACCACTATGGGCATCTGGTTTAAAGCTTTATTGGTGCCATCGTTCCAGATGGCATAAAAGGAGCCCGAACCGTTTGCCTGTGCGAAAGGGATTAATGGGTTTAAAAAGTTTTCATCTTCGCTCCAGCTACGTAATCCTGATTTATCGTCGATTAAAACACCAAAACCCTGTACATAATTTTCGAAAGAAGAAATGTTGTTCTGAAAATAAATCAGTTTTTCAAGTTCGACAGGGATTTCGTTTAATCCTAAATTTTGTTTGAAATCAATAATGTTTATCATGATAGGTTAGTTAATAAGTAATTGAATGAAACAGCAACGATTAAAAAGGCATCTTTTTTACTTCAATGCCGTTATCCCTGGCATAGGCCTCTGCAATGTCCCAAAGTTTATTGTATTTCTGCTCAAAGGCATCGTAACTTTTATTGTCCAGCTCATTTATCGCCTGGTTAATTTCGTTTTCAGGTGCATGGTTATCGATCATTTTAGCAACCTTCAGGTGGTCGGTCTGGTAACTTTTTAGCACAAAAGCGTAGAGATCAAGCGCTGCATCGATCATTGGTTTTGTTTTTTTTGTAGGTTGTAATTCTTTTATCTTTTTTACATTGCGTTCTACAGTTGCGATCGAGTTATTTTTAAGATACTTCTCACAGGTATTAAAATCAGTCGTGTTTGCGCCTCCCTTAATGTACCTTAGATAAGTATTAAAATATTGCCCGCCAAAACGCGATATGGAATTGGTATTTAAAGCTACGCGGTCAAAATATTCTTCTGGCGTGTTTAAAGAAAATTCGCATGCGGTGATGGTTAAAACCATCACCATTAGCATGACATTTTTGAAGTTGAGGCGCATAAACATCTTAGTATTTATTTACAGCAGAATTTTTTTCTTCGAACATTTTACCGATCAATGGAACAGGTTTCATGGCGCCGTTTGCTGCATTGATCATCCCCATAATCCATAAAATAATAAATACAAACCCGATTAAGCCTAAGAATGATAAGCTGGGGATCATTGTTGCCACTATATTTAAAACCACACTGAAGATAATGTTCACAATGGCCAGGCCTAACGATTGTCTTAAATGGTATTTAAGTAAGGCATCGGCTTTGTCTTTTCCGATAAAATAAGCAATTAACCAACCAATAATGGTGATGTAAGAAATGATTGCAAGAGATTTGTTGTTCATGATTTAAGTTTTTTAGCGTGAAAATTATTTGAATCAAAGTTGAAGCTAATCAGCAGGATTTTAAAGCTTTTGCCGCCTACAGAGCATCTACTGCATTTTGTAAAAACGTCTACAATACATCTACGGATGTTGTTAAGATATTGATATTTAGTGTTTTATTTGTTTTGGTTGTTTTTGTTTTTCGTCTACAATTATATCCACCTTTCAATCTTTATGTTAATTTTACGATATGAAACATCTGGTTTTTAAAAAGATATTACTCTTAGCTGGAATATTTTCAGGTTGTTTTGCAGCAGTTGCGCAGACTTTACTGGATAGTACTGCGCTCGATAACCTGAGCGAAAAAGATAAACCGGCATTGCTTACACAGCTGGCGGAGCGGAGCAGGATTAACGGCGATTATAAAGCGGGTATTGCAAAAGCCGAAAAGAGTGTAGCATTGGCATTAAAGTTTAAAAACTATACAGAAGCTACAAAGGCCTATACCGTAAAAGTGGCCATATATACCACTACCAAGGAATTTATGTTATCGAAAAAGACGAGTGATACCACTTTGTCTCTTGCCCAACAATCGCGCAAGCCCATTGCTTTAGCCTATGCTTATTATGCACAAGCCTTGTTCTATAATGCCATTGATAACAGTGAGCAGATTACCAGATACTGCCAGCTCGCGTTAAAATCGTTGGGGGAAACATCAGATCCGTACCTCAGTGCCAAAATATATTACCAGTTATATATGCTAAACTCGCGGAGGGATGATGTTAAAAATGTAAATAAATATGCCATTGCAGCTACTGAAAATGCCTTAAAAACAACCGATTATAACCTGTTGAGCAATTGTTATATCGCTTTATCAGTTGCTGCCGATTATAATTATGCAGGTACCAAAAAAGAAGTTTTCCGGGATAGCGTTCTCTATTATTTAAACAAAGCACAAAACCTTTATCAGCAGTATCCTAAATACGTTGCCCGAAAAACATATAGCATTGCCTGTATCAACAGTGCCGATTATTATTTAAGGTATTTCCCGGATACAGATCAGCAGGCAAAAGCCAATGCCATCCGCTATGCCAGTATGGCCAATGAAGTAATGAAAGGGGCAATAAATGGTGAGGAAATCAGGGCAAGCAGTTTGGGGATTTTGAGCGAATATGCCAGGAGAGACAAAAACTTTATAATGGCAGAAGCCTATTTGCAAGAGGCTTATAGCATAATGGTCAGCAAAAAGGTTCCTTATTATTATACTTTAATTAATGTAGTAACTGCGCTCTCCAATTTTTATGAGCAAAGGGGGAATTACGAGAAAGCACTCGAATTCCAGAAAAAAACGACAGAATACAGCAATAAACTCTTTGACGAAAAGAAGACTTTAAATGCCCAGAAACTGGAGGTGCAGTACGAGGCCGAAAAAAAAAACAATGAAGTAAATCTGTTAAAGCAGCGTGAGCAATATGCGCGGCAGCAAAAGTACCTCTATATCGGTATTGCCATTGCTTCTATATTGGGTCTGATATTTATGTTCCGCTCTTATCATTTCAGGTTAAGGTATTCGCTACAGCGCGAAAAGCAGCTGCATTTGGAAAAACAGGATGCCGAATTGCAGATGAAACTCGAAAAAGAGGAGCAGGCCAGGTTAAAGGCCGAACAGCTTTTATTGGAAAGCCAGCAGCAACAATTACAGAAAGAGGTAATGGCCAGTCAGCTACAATTGGAACATAAAAAGGAAATGCTATTCCAGATCAAAGAAAAACTGAACGATAACCACCAGCTCAACATCAATAAAATCTGGAACGAGGAGCTGCTTTTGGATAACGACTTCGAAGAAGCCAAATTTCAGATCCAGCAGGTACACCCCGAATTTTTCTCTTTGTTAAATCAAAGGGCACATCAAAAACTCACCTCGCTCGATCTAAAACTTTGTGCTTACCTCCATTTAAAAATGGATACCAAAAAAATTGCCCAGTTAATGCATATCGAAGCCAAAAGTGTGCGCATGAGCCGCTACCGGATAAAGCAAAAACTGGGCTTGGGAAAAGAAGAAGATTTGAACCTGTTTTTACAGAATATGGGGTAAGTTTATACCATCCTTATAGTGCATTAAAATCCCAATCAGGTTACCAATTACGGATTTAGAAACCGGTCGTCATTTCGATCCGGTAGCTATCGGATGAAGCGCAGGCAACATCGTTCAAAGATTTCTCCATCACGGGCGAAATGACGATTCACTTATACCTATCCTCAGGGCATTATTATCGTGCCGTCATCCTCGCGCATGCAGTGATCTTAATGCCAAATCTTATACCGCATTATAAATTTCCACTTATAAAATAGGGTGATTATACGGTGTTTTAATACGTCAAAATGTAGTTATTTAGGGTAGTATATGCCTGTCCATTCCAAAGGCAATATTAACCAAAAACAAACATAAACTGCTCAAAAATGAAAACACTAAAACTGGAAGAAAGATTAGATGAAGTATGGAAACACTGTCAACGCGGATTAGTTTATCCTTCGCCCTTCGCTATTTTTACCACTTTTTGGACAAAAACACGCGTACAACGTTCGCAATTGGCCGATCTGATGGCTTCCGTAAGAAAAGAAATCAATACTAATGCCGAACTCAAGGATAGGAATACTTCGGTAATATTAGGCGTTTCCTTCAAAAACTGGGCAGGAATCTGCAATAGCGACAAGTTGCCTTTACCGAAGGGCATGCGCCTCAATTTCCCATCCGAAGCCGATCCTTATACTTCCGACGTTTTTGATGCATCAAAAGGTGTGTTCGATGATACCGAAGGGGATATCTGGTTCCACATTAAAAGCGACAGTAAAAATGCCTGCGAAGTGGTATTGGAACTTATTGTAAATACACTGAAAGAGTTAACCAAACATTATTTTGCACAGGATGCCGCTTCAAAATCAAACAGTAAAGATGGCAATAAAGGTAAAGTACTGGGTTGTCGTTTTTCTGAAAACCTCAACAATCCATCCGATCCCATCACAATTGCCAAACATACCCTTATCGGGGGCGAAGATATCGATCATTTGGGTGGCTCATTTGTGTTGACTCAACGTTTTGTGATCAACTGGAACCAGATCAACATGATGACCGAAGATCAGATTGAAGACCTGATCGGCCGAAAAACCGACGATACCATTATCCCGGACCGCGATTCACGCAGCCACATTAAATCGGCAAGGATTCAGGATGAAAATGGCAATACCACGCCTATCTTGCGTTTAGGACTGCCTTTTGGTCGGGCTAAACAATCTTCTATCGGTTTCAGGGCACCAAAATCGGTAACCGTTTCTGATGAAGAAGGCATTTATTTCGCTGGTTTCGCCAAAGAAGCATCCAGCCTCGAAAACATCATGAGCAACCAGATTGGCGGAGACAAAGGTTTTATGAACGACCGTTTGTTCAATCACCTTAAATCCGATCTGGGCGGCTTTTTCTATATCCCCAGCATCAACGATCTTGGCCTGGATCAACATCCCGATTACAGCAATAATTTCTCTTTTATGGAGAAAGGCGACTGGTCGAGGTTTCCAGGGGTAGATTGGTCGCGGTTAGACCGCCATTATCAGGATGCTTCTAAAAACGGGCTGATGTACTACAATCACCAGAATTACCTGTTTACCATGTCGACCGGTATTAACAGGCACAATCAATATTTTAAAGTGCCGAGCAACAGGATCCTGAGCCTGATGGAAAACATTTTTTCTTTATGGCAGGATAACTGGTACTTTAACCGCAAGCAGGAAGAGATTAAAGAAGACCTTCAATATTATATTAACGCTTACAAAGGGGCCGACAAACCTGCCGATATCATGAAAGAATCCATCATGGTGAGGAAAGGATGGGCTGTGCGCATGAGTTTGCAGTTATTCAGTTCTCCGGAATATGGTTTCCGCGGACGTAAAATAAGATTCCCTGATGGCAGTTTACATGCTTATTCTGCCTTTATCGAAGCAAAAGGCGAATGTGTATATGGCTCGGATACCTACCGGATTTCGCCTGAAGAAATTATTGTGGGTGCCATGCCAAACCTCTCCTTAGGAGAAGGACGTTATGTGATGAAATACCTTTCCGAAACTGAACGCATGGATGGCTTTTTGAGCAACCTGAGTGAAGCTTCCGGTGTTGGTCACGTGATTCCGCATTATGAAAAAGCGATACAAAAAGGCCTGAAACAGATGAAAGAGGAGGTATTGGCTTACGAACAACAAGCAACTACAGCCGAACTGAAAGATTTTTACAGATCTTCTTATTTATCTTTAGAAGGCATTACTGAATACATCCTTAACTATGAAAAATTAGCAAGGGAAACGGCAGATAAAATGGCTGAAGGACAGGCCTGGGAAAAAGCCAACCTGCTGGCCATTGCCGAAAGGATGAAAAAACTGGCCCATGATAAACCCGAGACTTTTGTAGAAGCCGTACAGTTTATCTTTACGTTGCACTCTTGTCTACACCTGAATGGAGAACCTACTGCAATCGGCAGGATGGACCAGCTGTTACAACCTTTTTATGAAAAAGGTGATGTTTCGGAAGATGAAGCACAGGAAATTATCGATGCTTTTTACATTAAATTAGACGAAAAAGTACAGCAGAACCGGATCTTTATGGAAGATCACCAGCCTTTTGGTAACCTGGCAATGGGAGGGGCCTCTGGTCCTTACCCTCAGGGCGCTTCTTTAGGCCAGTGGATCCAGCAAATTACCGTGGGTGGAACCGTAGCCGATGGCAACGTAGACTTTGCATCGAGCAAACCGGCGTATAATGATATAACCAAACTCTTTATCCGTGCTTCGGGCAGGTTGCCTTTAAATGCACCTTGTTTATCGCTGCGTACGCGTAAAGATATTCCAATCGAAATCCTCGAGGAGGCGGCCCACGCCATCCTTTCGGGCGGAGCACACCCGATATTACTCAACGACGAAAAAATTATCGAAGGGCTTTACCGCAGTGGCGATGATGTAGGTGGGAGCCTCGGCGCTGATCATAAAAACTGGAATTCTGCCGTGAGCATGCAATCGGCACAGAATTATGCCTGCGATGGTTGTTATGAGCCACAATTTCCGGGAGAAAACTGGTTCTCACTGGGTGGTTTTTCTACCTTACAACCTTTAGAATGTGCCTTAAACCAGGGCAGGACCTATTCTTCGGCAGGGCAATCGTACCTGTTCGGACAAAATATTTCGCTTAATTCTAAACCTGCCGATCAGATCAAGAGTTTTGATGAACTGGTTAAAATCTATTTCCAGCATTTCGAACTCCTCAACCGGAAAGCCTTTAACGGACAGTTGATGGGTTTTGGTGCCAATACAAAATTCTGCCCATCACCGATATTAAATGTATTAATGGACGATTGTTTAGCCCGCGGACTGGACTTTTACAGTGGTGGTACCAAATACAACATTTATGGTCCATGTTATATTTCGTTAAGCTCAACCATTAATTCTTTATATGCCATTAAAACCATGGTATTTGATGATAAAAATGCGGTAACCACCCTGCCCGAATTGTTAGAATGTTTATGCTGCGATTGGGGTTATAAAATGACTGAACCTTTTATCAGTACTTTGGCCGGAGATTCGCGCATTACCAGCCGTTCTGATCGTTTTAAACGTTTAAGGGATATTGCCTTAAGTTTGCCACGCTACGGCCGCGGACACCAGGAAATTGATACTTTCGGGAACAAGATTGTAGAAGGCATTGCGAGGATTTCGGTAGAAACTTTTACCAAACCGCTGCCACAAATGTACAGTGCCTTGCAAAACCTGGCTGCACGTTATGGTACAGAAGAATATCCTTTCGGGATTCAGATTCAGCCGGGCGTGGGTACTTTCGAAAACCATGTAGAAATGGGTGCCTGGAATGGTGCAAGTGCCGATGGACGAAGATTGGGTACGGCAGTAGCCTCCGATTTAAGTTCGGCACCAAGCCCGATGGATTTACCGATCGACCATCAGTACGCAAGTTTTGAAACTTCGCTTGCGGGCTTTGAAGGAAAAGGAACAGACCTGATGACAGATGGCGCACCAACCGATTATAATATCGACGAAAATTATCCTGCAGATAAAATCGTTAAAGTAATGCAGCAATTTGCCGAAGGCCATTCATCGAATATCTTAACCATTACCGTAGCCAGTCCTGATACTTATGGCCAGGCCGTAGGCTCACCGGAACAGTTCGATCTGTTGCGTGTACGTACAGGCGGTTGGTCTAACTTCTTTACTTCGGTGTTCCCGCTTACGCAGGATCAGCACCGCAGAAGACCGGTTTCTAAGCCAGAAGTGGTACCACATAAAATGGAGGGTGATATTAGTAAATGCCCGTTCCATCATAAAATGGCGGAAGGGTAGTAAAGAAAATAATAAACCGCCTGTAAGATTACGGGCGGTTTTCACAAACCTATAAGGTCTTAAAGACCCTTATAAGTTTAAAAATAGAAGCATCGTCATCTCGACCGAAGCAATGCGGAGTGGAGAAATCTTTGAAGCTGGTTGTTGAAATAAAATTTAAAAGATTTCTTAAGTCTTGCTAGTGCATCCGTGCGTATTCTAGCGCAAGTGTTAATACCAGGCCCGAGTAAAGGCCTGATTTGGGCATTCGTTAAACCAGTGCATTAGATTTTCCTAAAATCTTAATACACAAGTCATCCGGCCCAAGTGCTTCAATCACGAAGACTTGAGATAGAAACAAACTTTTATGTATTTTTAGTTAGAAATATTCTTTACTTTTTTGGTATGATCAAGATAGGAATTTTAATAGGTCCAAATTCAGATATGGAGGCTCTTGCCATTAGACAAAGCCTTGAATATTTTGGCTACGAGGTTTATGTCAAGTTTATTGGAAGACCAAATGACTTCAGAGATTTTTTACAAAACAAGTTATTTTCGGAAAGCATTAATTTTTTTATACTATGTTTTCATGGAGTAGGCGGAGGATTTGTGATGCCAAAGCTTTCAAATGAAATTTATGCCATAAATGAAGTAAGAAATAAATTTGATAATAAAAATGTCGAGAAATATTGTTCATTAAATAATAAGGTTATTTTTTCAACAGCATGTACCGTGGGTAAAAAAAATATGGCAGATGTTTTTACAAAAAACAATTCAATTTTTATTGCTCCAAAAGGTTATATCGAAGGTAATTCAGCATATATTTTCGTTATAAGTTTTCTTTATAATTATTTAATTAACGAAGATTTAAATAAAGCTTTTGCTATTGCGCATGGTATAGATCGTGAAACTAGGCAGTTTATGTTTTTCTCAGTCTAGCGTAAGTCTTAGCACCTGGTCCAAGCAAAGGCCTGACTTGGGCTTTCGTTAAACCCTCTAAGCGTTCACATTAAAAAAATCTAAAACCCTTGGTGAAATTCTCAAATCAGGACGAAAAACCATAATCCCCTTAATAAAATGTTTTTTTAACTCTTCACCATTTTTAATGGAAAAGGGTGTTTCAAAAGTAATGGCTTTACACACGATTTTATTTGTAGCGTAGTCCTGATGGTAAACAAGCAATTCTATACTTACATCATCGCCATCCGAGAGGTCAACATCGTACTTTTTGTTAAGGTTTGGCTGTAATGAATCAAAAGTAATCGATTTAACTATTTTAAGATTTTGGACATGATGAAAACCCTGTTGATCAACAAGTACCCCTGTAATTTTATTGCCTTGATCTTCGCTAATTTGTTTGAAGAAAGTCCGTATTAGAAAAAACAGTAAAAGTAGTGCGAGTACTGCTGATAAAATTTTTAAAATAGTATCTATGTCGCTAGACGAAAGGACGGTGATTGTTATCACAGTTATTCCTGAAGCAGTTATTGCATACAGCAGGTAGCCAACTGCTTTTGCCAGAAACGTTGCTTTTTCTGCCCGTACCGATTGTTTGGCTTGAAATTCATTACCCCGGGTATCCATTATGTTTGCTGCATTCTCCAACCTACTCCGGAATTTTATCCATAACCGAAATATCCACAGGGATTTTTGTCTCCTTTTTGGTGCCGTCAGGCATTTCAAATTCCATATCAATGTAGCCTTTCAGGGTATTAAACTTATGGTTCAGCTTGATCTCGATTCCTAAATTTTGGCTGAGCACCTTATCATAATCCCACAGTGCAAGTTTCTGTAAATAAACTGCTCTTCCGTTATCAATAAATTTCAGTTTTTCATTCTTCTCGTTGGTCAGTTCGTAGCTTTTAAAAGTATAAGTGGCGAAATCAGAGATGTCATCATCTTTTGCCACAATTGTGCCCTTATTTTTATTGAATTCATCCTGGTTCTTTTTAGATAAAGGATACCTGGTGATGATTCCAAACAGATCTGCTGGTTGTTTTTTAACTTCCGTAAGGTCTGTAATACTGGCTCTTGCATTTTTGGTAATGTCGTTTAAAAATGCTTTGCTCTCCACTTCAGTATAAGGGTAATTCGAATGTTGACAAGAGCATAGTAAGGATAGAATTATAACTAAGAGCAGGTAATTTTTCATTTTGATTTATTTGGTAGTGTATTCAAATTTAGGATAAAATTCGTAAACCTATAAGGTCTTAAAGACCCTTATAGGTTTAAAATAGATCAGTCTCTAATTTTCGGAATGGAGAGATCTTTGAAGTGAGTTGCTTAAATTTAAGATCTAAATGGCAGTGGTTATTAAAGTTTGTGCTCCAAACGTAGAGATCCTTCGTTCCTCAGGATGACAGCCATCGAGCATTACTACCATTGAAAAATTCCGATAGAATGGCCGTCATCTCGACTGGAGCGCAGCGGAATGGAGAGATCTTTGAAGTGAGTTGCTTAAATTTAGGATCTAAATGGCAGTGGTTATTAAAGTTTGTGCTCCATACGCAGAGATCCTTCGTTTCTCAGGATGACAGCCATCGAGCATTACTACCATTGAAAAATTCCGATAGAATGGTCGTCATCTCGACTGAAGCGCAGCGGAATGGAGAGATCTTTGAAGTGAGTTGCTTAAATTTAGGATCTAAATGGCAGTGATTATTGAAGTTCGTGTTCCATACGCAGAGATCCTTCGTTCCTCAGGATGACAGCCATCGAGCATTACTACCATTGAAAATTCCGATAGAATGGTCGTCATCTCGACTGAAGCGCAGCGGAATGGAGAGATCTTTGAAGTGAGTTGCTTAAATTTAGGATCTAAATGGCAGTGGTTATTAAAGTTTGTGCTCCAAACGTAGAGATCCTTCGTTCCTCAGGATGACAACTGGCGAGCGTCCCTCAGATTGCCAGGCAATCCCGAATAACAGATGTGGTTTGTTGAATTTTATTCATCAAGCCATAAATGATAAGATGGATTTAAGAAAGATCCAGTACTTCAACAATGCGCCTTAACCTTTCCGCTACTGTTGTATCATCCTCAATTTTTATCACCTTACAGTTAAGCCCATTTAGCCAGTTTTCGTGGATGCCGATATTTCGTGCCGTAAAAGAGCGGTCGTCGTATTTCGATGCCCAGTTTATGAAATCAAGAAATAACTGGTGCCGCTGCGGGTCTTCATAAATAGCATTTCCATAACGTTCCAATTCCCTTTTTACCAGGCGTTCCATCCTGATTTCTTTTGGCAGGTAGAGGAAAACCGCAAGATCGAACATGTGTTTCCAGTCTTCTCCCCAGCTTACCAGCGAACCGCCCACGATGTAGTTGTTCGCTTTGTTTAATTCATCCTTAAGCAACTGGTTGCGCAATAACGGATCCCTTTTTACGGTATACGGAACAGCTGATTTCTCCCAGAAAAAACTGTCGGTATCAAAATAAGGGATATTCAGTTGCGAAGATAAAGCATTGCCCAAAGTTGTAGAACCTGCGCAGGAGGCACCAAGGATATGGATTTTCATGTTGCAAAGATATTGCAAAATGATTGGAAGCGAAAAAATACTGTTTAGTCCTGAATAGAACTTGGTGCATGAGTCGGACGGTTCATATCCGACTCATTTTTTTACAGTTTTTCTCTACGGTTAGGACGACAAAGTTTGATCAAAATCCCGAAGCTCGTAAGAATGGTAAAGGCACCCACAATGACATTAAATTTTTCGATCATATTTGTTTTGGTTTGTTAATTCCAAATTATCATTTTTTTGTTACAAAAGAAATGCCTGTGAATAAAATAGTTATAAAAATTATTAACATTTTAAGATAGATGTGAAAAACATGTATTTAATCAGCGGCTTTGAACCGAAAATTATTAAAATCCATCACGTTTATGATCTTAAATCTGCGGGAACAATATCATAAAGGCTTTTCCCGCAGATGACACAGATTAGCGCAGATTTTAAGGTAAGTGTGAAAACATATATTTAATCAGCGGCTGTAAATAAAACTGTAAACTGAAAATCGTTAACTACCCATCCGCGTTTATCATCTTAAATCAGCGGGAACAATATCATAAAGGCTTTTCCCGCAGATGACACAGATTAGCGCAGATTTTAAGGTAAGTGTGAAAACATATATTTAATCAGCGGCTGTAAATAAAACTGTAAACTGAAAATCGTTAACTACCCATCCGCGTTTATCATCTTAAATCAGCGGGAACAATATCATAATGGCTTTTCCCGCAGATGACACAGATTGGCGCAGATTTTAAGGTAAGTGTGAAAACATATATTTAATCAGCGGCTGTAAATAAAACTGTAAACTGAAAAATGTCAACTACCCATCTGCGTTTATCATCTTAAATCAGCGGGAACAATATCATAAAGGTTTTTCCCGCAGATGACACAGATTGGCGCAGATTTTAAGGTAAGTGTGAAAACATATATTTAATCAGCGGCTGTAAATAAAACTGTAAACGGAAAATCGTTAACTACCCATCTGCGTTTATCATCTTAAATCTGCAGGAACAATATCATAGCGGTTTTTCCCGCAGATGACACAGATTAGCGCAGATGGTAAAAGATGCTTTTGTTCTAAGCCGAAAAAGCATAAACCTACGATCTGCAAGTATAATGTTATCAACTGCAATTGTAAACCTTCGAACTACAAGTATAATGTTATCGATGGAAAGTATAAACCTTCGAACTGCAAGTATAATGTTGTCGATGGAAAGTTTAAAACTATTAACTGCAAGTGTAAACCTTCGAACTGCAAGTATAATGTTATCGATGGAAAGTATAGAACTTTTAACTGCAAGTATAAACCTGCGAACTGCAAGTGTAATGTTGTCGATGGAAAGTATAGAACTTTTAACTGCAAGTATAAACCTGCGAACTGCAAGTATAATGTTATCGATGGAAAGTTTAAAACTATGAACTGCAAGTATAAACCTGCGAACTGCAAGTGTAATGTTATTGATGGAAAGTATAGAACTTTTAACTGCAAGTATAAATCTGTGAACTGCAAGTATAATGTTGTCGATGGAAAGTTTAAAACTATGAACTGCAGGTATAAACCTGCAAACTGCAAAATGTTGCCGATGGAAAGTATAGAACTGTCAACTGCAGGTATAAACCTACCAATTGAAAGTGTAGTGATGATCATAGAAAGTATAAAACTGCTAACTAATCTTTTATAAACATCTGTGTATTTATACTAAACTTTACCTTCCGTTCGTTTGAAGTATTTCATATTTAAAAATGACCACTAACCAAAAACTGAATCAAACTTTTAATCCACTATTTAAAGTAAATACTTCCCAGAGATGCCTCAAAAGCGGTTAAAATTCAACTTACAAAAAAGCAATCTACCTACTATTATTTACCTATAAAAACCCTTATGAAGACAAAAATTACCCTTTTAAAGAGCCTGACAGTGCTTTCGTTCGTATTATTAAGCATTGGATGTAAAAAAGAGAAGGAGCCAGTAGAAACAGGTCCAACTACGCCAACTTACTCTTTTACAGGTACCATAGCTGATGAACTCATGTTTGAAGACGGCGAAGCTATGTCGACAATGATTAGCGAAAACAGGCGATTTGATGTGAGCAATGTATTGCGTATAGTGGCTGTAAATAATACCACCATCGAGGTTGCGAATTTTGCTCCGGTAGATATTACCGATGCGACCATTTTGGCTACTATTGCTGGTCAGCCCCAAAAAATCCAGCTGTTACATATTGGAACTATCAAAGGGCATAGGATTAAGCAGATACCCTATCCTTTTATCACCGGACAGACCGAATATCTGGATGTTAATCAGAAAACCGTAGACCTATCAGCTTATAAAACCAAAGGGATTGCTCCAACAGATATCAGTTTTGAGTTTACCGGTAACACTCCTCTTATAGAGAAGCTTAAAAAATTGAGTATCATCAAGTGGCAGCCTAAAATGGAGGATTTTGATCCTCAGAATTTAGACAATAACTGGCTGGATGAACCAACAGCAAAACAGTTTAGAATGTTTACCGGCTTTATGATCAATTTCGCCTACATGTACACCGATGCCACTATGAAAAGCCGTATCGTTAATGAATATGTTATCGGTAATGATGGTACAACCCCATTAACTACTGCCGAAAAGGAAGCAGACTGGATCAAAGCTCAAACACGGACCAAAATCAATTGCGGTTTAACTGATACCCGTAAAGTTAACGGGCTTGGTGGCGGAAGTACTTTTGGTATGCCAGACTGGGTTACTTTAAATTTTATGACCAATAGTTATACCACGCCATTTCACGAAATGGGGCACGTACTGGGCTACAATCATAGTTCATCAATGACCTACCCTCAAAACGACAGGGGCAATGTGCCCGTATTTATGGCCAGACAGAATGAAATGAATGCGCTGGCGATTTCCCGGTGAGATTAAATAATTATTATAAACCTGATGACATCCCTTCGCCTAAAGCAAGTGCAGCGGCATCATTAAAAGCCAATAAAATAACAGAGGAAGGTATTCATTGACCGGATAGATAGGCTGTAAACTTTTTGGAGATGAATTTCTCCAAAGAGGGCAGCACTTAAATAGCAATTATTGAGTTTCCGGGATTCGAAAACCACTGGTTGTCGCAATTCCCCCCTTAAGATGTCTGGAATGTGCCCGACTAATCGCTGAATTTGGGGTTATTTTTGATTAATATTTACCTTAAAATCATTTACCTATGTTTCCCATCCAACCTCATATCTGGTTCAGCCAGAATAAAGCCAAAGAGGCAGCCGAATTCTATGCATCATTACTGCCTGATTCGAGCCTGAATTATGTGAATCATTTCGCGATGCCTGGTGGTGGCGAATGCGAAACTGTCGAATTTACCATTGCAGGACAGCCTTTTTTAGGTATCAGTGCAGGGCCTGGTTTAAATATTAGTCCTGCGATATCTTTTATGATCAATTTTGATCCCTCCCGCGATCCTGATGCAGCCAAACATATAGATGAAGTTTGGAACAAGTTATTACCTGAAGGAGAAGTAATGATGCCTTTAGACCGATATCCTTTTAGCGAACGTTATGGTTGGCTAAGTGATAAATATGGCATTTCATGGCAGTTGATCCTTACTAATCCGGTTGGAGAAGAAAGGCCGGTTATTGTTCCATCACTGTTATATACGGGCAATGTAGCCGGTAAAGCCAGTGAAGCAATAGATTTTTATTGTTCCGTATTTAAAGATGGTAAACGTGGTACCACGGCGCCCCGTACTGAAGATGTGGGACTCGACAAGGCCGGGACACTCATGTATGCTGATTTTTACATCAACCACACCTGGCTGGCAGCAATGGATAGTGCACACCCGCATGGCTTCGGTTTTAACGATGCCGTATCGCTACTGATTATTTGCGATACACAAGAAGAGGTTGATTATTATTGGTCGGCCCTTACAGCCGGAGGCGAAGCCGGGCAATGCGGCTGGTTAAAAGATAAATACGGTGTATCCTGGCAAGTGGCTTCTTCCTTAATGTTTGAAGCACTCAAAAATGGCAGCCCTGAACAGGTTGCCCGGGTTACGCAAACTTTTATGACCATGAAAAAAGTTGATGTTGCGGCTTTACAACAAGCCTACAAGGGTTAGATTGACTATTATGTTGAGTGATAATTGTCGTGAGAAATGATAGGCAGCAATGATAATGAGGTTGCTATAACCCACATTATCATTGCTTCTTGCTTTAAAATATTGAATTTTCTATACCTATCATTAAATTAAATAAGTGCTTCCGGTTATTCAGCAGCTGCTTCAGCATTTATAGCGCTTACGGCAATTTCGGTAAGTGCCACATCTGTTGCTTTTTCGTTCTCCAGCGTCTGACCTAAAAGCTCTGCTACATCAGAACGGTCTAAGTTTTCGGCAAAAACTTTTAATGTACCGTAAGTGGCAATTTCATAATGCTCTACTTTCTGTGCTGCAAGAATCAGCCCGGCATCGCGGATCATTGTTCCTGCATCAGTATCTTCTATAATACTGGTTGCCTCTTCAAGTAATCCTGCCATGGCATCGCATTTTTTTGCTGCTGGTTTTTCGCCAAGTAAGCCGAATACCTGTTCCAGTGTATCAATGTGGGTTTGGGTTTCTTGTGTATGTTTTTCAAAAGCTGCAGCAAGTTCAGTACTGGTTGCTGCTTTTTTCATTTTAGGAAGTGCTTTTACCAGGTGTTTTTCTGCCCAATAAATATCTTTTAACTCATCCACAAAAAACTCATGGAATTCGGATGGTTCTATTTTTCCAGCGGTATTGCCACTAGCTTTTTTGGTTGTTGTTTTGCCGGCAGCCTTAGCTGTAGCTGTTTTTGTTGTAGTTGCCATATGCTTTATTATTAATTTTCGTTTGGTTTAAGAACCGTGCTCCAGCACAAATGGTTTAAGGAATTAAACAAACAGGTAATTTTACTGTGTTTTATACGTATTTGTCCCCTCCTGAGCTCGTTACCTGTTTTTGCTTTAACTGATAAAAAGCAAAACAATTTCTAAGGTATAGCGATTTTTGACTAAAACACCGTTATGGAAATTGAAGAACTTATGTCATTACGAATGGGTACATAATTTCTGGAATGTTGGGTTGAAGAGACGCTGAAAATAGAAGTTTAATCCCGGTGTAGACCAATAAAACCGGACGCATCAAGCGTTCGGTTTATTTTATTTGAATTAAGGCCACATTTCTTTAAGAAAATGAACAGCGTTATTTAAAACTTTATGGAATGAGCCGTGTTATTTTATTGCCTGACAATTTCGACAATCCAAGAAAGCCTTGTCCTGATCACGCCTAATCCCAATGAAAAATATCATTTTAGCAGAAGATCATAAGGTCATCAGAAATGGACTTAAAATGCTCCTCGAATCTACAAACGAATATAAAATTGTTTTTGATGCCAATAATGGTCAGGAAGTGATCGATGCGCTCAGCCAGGGAATACAGGCAGATCTCATTGTTTCAGACATTGGTATGCCTGTAATGGATGGGATTACTATGGTTAAGGTATTAAATGAGAAATATTTTCATGTTCCGGTGTTGATCATTTCTATGCTTGAAGATGATTCCCATCTTTATCAGGCCATAAGGGCGGGTGCTAAGGGATTTCTTACCAAATCTGTTGATTCGGACGAACTGTTTTTTGCCATATCGCGAATTATTAGCGGAGAACGCTACATCTGCTCGGGACTTTCTGTAAAGATTGTTGACCGGGTTATCGAATCCACCATTTTACCGGGAGGCATTATGCAGGGGGCTGAGCTTTCTTCCAGAGAGATAGAAATCCTACAGCTCATTGGCCAGGGACTTACCAATATAGAAATGGCCAATAAGTTATTTATTTCGCGCCGTACAGTTGAGGGCCACCGCCAAAACCTGATCGATAAAACAGGTGCAAAAAACACAGCTGCATTGATGCGTTTTGCTTATACCAAAGGAATTCTTAACTGATAAAACGATTGGCTTATGGTGAAAATAAAAGGCACTAGCCTTTTTATCGAAAACCCAAAAAATAGTATTTCAGGTATTTTGCGCAGATAAAAACGTATTTTACACAGGTAAAAAATTGTGGCATCTTAAGTTATTTTTATAATAGTGTACAAAAAAGAGGAAAGTAATTTAATCATTGCTTTCCTCTTTTGGTTTATTAGCGGTACTGCTTAAGGTATTTCTTCAGGAGGATCCTCGCCTCATGGATATATGTTTTAACCGTACCCAGCGGCAGTTGCATGTCATCAGCAATCTCATGATATTTATATCCTTCAAAATAGCGGATAAATGGGACAGAATATTTTTCGGGCAACATGGCTAACGCCAGATTAATATCCTGCATGGCAAAACTGCCTACAGAGCCGTTTGTGGTTGCACTATGATAAAGATTGGCAGAGGTAATCTCTTCCTCCTGTACAGTACGATCGCGGGTTTTAAGGGTTTTTTTGTAATTGTTGATAAAGGTATTCTTCATAATCACAAAGAGCCATCCCTTGATGTTGGTACCATCCTCAAATTTAGATACAAAGCGAGTGGCCTTAAGCAGGGTTTCCTGCAGAAGGTCGTTGGCATCTTCGGGATCTCTTGTAAAATTGAGCGCGTGCGATCTAAGTGACGACGCGTGAAAACTGATGGTCTCACTGAATTCTTTCTGTGTCATAACTTTTTGTTTTAGCGTATAACCAGTCGAAACAAAACCTATACCATTGAAATTATTCCTTACTGGTTGCATCATGTCTTATAGGTATATTCCACAATACCCGTATTTATACCTGCCTGAAAATGTTTAGTGGTTTTTAGCGCACAACAATTGTTGTTGCCTGTATCAAACGCAGAAATTAAAATCAAAGATTATTATCTGAAGCAGTAGTTGCTGTGCCTGAGATTTGTCTTTATATCAAGTTAATATATTGTGCCAATCCGTTAATTGCTGATTATTATTCTGTTTAGTATTTGTTAAATTTGTTTGCCTGTTTTCATCATTATCCAGATCAATAATTACCTGCTTGCAGGTTGTTATATCATTTAACCGTTAGTTATTATTTTATGAGCCATTTCTTTAAGCCTCTTTTTATATTTATTCTTACATACACACTGTACTTTAATGCTCATGCCCAAAACCAACAGCCTGCTGCCAAACCCAATATCCTGCTGATTTTTGCAGATGATCTTGGCTATATGGATTGTGGCTTTACCGGGAGCAAGATCATGGAAACCCCGAACATTGACGCGCTTTCGAAAAAGGGGATAGTATTTAACAATGCTTATGCCGGCGCAGGTAATTGTGCACCCAGCCGGGCAGCGTTAATTAGCGGGCAATATTCGCCGAGAACCGGCGTATATGCGGTAGGGAGTACTACGCGTGGACCTGTAGATTTGATGAGGCTTGTGCCGGTGCGCAATAACGTTTCGCTCAATCCATCTTTTCATACCATTGCCGAAGGATTGAAAGATGAGGGGTATGCAACTGCTATTTTTGGTAAGTGGCATTTGGCAGATTCTAAAGAAACCCAGCCCCAGGCACAGGGATTCGATTGGTATACAAAAGGTCTGAAAGAACAATCGGCTAAAGGCAGCAATGAGGCCAATGATCCAAAAGGCGTGTCTTATCTAACCGATGCTGCCATTAAATTTATGCAAAATACAAAAGATAAACCCTTTTTCGCCTATCTGGCGCACAATGCAATCCATTCGAAACTTGAAGCAAAAGCAGAAACAATAGCGAAATTTAAGAAAAAAGGATTAAATGATAAGATGGCTGTTTATGCAGCCTGTACTTACGATTTTGATGTAAGTGTAGGTATAGTAATGGATTTTTTGAAAAAATCGGGACTAGATAAAAATACACTTGTAATTTTTACCAGTGATAATGGCGCCACCCAACAATCATCACAGGAGCCACTAAGGGGAAACAAAGGAGCATATTACGAGGGAGGAATCAGAGAACCATTTATCGCCTATTGGCCTGATCACATCAAACCAGGCTCAGTAAATGCTACTCCCATCATCAACCTCGATTTTTACCCCACCTTTATGTCTTTAGCCGGGGATAAAAAATTTAAAGGCGATGGCGAAGATTTGATGCCTCTCTTGTTGGGACAAAAAACAGAAACCATCAGAAAATCGATATACTGGTATTTTCCGGGTTACCTGGATAATACTGTCATCAGGGGAAGGGATAAGGTGTTCCGCACCAGGCCAGTTGCCGTAATCAGAAAAGGAGATTTTAAGCTGCATCTTTACCTCGAAGAATGGATACTGGATGGAGGGAAGGCCAAAATCAATGAAAATAACGCCGTGGAACTATACAATATCAAAACTGATGAAGGTGAACACCTTAATCTGGCAAACGCTAACCAGGTAAAGAGAGACGAGCTTTTAGCTGACCTCTTAAACTGGATGGAAAAAACCAAAGCTCCGCTGCCTACTAAAATCACGGCGACCAACAAACCTGTTCAAGGTACGGTAGGGGGCGAAAATTAATTACACCACGAAACCATATTTATATCGAATGAAACCTGTTCTTTACCTCCTGCTCATCACAAACTTATTTCTGGCCGGCAATAGCCTTGCTCAGGAAAAAAAGAAAAAGACACCTAATATCATTTTCATACTTACAGATGATCTGGGCTACGGCGATGTGGGTGTGTTTTTTCAAAATAAAAGAGCAGCAGATCAGGATAGAAGTAAGCCATTTACCCTTACGCCACATCTGGATGAAATGGCCGCTTCGGGGGCTACACTTCCGCAACATTACTGTTCGGCCCCGGTTTGTGCACCATCTAGAGCATCAATTCTGCTTGGGCAGAGCCAGGGACATGCCAATGTGAGGGATAATCAATTTGATAAGGCACTGGCCAATAATTATACCTTAGGTAATGTAATGCAAAAAGCAGGTTATGCTACGGTAGCCATCGGCAAATGGGGGCTTCAGGGCACCAAAGAATGGTCTGCTCATCCGCTAAACAGGGGTTTTGATTATTATTATGGTTATATGCGCCATTCAGATGGACATGAACACTATCCTAAAGAGGGTTTGTACAGGGGAAAGAAAGAGGTTTGGGAAAATAAAACAGAAGTAAGTGCAGGTTTGGATAAATGTTATACAGGTGATTTATGGACGGCGAGAGCAAAAAAATGGATCATCGACCATAGCAAAAGCAAAGATCCGGACCAGCCGTTTTTTATGTTTTTAGCCTACGATACCCCGCATGCTGTTTTAGAGCTTCCTACTTCCGCATATCCTGCCGGCGGCGGGCTGAAGGGAGGTGTGCAGTGGCTCGGAAAAACCGGGGAAATGATCAATACGGCTAACGGAGTACCCGATAGCTGGACACACCCCGATTATATCAATGCAACCTATGATGATGACCATAATACCGCAACTGCTGAAAAACCATGGCCTGATACTTATAAAAGGTTTGCCACCTCAACAAGGAGGATTGATGATGAGGTGGGGGACATTTTACAGTTGCTTAAAGACCTCAGGATTGATTCGAATACTTTGGTGGTTTTTAGCTCTGATAACGGACCATCGATAGAATCGTACCTTCCGAAACCTCATGTGCCTTACAGTGCCAACTTTTTTGATAGTTTTGGTCCGTTTGACGGGATAAAAAGAGATGTACTGGAAGGTGGTATGCGTATGCCGGTTATTGTCAAATGGACAGGGCACATTCCTGCACATACCATTGTAAATTCGCCAAGTATCTCGTATGATTGGATGCCTACATTTTTAGATGCGGCCAACTTACCTGCACCGGCAGTATCAGATGGGGTTTCTTTGTTGCCGTCCTTGACCCGAAAAGGCAAACAGAAGGAAAGTATGATCTATTCGGAATATTTTGAAGGCGGTAAAACGCCATCTTATCCGGAGTATGCCAGTGTAAACCGTGGCAGGACCAGAAATCAGATGCAGATGATTAGAATGGGTAATATGGTGGGCGTAAGGTATGATATAAAGTCGCATGCTGATAATTTCCAGATTTTTGATGTGCTAAAAGATCCCCATCAGGAGTATAATTTGGCTGAAATCCAAAATATGGCTTCGCTTCAGCATAAAATGAAAGATATGGTATTGCAGGTGCGCCGGGTAGATGAAGAGGCTAAAAGACCTTATGATACTGTAGCAGTGCCTGCCATATTGAATACCACTGTAAGCAAGGGATTGTTATGGAAAAGCTATCGGTCGGCAACAGCATGGCTACCCAATACCCAGGGGCTAAGCATCATTTCTAGTGGTAAAAGTGTCGGGTTAGAGCCTGAAATAACCAATAAGGATGCTGCTAACCTTGTTACAGTTGAGGGATTTATAAAAATCCCGGCCGATGGAGATTATACTTTTTATCTGGCGTCCAAAGGTAAAGCATTTCTCAGGATACATGATGCGGTACTGATTGATGAAGATTTTGGATATACCCCAAATAGCGGGAAGCAGAGCACCATCAGATTAAAAGCAGGTCTTCACCCCATCAAAATTTATTACAAGAATATTGCGCACAAGGGGGGAGATGTGACGCTGGAATGGTCGAATGCTGCATTTGAAAAACAGCCTGTGCCAAAAACCGTTTTCTTTAATTAAATTTTTTGATCTTGAGCGTTAACTGCTGATCAGATTGGTTTCTAACAGTGAACACAATCTTTGGCCAAAAATTCGTACGCCACTATTTAATGTTTATTTGTTATAAATTTTATGGCTTCCTGAATATTTTTATCTGCCAACAGATCATCATAATTATCTTGCTTTGTAACCGTAACATCAGGAACAATTTGTTCATAATAGTTACCATTTCGATCGCTGTCATACGAGTTTGTCAAGGCCATGATAATATCAAAAGGCATAGGCCATAAGATATTTCCTGTAGTAGCACCGTAAGTATTTTCTCCTATGAAAATAGTATTGGATCTCCCTTTAAATGCCAGTGCTGTTACTTCTCCAGCGCTCGCGGTAAATTTTCCAATGATGATAGCTGTCCTTGCTTTGTCGAGCAGTTCCCCATAGGGATTGATGGACGCAGGCGACTTTGAACTATCAATATACCTTCCCTGTTTCAGTTGAAATATACTTTCCTTTTTTTTATTCGCATTCAGTGATCCCCATATCTCATTATCCCCAAGAAAATCATATAAGGATAAAAGCATTGGAGTTGAGTTTCCTCCTGTATTTAAGCGCAAATCAACGATCCATCCTTTTACCTGATGCTTGATTTTAAGCTCAGCTATTTGGTTGTATAGCGGTTGTGCTATGATTTGCATGTTTTTTGCGCTTGTATCAAAAAAAAACATACTTGGCATTAGGATATAGCCATATTTTCCATCAAGTAATTTGGCTTCGAAAGCTGGTTTTGTATCATACTTCTTTTTCCATTGCAGGCTATAATCCTCGATGGATATCTTTTTTCTTGTTGCAGCATATTTTTTCTGCTTATAAAATACAATACAATGGTTCGCACCGATTTTGTCAAAAAGGGGTTTTATCTCGTTTAAAGAATTTTGAAAGTTGCTGTATTGTATTAGATTCTGTTTTGTTTCAGCTTCAACCACTTTCCAGTTTACTGTTTGCTTATGTAAGTACCTGGATTTTAATGCTGAAAAAAGTTCATTATAAAATGTTTTAATGCTGTCTTGAGCGGTATTTTTTTCTTGTGCATCTAGGTTTACGGTCAAAAAGCACAACACAATGAGTAAAGTATATTTCATTTATATTTTTTTATTAAGATGTACACATCAAAGCGGAGGTTGCAAGCAGGTTAAAATAAAAATTATTCAACGGATTATTTTTCTGTAGATTTTAGTTTTTCTATCATAGATTATGTAGGCTTAGATATTGCATTTGGTTTAAGATCATTTAAATAGCTGATGCTGCTCACATTTTTAACATGGGTTTTTTACAAACTTTATGCTTAATAAACAGAGCGCAATATGAAAAAGATCCTGGTACCTGTTGATTTCTCTCTTACATCAGAGAACGCGGCTAATTATGCAACTGGTTTGGCCTACAATATTGGGGCGAGGATAGAACTCTTCAATGTTTTTCAGGTTCCCGTAGGGTCTCCCGTTGCAGAGTCGCTGGTTTGGCCTCATGAAGAATATAACCAGATGGAAAACGACGCTAAAACAGCATTGATGAAATTGCTTCATAAGGTCGAAAAGAAATACGAAGCTGCCTATCACGATTATAGTCTTAAACCAGAAATATATGCGAAATCTGTTCGTGGAGAAGTGGATGATGAGGTTTATAAATATTTTACCGAATGTAAGATGAATCTTGTTGTAATGGGATTAAACAGTGCAAGCAAGTTCTCCAAAATTTTGATCGGCAGTAATGCCAGAAAAATGATTGAGCGCGAAATACCGCTTTTATTAATCCCTGCGGGCTTTCAGTTTAAGAAACCTAAAAAAATTGCATTCGCAACCGATTTTAGTCATAGTGACATCCCTGTTTTATGCGCGCTTACCGAATTTGCAAAACCATTTAATGCCGATATACTCATTATGCATACTGGTAATTCAACATCTGATCCGGCAGGTTACAAACAAAAAACCGAAGATTTTTTAAACCGGGTTGCCGATAGGGTGAATTATAGAAATATTTACCACAGGTATGTGAACAGTGAACGGATTAAGGATGGCCTGGACTGGATCGTAGAAAATGGACAGATCGATATGCTGACCATGGTACACCGGAAACATGGATTTTTTTATCGCCTGTTTAATGGTAGCTACACGCTGAACATGTCTGATCATATTCAGATCCCACTTCTGGTTTTACCACCTGAACATCGCATGCCGATGTAAAGCCAGGCGATTTGCATAAAAATCAATTGTAATCTATTTCTAAACAGAAAACATGTATCCAAAAACAATGAAAGCCGCAGTTATCCATGAATATGGAGGACCTTTGGCCATAGAAGAACTTCCGGTCAGACCGCTCAATCAATATGAGATTCTGGTGAAAGTAATTTCGTGTGGCGTATGCCATACCGATCTACATGCCTGTAATGGAGACTGGCCGGTAAAATCAAAAATGCCACTGGTTCCTGGTCACGAAGCCATCGGTTTGGTAGCCGCCATGGGGCATGATGTTAAAAGCGTTAAAGAAGGCGATGTAGTTGGCGTTCCATGGTTGTACAGTGCGTGCGGCTGTTGCGAATTTTGTTTAACTGGTTGGGAAACGTTATGCTATGAACAGCAAAATGGTGGTTATAGTGTTGATGGCGGTTTCGCAGAGTATGTAATTGCCGATTCCAGGTATGTTGCTCATTTTCCTTCGCATGTAAATTTTGCAGAAATGGCACCGATTATCTGCGCCGGGGTTACTGTTTACAAAGGCTTAAAAGAAACCGAGGTAAAGGCAGGTGAATGGGTTGCCATATCGGGTATTGGAGGATTAGGACATCTAGGGGTTCAATATGCAAAAGCCATGGGTTTTCAGGTTGCTGCGATTGATATTTCAAACGATAAATTGGAAATGGCCAGAAAATTGGGTGCCGACATTGTAGTCAATGCGCTCGAACAGGATCCTGGCGAATTTCTTAAAAAACAAACCGGCGGAATGCATGGCGTCTTGGTCACTGCAGTATCGCCCATCGCTTTCAGTCAGGGGCTTTCGGCATTGCGCAGAAAAGGCACTTTATCGCTAAACGGGCTACCTCCCGGTAGTTTCAACCTTCCCATATTTGATACCGTGTTAAACAGGATTACCATCAGGGGTTCCATTGTGGGTACAAGAAAAGATATGCAGGAGGCAATCGAATTTGCTGTAGATGGCAAAGTGAGGGCGCAGATTAAACCTGCAAAACTGGAAGACATTAATGAAGTATTCGAACAGATGAAAATGGGAGAGATTGAGGGAAGGGTTGTTTTAGATATTTCAGGAACACAGTAGCAATAAATATTCAACATTAATTTTTTGAAAATGTTAGGGAAATTAGAAGAAGAGGAAGTTGAAAAGCTTCTTAAAGAGCAATATATAGGTCGGTTAGGCTGCCATGCCCATGGGGTGAGTTACATTATACCCATTAATTATGTTTATAGCAATGGAACTATTTATGCCCATTCTGCTCCCGGACAAAAAATCAGGATGATGAGAAGCAACCCACAGGTCTGCTTCCAAATTGACCAGATCCGTGATACCTTTAACTGGAAAAGTGTGTTGTGCTGGGGCAAATTTCAGGAAATCACTGATATTTCAGAAAAACAAAATGTTTTGCAAGGCATCATCCACCGGATGATGCCCTTAACCAATACACCATCCGAGCAGCCATCGCATGGCACAGGAAAAACAGATGCGTATGATGAAGAAATTATCGTATTCAAAATTATACCGCACCTTAAAACAGGCAGATTTGAGGTTAATGATACCCTATACTCCCTGTTTTCTTCATGAATTTTCCGCTTGATCCTGTTTTTTTAACCTGAGGAGATTTGGAGCGCAGAAAAGTACAAGAAAAGCTTAATAAACCAAAAAAGCCCAACAATGTTGGGCTTTAAATTACGCTGCGGAGAGTGGGGGAACTGAACCCCAGCTTAAAATCTCGCTATATATGGTTTAAAAGACTTTTATGATAACTGACTCACCGAATCACTCACCGACCTTTTTTAACTGCAAATGCTATATAGATAAAGATAGAAATTTTATGCTTAAATTAAAGGATAATTAATAAATGATGTCAATAACATCGCCTAAAATACTACTACTACTACTACTACTCAGATAATCTGGTAAATCTTACCTTGAAAGGGAGTGGCGTCGAACCTTATTGTTTAATAATTTGATTATCAGTTTTTTATTTTTTTGCTTTCGTACCAGGTACTCAACTCGAAGGTATTGAATTTAAAAAATGTTTTTTAAGCAGAAATTTATTGTTTACAGTAATTTATTTGGGAAAAAGTATTATCTCCTATTATATAATATAACTTAAGGAGCCAAATTGTTAATCAAGTTTAATCTCCTAAAATATAACTTGGGTTAATAGAATACAACTATCGGTTTTAATAAAAAATCAGCAAAGGATTCTCATTTAATTTACGTATCATTTTTGAAAAAACATTGCATAGTAAAGATGTTGCTAGATGATTTTATACGATCGGTAAGCGTTCCAGATTACACTCTATTCTCTAATAATAATTCATATTTCACTCTTATTTAGAATTGATATAAATAATATTGCTATATTTGTTCTATCCCATGATTAATATTAACTAACCGGAAAATGATTGTAAAGGCAAGAATAGAGCATCAGAAAGATTTTCTGTTCATGGAAGAAATTCCAGATACGTATGTTCCCGATCACCGATTATCCGAAAAGTCAATTACCATAAAAGATGCCCCGGTGGGTATCAAAAATTATCAGCTTTCAACAAATGGTCTGTTTTTGGTGCATTCGGAAATGAAATTCGATGGTCCGGCCCGCATCCTCACCGAGGTAGAAGGTGAGGCCATTACCAGCCAGTTTATTTTTAGCAATAAAAACAGCTCAAATCCCAACGGCAAACAATCGGCAAAATACGGGCGCAGCCGGCATAATATCCGTTATATACCTTCTGCCAAAGAAGCTTACGATGTTAAACCCGATGTAGAATTTGTCTATTTCCTGATCGTTTTATCAAAGGATTATTACCTGCGTTTGGTTGATCTTTATTCACCACTGCACGAGCAGTTTGTACAGGAAATGGAAAAAGGAATTTCGACATCTTTTGCCGAACACGATCTTTTTATGACGCCCGAAATGCGCAGATCCATAGAAGCGATTATTTCGTGCAGACAGGATGGCGAATTAAAACGTCTTTTTACCGATGCCAGGATAACCGAGCTGATTATGTACCAGTTGGAACAATTTAGTCAACATATACAGGGCGGGAGGGAATCGCTCCTTGATCGTGATATCCCCAAACTGGAAGAAGCCCGCGAGATTTTAGAACGCGATTATATCGATCCGCCAACGCACAAACAGCTTTCTAAAATGATCCTGCTCAATGAGTTTAAATTGCGTACAGGATTTAAAAAATATTTTGGCAGTACCATTTACGATTTCGTAACCCGGTTACGGATGGAAGAAGCCAAACGGTTGATTTTGGAAGAAGGTAAAAACATGTACGAAGTTGGTGTTAATGTCGGTTTTAAACACCAGGCCAGTTTTACCAATGCCTTTAAAAAATATTACGGTATATTACCTAGTGATGTGCGGCTCTGATCTTGTAGAGGATTAACCGCGATCCTGCACTCTGTGCTTCGGCTATTCCGGCCGCTTCCATCAGTTTGAGGTTGCTGTATACACAGCCAATGCTGATGGGCATTTCATCTTCTTTAAGCATCAGCCAAAGTGATTCGGGATGGGTAAAATCGCTTACTTCCAGTAATTTAAAGGCGATCCATAATCTTTTTTCCGAAAATAACAGGCGTTTTAACCTGCAATAATCGTTTATGGTTTTTAAAATGGTTTCTTTAAAGGCATCGGTACAGGCCGATTGAGGTAGCTGGCTGATACTTTGGGCGGTATTGAATAGTTTTTGAATGTTTTTCATAGGTAGCGGAGATTTAAATCTTTACAGATTGGAGGTTGATTAATTCATCAGTTTCGGTGGTTTTTAACTTATAAACGGGTTGATGCAGCACCTGTAGATTGGAATTGAATTTTGCCGCATCCAGTTTAATTTCTTTTGGTACAATAACCGTTTTCAGGCTGCTTTGGTCGGTATAGGCCTGTGCATGGATGCCAAATGCGGTGTATATATGCTGTGGTGTAAGTACCTGTACAGGCGTGCCATCCCACCATTTCCGGCCATCTTTTAAAATGATGATCCGGCTGGCGTATTGTGCGGCAAGGTTAACCTCGTGCAGCACCACAATAATCATATAACCTTTTTTTGCCATTGCAGCAGCTATGGCCAGCGTTTGGTGCTGAAACTGAAGGTCCATATTGTTGGTGGGTTCGTCTAAAAGCAATACAGCATCTTTGTTATCCCACAGTTGTGCCAAAACCCTCGCCAGGTGCACCCGCTGTTGTTCGCCACCCGAAAGGCTTAACATCGATCGGTCGGCAAGGTCGGTTAAACCGCAGAGTTCCATCGTTTCGCGCAGTGCCATTTGATCGTTTTTTGCTGATGAGCGACTTTTAAAACCATACCTGCCCATCATTACCACTTCTCGTACCGTAAAAGCCATCGAAATAGGATTATGCTGTTGCAGGTAAGCCCTTTTGGCGGCCAGAATTTTCCGGTTATAAGCTGCAAGATCTTCCCCATACAGCATAATGCGCCCCGTATCTGGTTTTCGCTCGCCCGAGAGTAAACGCATCAGGGTTGATTTGCCCGCACCGTTCGAGCCTAATAGCGCAACTATTTCGCCCGGCCTGATACTGAATGAGATATCTTTTAACAGCGGCCTGTTATTTAATTTATAGCTGATGGATTCTACTCTAAGCATAACTTAATTCACTAATTTCTTTTTGTCTTTAATGAGGATATATAAAAATATGGGTGTACCCATTAAAGCAGTAACCACGCCGATAGGCAATTCGATAGGCTGAACAATTAATCTCGAAACCATATCGGCCAGGGTAAGCACCAAAGCACCCATTAATGCCGAAACCGGAAGCACAAAACGGTGATCTACACCGCCCAGCAAACGGGTGAGATGCGGGATAAGCAATCCGATAAAACCGATAATGCCCGAAACAGCTACGGATGCACCAACGGCCATTGTGGCCAGTACCACCACCCATATTTTGATGCGGTTAGGGTTTAGGCCAATCAGTTCTACCTGACTTTCGCCGATGGCAAATAAATTCAGTCCCCTGGATAGAAAAGGGAGTCCGATTACCGGGATTAGTACAAAAGGAAACAAACAGCTTACATTTTGCCAGGTAGCACCACCCAAACTGCCCATCATCCAGAAGGTAATGCTGCGGAGTTTCTGCTCATCTGCCAGATAGGTTACCAATCCGGTTAAAGCGCCTGCCATGGCATTAATGGCAATACCAGCCAGCAACATGGTAGAGACATTGGCCTGTCCGTTTACTTTCGAAAGGTTATATACCAGCATAGCGGTTAGGCCTGCACCGGCAAAAGCACCAAAAGCCAATAAATAATAACCCAATACCTGGCTTAGGCTCGAAAATAATAAAGTTTCGAAAGCAATAATCAACACGGCCATTAAAGATGCTCCGGCCGATATGCCAACTAAACTGGGTTCGGCCAAAGGATTCCTGAATATGCCTTGTATGGCAGCCCCTGATATCCCTAGCGCAGCACCAACCAGCATGCCCATTAAGGTACGCGGTAGCCTGATCATCATGATTATACCTTCATTTATGCCATGGTCTGTACCACCAAAAACAGTAAAACCCATGTTATGGGTCAGGGTATCGATTACTTCTTTTAAAGGGATACGCATGGCACCCAGGGCAAGGGAGAAACAAACAGAAACCAGTAATCCTGCACTTAGGCAGGTATAAATAACCATTCTTTTCATTATAAAATACGGTTATTTAGTGCTTTAATGGCTTCGGGTAAACGGTTGCTGAAGTTAATGAGCAAGGGGCCGTTCATTTCTACTATTCTTTTGTTTTTTCCGGCATTAGTATAAGCTACGCCCGGAAGGTCTAAAAAGGCTTCTCTGCCGCCCAAACTGCTTAGTCCAAAATCGAACATCAGGATGATATCCGGATTACTTTTAATCAGTGCTTCGGTAGTGTAGGGTTTAAAATCGCTGAATTCCTGTATGGCGTTTTTGCCGCCTGCCAGTTTAATAATTGCATCAATACTGCTGCCTTTTCCGGCCACGTTCATGGTGCCTACGCCACGGGCATAAATAAATAATACTTTCGGAGGCTTATTTCCTTTTTTTAACAGACTTAAAGTGGTATTAACGCTGTTTTCTGTTTTTTGTGCAAGCTGTTCGCCGCGGGTTTTATCGCCAATGGCTGCAGCAATCTGCCTGATAAATTTAGTAGCTCCCTCAACTGAAAATTCCTGACGGATGCTTACCACCCGGATGCCAAGTGATTTAAACTGGTATAGGTTTTCTTTAGAGAAATCGCCTTCGGGTACCAGAATCAGATCAGGGCGGAAAGCGGTAATACTTTCTACAGAGAACGACCTGTTACGACTCACTTTTGGCAACCTGTTGATTTCTTCGGGCGATACACTGGTTACATCGGTAGCTAAAATACTCTTACCATAACCCAGGGCATTAACCGTTTCACTAATGGCACTACTTAGCGTAATAATACGCTTTGCCTGTGCGGCCGCTTGTTGCAGGGTTAGAGATAAAGAAAGGGTAACTAATATAATGTAATACTTTTTTATACTCATGTAAGCTTTGTTATCTGAACAAAAAAAGTGTTTAATTAATCTAAATACAAGTATTTGAATCTCGTTGGGAATTTGGCCTAAATGTATTTTTTTGAAAAAACTACTATTGTGATAGTTTTTTATCTTTCTGATAATCAATTTATTGATTTGTTTTTGGTGAGATTTAACCTGTCAATTTGTGCAAAATAGAGGCTAAAAAAATACGCTTTGAACAAAAGAAAATACGGATTGCACAAATTAAAATACGGATTGCACAAACCATTTATGACGCTTAATATGGATGTTTGCAGTGTTCTTATTTAGAATGATTAAAAATAATATCTGTAATGAAGTGCATAAAATATACTTGTCGGTTCAATAAAAAAGCGATCACTGCTGGTATTTTGCTTTTAACGTTTGCGTTTGCTTCGTGCAAGAAGGATGAACTGGATCCGAACGAGGTTTTACAGGATGGTAAAAGCGTGGTGATTACCGATCTGGCCGGCGATACACAGGCCGCAATGGGCAGTGGAACTCCTGGCAAAGAAGTACGCCCGTTTTATACTTTTCTTTTCCGTTTCAGGGATCAGAAACAGATCTGGATCCGCAATGCAGCCGATTCGGCACAATGGCTGAAAACGAAAGATTGGGATTTAGCCTTCACCGGACCATATAACAGCGAGGTTTATGTTAACGATAAAGATTATCAGTACAATCCTGGTTTTGGCGGAATTGCAAAAAGTGCAGTGCTGCTGTTAGAACAAAGCTACGATACGGTTAATCAGGCGCCATCCGATCAGGCTTTTAATGCCAGTGAAGTAACCAAAATCGGCTGGGCATCATCTGCAGCTTCAAACGGATGGTTTTTTTATAGCCTTAATACGCACATTATGCAGGCCATCCCCAACCGTAGCTATGCCATCAGGTTGCCCGATGGTAAATATGCCAAATTACAGTTAATCAATGCGTACAAAGGCAATCCGCCAAGCGTTACCGATTTAAACTGGCCTGCACCTTATTACACTTTTAAATACTATGTGCAGCAGGATGGAAGCAAAAACTTACAAACCAAATAAAGAAGATGAATAAATCAATTACCATAAATAAAAACCTGGTTAAATGGGCATTAATCTGTTTTGTATTCATAGTACTTTTCGCCAGTTGCAAAAAAGATGAAATTGTTGCGCCCGAACCTGAAAAGGAATTACCTGCCAAAACTGAAGGTGGTACACCATACTTTAAGCTACAACGTATAGAAAATTTAGCTGTAGAAACGGATGATGCAAACCCCACCGTGCCACCAACAGCTGTATTATTCAGTTTAGAAACTAAAGCAATTGTTCCTTTATTATACGCTAAAACCAATCGTTGGGATATCTGCTTTAACGGACTTTACAATAGCTTTTTAAGCAGTAATAATGGTCAGTCGAGTACTAGCCTTGGCGCCGGAAGCACAGGTACAGGTGCGATTACCATACTACAAAAACCGTTCGATCAGGTAACAGATGTTCCGGCTGATGGTACTTTAAGCATCACTAAAACCATTGGTACGGATGATGAAGGAGATTTTGGCGAAGGAATAGGATGGTACCTGTACGATTTTGGCGGAACTAAAAGAGGGGATGGAAGTTATGAAAAACAACATGTGGCCTATGCCATGCCCGAAAAACGCACCATTATTATCCGCACGGCCAAAGGCGATTATGCGAAGATCAAAATGATTAGTTGTTATAAAGATGCTTTTACGGCTGATAAATGGTTCAGAACCACTCCGCACATGTATTTCACATTCGAATTCGTAATTGTGCCAAAAGGAAGTACAAAATTCGAGATTAAATAAACCCACATAAATCAATACCCATATTAAAATGAAGAATAAATTAACGCAACTGCTTTGTATGATATTAACAGTTGCTACGCTTGCCGCATGCAAAAAAACAATTGGTCTGGACCCGCTTCCGGCTAATAAAATAATCGAATTTAAAGTCGCCGTATCCGACGGAAATATTTTTGGTGCTATTGATGAAACCGATAAAACCATTACACTCTATTTACCATATTATTACGAACTGGATGTTATAGAGCCTGTAATCAAACTTTCGGCTGGCGCTAAGTTGAGTGAAACCCTTGCCCCGGTGGAGGTTTTGGATACCAAAAAAACTTATACCGTAATTGCTGCCGATCAAAGTACTTCTACCTACAAACTCATCATAAAGCTAAATCAGATTTCTCCTCTGGTATTAACCGAATTATCAACGGCCACTACCACATCAACAATGGCAGTTGGTACTTATGATGTACGGGTTCAGGGTAATTTTAACGTTTCTGATCTTAAAAAGATAAAAGCCTATCTGGTAGATAAAACTGACAAAGAATATGAGTTATCGCCAAGTCTTTCTCTGGGAACACCAGGCGTATCGGTTGCTATGATTGGTGGTGTTAAAACTTACACTTATAGTTATTTACAGGTTCCGCAAACTTTGGATACAGGGACTTATAAGGTAAGGGTAAAAATACAGGCCTTAATTGCCGAAATGAAATATCCCGTAAAAGTAGTTTATGGCAGGCCGGGTATAAGTTATGGGCCTGTTACGGTGAAACAGGGCGAAACATTTAAAATCGCTGCAGGAGGAGTTGTATTTAACGATTTTAAAGAGTTTTATATCACAGTAAATGGCCAGAAAACACTTTTGCCAATTGTTTCCTATACCCGTACCGAAGCTACAATCCGTGTTCCTGATACCGTTCCTCCAGGGATATATACGCCAACAGCAGCTTTTGGAACATGGCCACTGCTCACCCTAAACTGGGCCGTTACTGTAACTGCAAAATAACAGTCTAATTAATTATGAAAAACGATTCGGGAGCTTATTCCCATTAATATAACAAAAATCATAAATCTAAAAAAAATGAAAATGAAATTTTTAAAACTTACGTTCGCTGTTGCAACTTTGGCCATATTAGGAACCGCTTGTAAAAAAGATGCTGTTCAACCAGATAACAAACTTGCCTTACAAAATACTACTGCTGCTCTTGCTGTAGGTGATACTGAAGCAGGTGTGGTAACCAATTCATCAACTTCACCTACTTCGTGGACTCCTGTTGGTTACGACTTATTAAACAATGTTGTTGCAAGCTCCGGCAACCAGGTTAATTTCGATAGCAACTTTAACGGAAACATTACCATTGCAGGTACCAATAGCCTTGGTTATTACGATTCTCCTTCAGTAACCAATGTTACCGGTATTACTTTAACCGACGTTTCTTCAGTTACATTGGGTACAATCAGCACTTTGGGCAGCAATACTACTACCGTTGTGGGATGGTACAATTACGACAGGGTTAACCGTACCATTACTCCTGTAGCTCAAAGATATGCTGTTGTAGGTAACGGTTCTACAATTGCTGGTTCAACCAGACTTTATGTGGTTCAGCTTGATGGCGTAACTACATCTGGTACTTACAACACAACTGTTAATTTCCACACTAAGAGATTAAAATAAGGAGTAGCTCAATCAAGGGAAATCCTTAATTAAAAAGATTTAAAAAAGGGACGAAAACACGACTTATCGTCCCTAAAAAATCGTAAATAAACCCAAATAAGGGAATAATCCCGAATCGTTTTAAAAATATTAGCCATGGTTTAGGCCGTATTTGCGGGCTCTAAAAATGCAAATCTAACAATTATTGATTATGAATACAATATATAAACGCTTCTCTACCAGCTCGTACTATCTTTTGCTTTTTTGCTTATTTAGCCTGTTCAGTGCCTGCAAAAAAGAATATGAAGATTTCCCTTATGCCGATATTGTAAGCTTTACGGTAAAAGATGCAGATGGAAATCCACTAAAGGCTGTAATCGACGAAAAGAACCTTACCATATACTGGCCATCAGGGCAAGCTGTGCCAGAAAATATTATACCTACCATTGTGGTATCAGAAAGGGCCAATGTTAGTCCGGCTTCAGGCCAAAGTGTAGCTTTTAAAGAAACAACCAGGTTTGTGGTAACCGCGCAAAACGGTACAACCAAAGAATACCTGATTAAAAAGGTGATCAATCAGCCGCTACTCAAAATCAATATCTCATCAGGAATTTCGGTATATAACACCAAAAACTTTGTAAACAGAGGGAGCAATATTAATGTTACCGGCGACAACATTATTGCCAATAAAGAACAAACCAAAGCTTTTCTGGTAAATACAGTTAACAATGCCGAAAAAGAAATTGCCATTGCAACAATAACACCAATTGCACTTAGTGTAACCGTTGATAATACAGTGCCAGATGGTATTTATCAATTAAAGATTGTATCGGGGCAGAGAAGCGTAATTTTAGAACGTATGTTCGGTGTAGCTAATAGCCGTCCAACCATTACCCCTGTAGAATTAAGTGCCATAAAACTCACGTTAAAACTCGGAGAAGAGTTTGTACTTAATGGTGAAAACAGGATTGAACTGGTTAATAAATTTTCTATCCGCAATGCTGACAGTAAACAAATTTACGACCTGATTATCAAGGAAACTAAAACAGGTCAGTTAGTATTAAAAGTACCAAATAATTTACCCACTGGAAATTATGATTTATATAGCTATAACTATCCTGCCGGAGAATATTATGCCGCTGGCCCGATTGGTGGTACTTTCGATGATATGATAAGCATTGTTAATTAGGCTATAAAGTGCAGCACAACTCAAAAATATATATCACGCTTCTTACGCTGATTCTAATGGGAACCTTTGCCTGTAAAAAGGCACAGGTTTCTGTTGATGATGCGGACGAGATTGTTTCGCCCACAACAGGTACACGTAGCCAGTTTACGCTCGATTCGATCTTTTTATATGCCAAACAGGTATACTTATGGAATGATGCGTTGCCAGGCTATGCCGAATTTAACCCAAGGCAAAAATATGTAGGGATTGGTTCTGATATTACTACTTTCAGGAAGGAACTATTTGATATTTCGCAGCTTAAAATAAACGCAGCGACCGGGAGCCCCTACGAATTGCCGGTTTATTTCGAAAATCCAAAATATTCTAACCTTCAGCCAGGGAGGAGCATTCCCGGAAGTACTGCCGGCATAATAAATCCAAACACAGCTGTGCTTAGCAGTAAAGTAATTACCAACGGAAATATGCCCGTAGCATATCTGGCTTTGGCGTCATTTCCTTCTTTAAATAGTAGTAAAACGGCTTTAGATCAGGTATTTGCTGATCTGGCGGCTGCGAATCCAAAAGTTATTGTAATCGACCTGCGTAGTAACGGCGGAGGTTATCTCGAAACTGCAGAATATTTGGCTAATTTAATTGTACCTGCCAGCCTGAACGGTAAAGTAATGTACAGCGAGATATTTAATCCAGCGATGCAGAATGGCACTGTTCCGATATTAAAGCATCAACCTTATTTAGATGCCAATGGAAAAACAGCTGTTTACAATGGCCGCAATGCCACCATGGCCGATGTAGATTATACCATAGCGGGCAATACCTATAAATTCAATAAAAAAGGAAGTTTACAGACCATTCAATCTGTTTATTTCATTGTTTCGGGCAATACCGCTTCGGCCAGCGAAATGCTGATCAGTAGCTTGAAACCTTATTTTGATGTGAAACTCATCGGGGAGAAAACCTATGGTAAACCTGTCGGCTTTTTCGGCATCAACATCGATCAGTACAGTGTTTTCCTGAGCAGTTTCCTAATTAAAAATGCTAATGGCTGGTCTGATTATTTTACGGGCATGCAGCCTGATATTGCTATAAAAAGTTTAGAAAAGCCTGTATTGGGTGATCCGAATGAAAGTTGCTTAAGTGCAGCTTTGGAACTCATTAACGGAATAAAAAAACTGACTGTAAGCAAACTGGCCACAACAGCTAAAATTACAGTCAATAGAACCGGTCTTTCACAGCCAACCGTTGTAGAAAGCTTCATGCTTGAAAACAGATTAAGATTAAGAAAATAATTAGGAAAAGGCTAAAACCTGATCCTGCAACAATAAAATAAAACATGTTTAAACTCTTCTCCATCATATTCTTGCTTGAGTTTTTCCATTTAAAGATTGCCGCGCAGGATTATGGAAGTTTAAAGGGCACGGTTAGCGATGAACAGGGTAAAGCTTTACGTGGGGCAACTCTTCGCCTGGAACCTGATGGACATACAACTGAAACCGATGCTAAAGGGAACTTTGTTTTCAATAAGATATTTACCGGTAATTACAGCATTACGGTAACCATGGTTGGTAAGGCCAGTTACCAGAATAATATTAAAATTGGTACAGTTGCTAATAACCTGATCATTAAATTATTGGCAGATGAACGCGAACTTAATGAGGTAGCTATATCCGAAAATCGTTCCGCTCCGGATAACCTGATGAAATTAGAACGCAGCGCCATGCCTGTTACCGTAATCAGCAGGCGCACCATCGAATTGATGGGCAGCAGAAGGCTCGATGAGGTATTGAAAGAGCAAACCGGGATTGCGATTGTAAATAACATTGGCGGCGGTGCCCGGTCAGTAGGCGTGCAGATGCAGGGTTTTAGCAGCGAATATGTGATGATTTTAATTGACGGGCAGCCCATGGTTGGTCGCAACAGCGGAAATTTTGATTTATCCAGGATCAGCGTTTCCAATATCGAACGGATAGAAATTATTAAAGGCGCATCTTCCTGTCTCTTCGGAAGCGAGGCGCTTGGCGGGGCGATTAACATCGTTACCCGCTATGGCGCTTTACAGCCACAGGCACTTATTGCGGCCAATTACGGGAGTTTGAACATTGCCGATATTACCCTCGAGGGCGAAATACCATTCGCTTCGCAAAGGGGATCGGCCAATATTTCTGCCAATTATTACCGCACGGATGGTTTTAATACCAATCCAAAATACATTCAGCAGGGTACAACAGCACCACCTTACGATAATTATGCTTTGCAGGGCAGGCTGAGGTACCGTTTAACACCAACAAGTACCATTGGTTTTAGCGGCAGGTATGGGTTGAGGAAATCGTTTATGGCTAAAGATTTTGGTTTAGGTATTATTTCAGGCGACAGCCAGGATGAGCAGGATTTAAACCTTTCGGCCACTTTTGATCACAATTTCCGTTCAGGACTGCGTAGCATGAGCCGTTATTATTTTACCAATTTCAGGTCTGATCAAAGTGTAGACTGGCAGCAAACGAACAGCAGCATTACCAAAGATATTTTTGTGCAGAACCTGCACCGTTTCGAACAGCAATTTGCCTATGGTGTAAGCGACGAACTTAAATTTACCAGCGGTTTGGGCGGTAGTATCGAAACCATGAACGATGTTTCGCTCACTAATCCGGGTTCGGTAAGTACAGGTTTTGCCTTTTTGCAAGGTGATTGGCAGCTGAACAAACAATTGGGATTGGTTGCGGGCCTGCGTTACGATTTAACCAATGCCTACGGTAGCAAACTGAACCCTAGTTTAGGTTTACAGTATAAAATTGTACCTGGTTTAACCTTTAAAGCGGGAGCCGGAACTGGATTTAAAGCGCCAGATTTTAAAACGAGATACCTTGTTTTTTATAATCCGGCCGCCAATTACCTGGTTATTGGTAACGAAGTGTTAAGACAAACGCTAAACCAGCTGGATCAGCAGGGGCAGATCAGCGAGATCAGACAGTTTTTATTGAATCAGCTCGATCAGAATTTGCAGGCAGAACGGAGCACTTCGTTAAATTTAAGTTTCGAGTGGAAACCTAAAGATAATGTAAAAGTAGAGGCAGGCGTATTTCACCACAGTTTACGCAACCAGATCAACAGCATTCAAGTGGCAACAGGTAGTGGAAACCGGAATATTTATACTTATCAAAATCTTCCTGAAGCGGTAAATAAAGGTATAGATGTATCGTTTGCCGTGAGTCCGCTTAAAAATTTAGAATTAAGTGCGGGTTATCAATACCTGATTGCGAAAGACCTCAGCGTAATCGACAGCATTAAGGCTGGTCATTATCCTTATAACCAAAATATCCACGATCCAGCGACAGGAAATTCTTATGCGCCAAAACCTTCAGATTATTGGGGAATTGAAAACCGATCACGTCACATGGCTAATTTTAAGGCATTTTATAACTACCGTCCGTGGGATGCCAGTTTAAACATTCGCGTAAATTACAGGGGCAAATATCCTTTTGGCGATCGTAACGGAAACCAGTTTATCGATCGTTACGACACTTTTGTAAATGGCTTTTTTATGCTTAATGCTGCTTTTGAAAAAAAACTGATGAAACAGCATTTAAGCATCAGGCTTACAGCCGACAATATTTTAAATTATACCGACCGGTTAATGCCCGGTCAGCCGGGGCGTGTACTGCTGGCCGGAGTAACCTATCGTTTATATAAAGATTAATTATTCAATCACCATAAATTACAAAACATGTTAAATACTAATATTAGAGAGGCTACAAAAGCCGAGCACCAGAACCTCGAGAAACAGGTTGTTTTAAAACTAAAAGCCATCAGAAGCAATGCAGATTATGCAGATCTGTTAAAACATTTTTATGCTTATTTCAGCCATATTGAAGCAAGCATAAAATCATACATTACCGAATCTATCCTGCCTGATTATGCCCAACGCAGAAACTCCAGCTATATTAAAGCTGATATTTTAGAACTGGGTGGCGATATCACTGATCTGCCATATATCACTGTACCAAAAATTGAAAATGCTGTAGAGGCATTAGGTGCCTTATATGTATTGGAGGGTTCGATTATGGGCGGAAGCATTATTGTGAAAATGCTCGAAAAAGGCGGGGTAACCAAAGGCGTTTCTTTCTTTTCGGGTTACGGCGCAGCCACCGGAATGATGTGGGGCAATTTTGTAGCTGTTTTAAATGCACAGGCAAAGACTGAGAAGGATGAACAAGAAGCTATTGTTGCAGCAAACGAGACCTTTAAACACTTTGCTTATGTTTTCGAAAAAGTGAGTGTGCATCCTGTCTAAACTCCGAAGGTTTAAAAATTATCTATACCAGTTGCTGAGCGGCTAAGCTGGTATAGGTTAAAACCTTTTTCAAGAAATTATAGCAACAACCGTTAGTTCGCCATTTATGACCTCGAATATGCTGTCAGATCGATTTATGTAAGGCCGCACAGGAACGGTTAGAAAAAATATAAGTGACAGTAAATCCGCTACCTAAATCATATTGTAACAACGCAGATTCATTTTTTTGAAATGGTTTGCATATTAATACGGTAGCAGATATGCCATTCACTGATGATTTCTGCTATTTAAGATCAGTAACAAGAATGCGTATTTGATCTACAAATGTAAACGCTGACTATTTGGAATTGATCTAAATAATTTTAACTTTGCCACTCATTAAACAAGGGAAATTGTCTGAAGCAGAGAAAATAGATCAAAAACAGTTGCTCCGTGTAAATGGAGACACTTTCGAGCTGATCTATAAACAGTTCTGGAAAAAACTTTATTACCTCTGTTATCAAAAGATCGGGGACAGCGAGATCGCGCAGGACCTGGTGCATGACCTTTTCCGCTCGGTATGGGAGAGGCGCAGAGAACTCATTATTACCGATTCCATTGAAAAATATCTGGTCCGTTCCATCAAATACAAAATATCTGGTTACTTTCGTGAAAAGATCCAGCAGGAGAGAAACCTTGGGGAATCACAGCTTTATGTGCGGGAATCTGAATCGGTAACCGAAAAACAGGTTGCTTACAGTTTCCTCTCCCAGGAACTTAAAGTGCTGGTAGAGCGGCTACCAGAGCGCTGCAGATTGATTTATAAGCTGAGCCGTGAGGATGGGTTAAACAACCGGGAGATCGCTGCCTCTTTACTGGTTTCAGAAAAAACTGTGGAGAGCCAGATCACCAAGGCAATGTCCTACATCCGCCAGAGGCTTGGCCAATACAAAAATGAATGAAGCCCAGATTATCCTGTTATTGTAATCGTATCCTGTTTGTATGCCTGATTGCGACGTTGATCGTGAACTGTAGGTCGGGTGTGCAAAAGAAATCCACAAAAGGAAAATATCTGCTGCTGATCAATGGCGAAAAAGGTTCCAGGGAAAAGGACAATATGATCTGGTTTGATTCACTGGATTCATCCATTGTGCTGAGTACTGACCAGGGAACGGCCATCAATGAGCGTCTAGGATCAGCTGTTATCCCGCAGGAGGATTTTCTGTTCAGTATGGATAAAAAGACCGGAACAATGCAGAAGTATGCCTATTCTCCTGATGGGCTGACCGAAAAGGGAAAGCTTACACTTCGGGAATTTGAATACATCTCTTTTACCACCAAGATTGATGCTGAACAGCTTTATATCAGTGGCCGCGGCAGAAATAATATTTCTTCTTTTGCAGTAGTGGACATCAAAAACATGATGGTGATCAGGCGCGGGAAACTGGCATTGCCGGTGGCAAGCGGTCAAAATTCAAGTGATAATTTTGGTATTTTAAACGGTAACCGGTTTTATGTGGGTTACAGTTCTTTCGGTGAAGATTATAACCATTGCAGTGACACCTCTTATCTTGTTGTGATGGATTATCCCTCTTTAAAGCGGATTTCACTGGCCAAAGATACAAGATCGGCCTTCCCGGGGGCAGGGGTAAACGGTCTGTTCAACTATTTCGAAGGTGGGGATGGGGCGCTGTATGTGCTTACCTCGCCCGTATTTTATCACGGTAATCATCCGACCGCTCCTACGGCTTTTTACCGCGTTGGCGAAGGCAGAGGGGGCTTTGATCCAGAATATTTTTTTGAGCTTTCGTCAAAATTGAAGGGCGCGCATCTACTGGGCATTACCCAGGCTGGAGAAGATCAGGTAATCCTTTCAACGATCGCTTTTCCCAGTACAGGAAAGAGTGATTATTACCTGGCGGATGTGAAAAAAAAGACACTGAAATTATTGCTTAAAGATCAGCTACAGCCAAACTTTGTTTGGGGCACCAGCGGTTTATATGACGGAACGCATGCCAGTTTTGTTGTCAATGAAAAACTAGGGGAGTCCAGGATATACGTTTATGATGTCAAAAAAGGGAATCTGATCAAAGGACCTGCCATCCGGGGATCGGTTTCCGCAAAATCTTCCTTTTTAATGCTCCAGCCTTCTGGAAAATGATCACACGTACGTTTATCTTAAATTAAAACTTTCAGATTATCAGTAGCTTGCATTTTATTTAAAAAGAATCTTAATAAGGCGTAGGGGTAAACCTTTCCACGACCGACTGTTAAGATATATGGGCAAATATTCGATAAATGAAGACACTTTTCGCAGGTACCACCTGGGCGAATGCACAGCGGAGGAATCTGCCGCCATAGCCTCGTGGCTCGAAGAAGGTGAAGAAGATCCAGTTTTTATTCATGACGGGTTAACTGAGCACAGAATAGAACAATCACTTTGGTCTGCTATCGAGCAATCGACTGTTCATCAGGATTTAAGGCGCAAGAGGTTAAAACTGTTGCGCAGCGGTCTGGTTGTTGCCGGAGCTTTTGCGCTGTTGTTTATCTGTGCAGGATTGTATTTTGATGCCCAGCCCAATGCTGCTGGCTCAAGGACGGTACTCATCAATAACCTCAGTGGTGGGATTTCGAAGACAGAAAATATAGACGGCCTTATCTTTACCGCACTTCCAAAAGGGAATATCAGCGCCAATATCGCACACTCATCGGGCAATGTCACTTTTTGTGATGTGATGCTGATCGAAAACAATTCGGTTAAGGATATCAGCCTGAACTTTGCCTCCAACTGTTCACAGAACGGAAAGGCGCCCAAAAATTTTATATGTAAGAAAGGTGTCACTTATGTGGCCTTGAAGATGAGCAGGATTTCGCCCGATATTATCGTGGTGGACCAGCGCTATATGGAGGACTTTTTGCCCTTGAACCTTGCGATGCAGATTAATAAGGACCTAAAGTCGATCTAATGAAAATAAAATAGGCCGGACTGCTGGTAACAGTACGGCCTGTCCCCGCTGGCGGGGTTAATTTTAACGTATGACAATTAAAATCAATGCAAATTAATAAAATTCTGCTGACGGGGCTTCTATGTGCCGTAAATTTCTTCTCCAATGCACAAAGCACCCAGTTTCGGATTCCCGGAAGAGTAAAAGGAAATGACCAGTTGCCCATCGAAGGGGCTACCATAATGATCCGTTCGTTAAAGGCCGGCACAGTCAGCGCTGCCGACGGAAGCTTTGAGCTTAAGGTTGATAAAGCTGGTTTTTACACACTCGAGGTTAGTGCGGTAGGTTATCGTTTGAAAAAGCAGACTGTGGAAGTAAAGCGCTCAGGTGGGCAGGATGTTTTCGATTTTGTGCTCATCAGCGATAGCAGGGACATGGAAACGGTGAACGTAAACGGAAAAACAGAAAAAAGGAAACTCACCGAGAGCGGATTCAATGTTACCGGGATTGAGACCAAAGCCCTTGCCAATACAACTGCAGACCTTAACCAGGTCTTGAGCAGGAGTACGGGGATCAGGGTGAGGGAAAGCGGCGGACTGGGGTCTGACTTTAATTTTTCGATCAATGGGCTATCGGGCAAACAGGTGAAGTTTTTTATCGACGGGATTCCTATGGAAAATTTTGGGAGTTCGATGTCGCTGAACAATATCCCGGTAAACTTGGCCGAAAGGATAGAAGTGTACAAAGGGGTTGTTCCTGTCGAACTTGGTGCAGATGCACTGGGCGGGGCGGTGAACATTGTGACCAATCAGCATGTAAAACAATATCTGGATGCCAGTTACGGTTTCGGTTCTTTTAATACCCATAGGGCCGCACTTAGCGGGCGGTATACTGATGTAAAATCCGGTTTTACCATTAATGCCAGTGGATTTTATAATTATGCGGATAACAACTATTTGATGAAGGACGTGGTGGTCAGACTTGCTGAAGGCAATGTAACCAGGGATGCCAGGCGTTTTCATGATGCTTACCGTTCTGCAATGGGACAGGCCGAGTTTGGTTTCCGTGATAAAAAATGGGCCGATGTGCTGCTTGTTGGCCTGCTTTATTCTTCCGGGTACAAGGAAAGGCAGACGGGGGCGCAACAGGACCTGGTTTATGGCAGGGTAAATTCTACGGGCAACTTTGTGATGCCGAGCTTGAAATACAGGAAAAAAAACCTGCTTGTTAATGGGCTTGACCTGAGCCTTTTTGCCTCCTACGCAAAAGATAAATCGACCACAGTCGATACTTCTGCCGCAAAATACAACTGGATGGGCGATGTGATATCTGTAGATAAGAATTTTGCCGAACAGGGTGCCTTTTCAATCTTTAAGTATACCAATGAGTTTGCGGTCATCAGGGGGAATCTGTCCTATTCCATCAATCCCTCGAACGCATTGAGCCTGAACTATTCGCTCAATGCCGGTAAAAGGACCGGGATCAATACCTATGCCGGGGTAAATCAGGATTCAAATCCACTGGATATTCCAAATAAGCTAGATAAGGGAGTGTTGGGATTATCTTTCCAGAACCGTCTTTTTGAAGACAGGTTGACAACATCGGTTTTTGTCAAACAGTATAACATTCATTCTTATATCCGCTCGGCGGTATATTACAATGGTAGCGGATATGTGAAAGAGGAAGCTGACCAGACCAAAAACTATTACGGTTATGGTATTGCTACGCGCTATCGGTTTTCTGAGGATGCGGGCATCAAAGCCTCTTATGAACATGCCTACCGACTGCCGGACGTGGAAGAACTCTTTGGCGATGGAATTACCGTACTGGCCAATCCACAGCTAAAACCTGAAGAAAGCGATAACATCAACCTTGGCCTGTACTATAACCATAAGATGGGCGAACACCGGATTTCTGCAGAGGTGTCGGGCTTTTACCGTAGTGCTGTTGATTTTATCAATGCTGTGCCAGGGGGCGTTTTTTCTTCCTTCACCAATATAGGAAAGGTTAATATCTCCGGTGTTGACGGAGAGCTTAGGTACAGTCACAAAGACTGGCTTTCTTTTACGGTCAATGCCAGTTATATGGATGCCCTGAACGCGGACAAAAGTTCCACGGTATTCGAAGACCGCATTCCCAATCAGCCATGGCTTTTTGGAAATGCAGACCTGGGCCTGGGAAAGAATGATGTTCTGGGAAAGGACAGCAGGATACAGTTTAACTGGTTCAGTCAGTATACCCACTGGTTCTACCTCAACTGGCCGAGCCGCGGTTTTGCAGATGGCAAGAGCCGTATCCCAACACAGTTTATCCATAATGCGACATTTACTTATTCCACTCACCAGGGAAGATACAACCTGTCGCTGGAGTGCCGCAACATCTTTGACCAGACCGCTTATGATAGTTTCAGACTTCAAAAACCAGGAAGATCACTTCTGGTCAAACTGCGCTATTTCATTCAATAATTATAATCTTATCATATACAAACAATCAATTTTAATCATGAAAACAAAATTTCAAGCCATAAACCGACTTGCCCTTGCAGCGCTTGCACTAACCTTAACCGTATCATCCTGTAAAAAAAGTACGGATGGGGAAGAAACAGGGGGAGAGACGCAGAACGGGAATGCCTTTGCCATTGTTGGTGAGGTGACTAACCCATCTGCGCTTTATTTCCTGACTGCCGGAACTTTGGGCACGGGTTCTGTTACTGCCGTGGGCAAGGGAGCGGAAATTACCGGAGCAGGCCGCCTGTTCAAAAAGGGATATTATTACACCATTACAAATGGAACACTGATCAAATATAAATATGAGAACAGTGTGCTTTCTTCCGCAGGGCAGGTTGCAGTTACCGGAAGCGCTTTATATTCTTACTGGTTGAACGATGAAACACTGATCGTATGGAACGGTACCACTTCTGCTCCTAATAATGTGATGAGCTACAATATTGTAAATACAGGCAATATGTCGGTAACCAAAAGCGGAAGTTTAAACCTGACGGGACTGATAACAGGGGATAAGGCAATCTATTTGAGCGGATGTATATTAAGGGGTAGCCGTTTGTATATCCCATATGCTGTTTATAACTCGGAGTGGACTTCACATGATATTTCTTACCTGGCTGCTGTGGATTATCCGGCAATGACCAATTTAACGATCAGCTCTGATACCCGTTCTGCTTACGCAGGATCTTTTTCAAGCGTGATCCCTTCAACAGCTTTATTGAACGGTGATATTTATATGTTGACCAACACAGGTGACAGATGGGCCGTAACACCAAATAAACCTAGCGCTGTTTACAAAATTAAGGCTGGAGAGAATGCATTTGATAGCAGCTACTTTTTTGACCTTTCGGCAATCAGTGCAGGCAACAGGGAATTTTATGGGTTCTGGGACCTGGGCAATGGCAAGGCGATCACCCGTCTGGGCAAGGCAGAACTATTAAAAACTTTTGAAGACTATTTCGCAACGGATGTATTTGAATATTATCTGGTGGATGTTGTAGCCAAAACAAAAACCAAACTCGATCTGCCATTGAGTAAAGTGGTGCACGCATCACCTGTATTGGTTGAAAACGGTAAAGCCTATATAGCGGTAGCCTCATCTACAAGTGGCAATTTTGTCTATACCTATGATATTGCAAGCGGAAGTCTGACCAAAGGTCTTGAGATAAAGGGTGTGGATAACGTGAACTATATTTCAAGGTTTAACTAAACAATGTTCAGAAAAGTAAATAACTGGTTGCATCTATGGCTGGGACTCACCTCGGGGCTGATCATGCTCGTGGTCTGCCTTACCGGGGCGGTCTGGGTTTTCGCAGATGATATCAGGGAGCTGACAGATCCGTCCGTCTCTGTTGTGCATCAGGATGGGAGGATCATCAGTCCATCTGAAATAGGAGGAATTGTACAGCGCCTTTATCCCGGAGAGCCGGTGAACAATGTTTTTTATAAGAACGGTTCAGCGATAGAAGTGCTGGTGAAGAAGTGGGGGAACAACCCGCTTCTTCTTTTTTTAGATCCATATTCGGGCAGGGTTATTTATCAGCGGCCGTTGGAAGACCGTCTGACCTTATTTTTTTACTGGATAGAAAGTGGGCACCGTAACCTTTGGCTGCCCTTTAAAACCGGGCGGCTGGTGGTCAATTATGGTACTTTGGTCTTTGTGGTCCTGCTCATTACGGGGCTCGTCTGGTGGTACCCCAAGAAATGGAACAGGTCTACGCGAAATAAGAGCTTTAAGATCAAGTGGGACGCAAAATGGAAACGGATCAATATCGACCTGCATAATGTGCTTGGGTTTTATGCAATGCTGATTTTATTATTGCTTTCGCTCACGGGCATGATCTATGGTATCAAGTGGTATAATAAGGGCCTTTATAAAATTACAGGCGGTGGATCGGTTCCCGAATGGTCGGCGCCGCTTTCCGACAGCACAGGGGTGAAGGGAGGGCTTTTGCTTGAAACTGCGCTAGATAACGTGGTAGAAAGGGTGCAAAAACACTTTCCGGATGCTGCGGGTTATTTTTACAGGATGCCCGATACGGCAGATGTGAAATCGGCAATTGAGATTGATGTCTACCCGAAACTGAATAGTTATTACGCTAACCAGAGCCTTTGTTTCGACCGTTATACCGCTATAGAGATCAAGCGGGATGCGTATTACTCTGCCAGTTTCGCTGAAAGTGGCAGAGCGCTGAAGCTTAGGCGGATGAACTATGATATCCATGTGGGGCGTATCCTTGGTTTACCTGGAAAAATTATCGCCTGCCTGGCCAGCCTGATCGGTGCATCGCTTCCTGTCACCGGATTTATAATCTGGTATAACCGTAAGTTTGGTAAAAAAGGGAAAAGGAGGGGGTAGTTTAATATAAGTAGATAAAAAAGGGATAATCAACTTAATGATTACCCCCATCTAAATTAACGCTCTCTGGCTTTCGCCGGATGTAGGGCTCTCACCCCCTACATTGCAATTATACGCAAAAATCCATAATCTGGTTTTCTACCAGCATATAAAGATGAAAACAACTGTTCAGCGAGTATCTGTTCTGAATCGGCCTGGGTTTTATCTTCCTGAAGAAAATTTAATCAAGGTAATTGTTGATTTTAAAATGTCATATCTGAATTAAGTCCTTAGGCTGTTTTGAAGTTGGTTTAAGGAAGTACGGTTGGATCTCAAAAGATTTAGGCACCATTATTGAAATTTTTCTTTAACAAAGGTGTTGAGGATCTATTTGTGAGATAGTTAGCGTGAAGCATTTATTGCTTAACTTGTTGTAGTCGTTTTTTCAGTTGTGTATTTTTTATAACTTTATTGAAATTTTTAAATCAAGTCAACATTAATACCTATGAAAGCTGACTTTTTTAAAGCACGTAAACGCTTTGACTTTTTTCCTCATCCTTACGATATTGGCAATCTTTTCGGTCCCTGGAGACGCAATGCCGATAGCCACTTTTTATTAAGGCTTTATAAATTGGAGATTGAAAAGTATGGAGAATATTACGCTTATCACCTCAAACATTCATTAGAAAATAACATTGCCACTGAAGAAGAGTTTTTCAAAGAGCTGTGGGAACTCATAGAAACCAGAATCAAACACTTTCGAAACAAGAATCCTCATGGAAGCGACCACGAGCAAAATTTAATTAGAATTGAGAAATTAAAACAATTTCAAAAGTTTCTAATGGGAATCGATAGATGGAATGCTAGGCCGGCGCTGTTGGTTATCGAAGAAAAAGACAAAATTATACTGCAATATATCAATGAGATTGAGAAATTAAAGCAGCAGATAATTCAATTGACTCAATACGAAGTGAAGCAAAAAATCAGCATTGAAGATGAGCATCTGCCAACTTTTATCGACCTAATGCAGCAGATGCGCAATCTGAGACTGCCATCTGATAGACTACTACTCAGGTGCGACCACAAGATAACCTACGCAAAAATGATTTCGAAATATTTTAGCCACGGCGAAAAGGATATTCCGGTAGAAACTGTCCGAAACTATTTCGTTGAAAAAGATGGTGACATCCCAACAAAGGGAACCTCTATTTATCCAGACCAACAGCTATTTGAGATAATAGGGAAAAAATAGAGGAAATCGCCTCGTATACATATTTTGGACATGACCAGAGCAGTCCGCTGGTCATTGTATTGCCTTTTTGACTTCAGATCTTTGCCTAAGATTAATTAAAATGGAGGCAATTTATGCAGTTAGAAATCTTAACAGAGGCAGATCTTCAAAAGTTTAAAACAGAACTTTTCGATGAACTAAAAAAAATGAATGTAGGTAGTTCAGCTATTTTCGATCAACGAAAATGGTTGCGTAGTGCCGAGGTCCGGCAGCTACTAAATATCTCTGCAGGTACACTCCAGAACCTGCGCGTCAATGGGACGCTGCCGTTCAAGAAGGTTGGAAGTATTTTCTATTATGCTTACGCCGACATCTCAAAACTGATGGGACAAGGGGGAGAGATATGATCGATACCTCAAAGATTCAACGCGATTTTCTAAAATTATCGGGAACCAGAAGAAATATTCTACCAAGCCACATCAGTCTTTTTACAGCTTTAATAATCTGCTGTCAAATGCAAGGTCAGAAAGTACCTTTTAGGGTGACTCGTAAGGACCTGATGAGGTTGTCTGCAATCCGTTCCTTCAACACCTATCACAAATGTTTAAGGCAACTGGTCGAGCAGGGCTGGATTGATTACAGGCCAAGCTACAATACGGTTATTGCAAGTCAGGTGAGTTTTAATCCATCTCCGCCGATATAGTTAACAATTTTGTTAAAATAGCCGTACAGTCATTTTAGCACTTGGATCGGATAATTCTCACTATCGTGTTTATGATTGTGTTTTTCTATGAGGCAATGGAAAGGTCATACGCGATGCAGAGAGGTCCTTTTTCATTTCCAGAAAAAGGAGCGAGCGGAGGTTGGGCAAAGCCCTACCTTTCTCGCCCCAAGCTATCGCTATTGGGGTTTGAAGCACCCTCCAGGGGTGCTTTGATCTCAATAAGAAGCAATAGGTTAGGAAATCGGCACCCTATCAGGGGTGCAATATACCTGGATATATAGAGATCTTGTAATCAGAATAGCTATACATATAGCTGCTTATACATTGAGATATATCCCATTAATTAATATTCTTTTAAAAACAAAAAATGGATGAAGAATGAAGTATTAAGATCGATTAAATATTCAGAGGCAGAAGGTATTAAGTTAGATAAGATAGCCCTAAAGCTGGGGAGATCAAAGCGGCTGGTTTTCCTTCAGATGACAGAGTATTTCTACAGAACGAAAAAAGATCCGCTGGACATCAATGATGACCTGCTAAAAACCACCATGGTCCGTAACCACAAAGACTACATCGGATTTATAAAAACCCAGGAAAATGATCTGCTTATTCCGACTAGGCGAGAGGTTGCACAGTTGTCTGAAGCACAAAAAAGGTTGATCATAGGCTTTAACGGACTCTTAAAACAAAACGAAATGGTGCCGGTGTTGATGGAAAAACAGAACCAGTATCTATATCAGCTTAATAAAGACTATAAATTGATTTTTGAAAAGCTACAGGATAAGCAAGGCCTAAAGCAGCTCTTTCTGAATATTCTTGAAGGCTACGCTCTTGCGAGGGACAATCTTCCTGCTATTGGATCAAAGAAAGATAAGGTACAGTTACTGGCTGCTACAAAGAACCAGATAATGTTATTGTAATATGTATATCAATATAACTGACAGCAAAACTGCGGACAATAAGGGCAGTAGTGGGCAATTGGTGAACTATCTCGAAAAAGAAAACAGATTAAATCCTGCTCAGGAACAAGAAAAATGGTTCAACCATTTAGGTCAGTCCTATGAGCCGTATGAGGTTCGGACCGCCATTGATGGTAATATTGCGAAACTTGGCAAAGATGATGCAAAATTTTTCCTGATCAATATCAGTCCAAGCCAAAAGGAACTCAAACACTTGAATGAAATCTATAGTGAGCAACAAATATTCTTGAGGTTGAAAGAATATGCAGTCAAGATTATGGATGAATATGCCAGAAACTTTAACAGGGCAGGAGTTAACAGCAGCCGGGATCTGGTCTGGTTCGCAAAGGTTGAAAATCATAGATATTACACCCACAACGACAGGGAGGTGAAGAATGGACTGAAAAAACGTGGAGAATTGAAGCAGGGGGATCAGCAACATATTCAGGTGATAGTAAGCAGAAAGGATCTCACCAATAAGATCAAATTAAGTCCCATGAACAGTTCCAGGGGTAAGAATATCGAGCATTCAAAAAAAATGGGGCAGTTTGATCGCCTCGCTTTCAAGCAGTGCGGAGAAACTCTTTTTGACCGGCAGTTTAACTTCAACCGCGAATTAAGGGATACTTTGGCCTATTCGAACATCAAAAGTAACGGCACAATAGAGCAAAGGAAGCAGTTGGATACTCTGGATGAGGGGATTAAACCTGGTCAATTACAAAATGGGTTTATTTTAGAACTCGCACAGGATATTTCCAAGGGAATGTTTCAAAGAAGTACAGATATGCTTGAAAAAATAAGCTCAACAGTTGGAAGTTTTTTGGACATCATGCTGGAACCTACATATGGACCTACGTTCACTGCTAATACCCAAGAGCCGAAACGCAAGAAGAAAAAAAGAGGACACAGCCAAGGGCAGTCCATCACATAAGATTTTGATATTAAAACCTTAAGATATGTTATCAGAAAAAGAACAGATCGCTAGCCTTTACCAAAGGCAGCGAACATTAGAGGAGAAACTGAAGATACTTGAAGCCAAGGGCCTGGAGTATCCCATGTTAAGGGTACCAGACTATACATCTGATCTGCGTGAAGTGAAGAAAAGTGTAGATAGGTTTCTTAACAGCAGTCATCAAAAGAACATGGACGAAACTTTCCGTATGATCAAAGATCTCGTTTCAAGGATACCCTACACGATCCATGTGCAGAACCATCACCACTTTGCGAAACTGACCAAGCGTGTCATTATTGCGTTCACGGTTCTGGTGATCTGCTTAGTATTTACCACCTGGCTCGCATACTATTTCTATAAACATTCAAACGTGTAACTTAAACTTGATAGAAAATGAAAAAATCAGTAAATTTGGGAGAAGATAATTACCAGCCACTAGCCCTGAGCATCTATGTTGATTCAATGGAGACACCACAGGGCGTACTTGTCCTTCTTGACGATTGGCAAAAGCTGAAATCTTCGGTAGACACTAAAAGTCCTTTTTATAAACTTATGTCCAAACTAACCTTTATCCCCTTTTATGAGCGTTCCTTAACTGAGAAATCGGAATCTCTGGAAAGGAAACTGCGTGAAGTGGAAGAAGCAAATCTGGCGAAAGGATCATTCAGGACATATAAAAATGAACTTTGTATATCCCGTGATCTATTTGTAAATGAGTACGCTGATAGAACGGAACTGGTAAGTGTTGATGCCCGGTCGGGCAAAATTAGCTTGATAAAAAAAATAAGTTAAATGAAGCCTTTACAGCTTTATGTTTTGAGCGGCCCCAATGGAGCCGGCAAATCGACCCTATCTGGAACATTTGTTCCGCCAGGAACAGATATATTTGATGGGGATAAAGAAATGGCCATCCTAAAACACCAATACCCGATGACAGATAGTGGTACCCTGTATGAGGCTGCAAATGGGATTGTTTTTCAAAAAAGAAAGGATAATGCGATTACAGGGAGAAAAGATTTTGCATTTGAAACCAATTTCAGGACAGAAGAGGTGATGGATAGCGTTCGACAGTTTAAGGATGCTGGCTATGAGGTAAGGATGATCTTTATTGGGCTGCCATCTGTCGAGGCTTCAATCAACAGGGTAGATATGAGGGTCAGGGCCGGGGGACATTTTGTGGATGTTCACAATGTAAATAAAAATTTTATTGGTGGGCTTAAAAATTTAACTAAGTTTTACGACCAGTTTGATTCCGTGGACATACTTGAAAGTACAATCGGTCATAATGAGCCTTTTAAGATGAACTCGCTGCTGACCATAAAAAAAGGGATTATCTCTGCGGCAATTGAAAAACTGCCCGGTTGGGCCTTGGCAATCCCTGAAGCTATAGAGCGAAAACATCAGATTGACATTCAGAACCATATTAAGATAGAGCAGGGTACAAAACGTGATTTAGGAAATGAAAGAAATAAGGGACTGGGCAGATAACGAGGCATACCATGGTTATTATAAAGTAATTTCAGATTAGATCTTTTCTCTGTTTTAATTGAACATAGAGACCGGCCACTTTTAGGTTGTGGTTAAGGATCCCCACCGCACATTGCGGCTTGCGGAACCCCAGCGCTCGAAAACCCCAGCTGTTCCCGCTTCTTGCATCTACGCAATAATTTTCAGGGTGTCGTGTTGTAAAAGAAATCCCCGACCGTAAGACTCGATGATTTTAGGATTTTTTTTGCCAAAACTGAACATTTTATTTTTACTTAAGAATTCAAGGTGCCGTTATAGCACCTTGAATTCTTATAAGAAATGAGTTATAGGTCATCTGGTTTAAATCCAATACGCTTTCTGGGAGGATTGGGTTTTTCCTTATTCTCCAGCAACTCGTCGAGGTAGCGAAACACGATTTCCATGTTTTTATCCTGATTGGCCAGCTTTTTCTTGATCTTTTCCACTTCTATACGGAACTCCATATTGTCAGAAAGCAATTGACGCATTCTGGTGAAAATCCGCATGATCTGGATGTTTACGTTAATCGCCCGATCACTGGAAAGGATACCTGAGAGCATTGCAACACCTGCCTCCGTAAAAACATTTGGTGCCTGTCGCCTTCCTCCCCAGCTTGCTGTTCCATTTTGGAATAGCAAGTTCTTGAATTCATCATCATTCAGCCTGAACATAAAATCTTCAGGGAACCTTTTTATGTTCCTGGCTACTGCCTTATTTAAATTTCCTGTCGTTACCATGTAGAGCTCCGCGAGGTCTTCATCCAGCATCACCTTCTGACCCCTGATGATATAGATCCGGTTGATGATCAGTTCATCAGCTATATTGATCATATTATAACTGTCTTTCATGGTCATGTAATTTGGTCCGGACAATCTTTTGGTTGAAGTTGATCGGCTCATATTTAGTCTCTGCTTTCAATTTGGCCATATCTGCGCCCACTTTGATGTCGAGGATCTTGGCATAGTGCTGTGTAGTTCGGATATTGGTATGGCCGAGCATCTTTGATACGCTTTCTATGGGCACTCCCTTTAACATTGTAACGGTTGTTGCGAAAGTATGTCTGGCGATATGGAAGGTGATCTGTTTCCTGATACCGCAAACATCTGAGATCTCTTTGAGATAGCTGTTTATTTTTTGGTTGCTGCAGACCGGAAATATCATCCCTGTGACCTGGCGGGCGGCATGGTTTTTATAACGCTCAATCAATGCGGTCGCCCTTGGCAGTAATGGTATACGGGAGGGAACATTGGTCTTCTGTCTTTTGATCGAAATCCAATATTCACCGTCTATACCCAGTACGATGTCAGTTTCCCGTAATTGCTTTACGTCAATGTAAGAAAGTCCTGTAAAACAGCAGAAAAGAAATATGTCCCTGACCTGTTCCAGTCTCTCGCTTACCATCGGTTTACGGGCAATCTTCTCAATTTCCTCTTCGTTCAGACATACTCTCTCGACTGGCTTAACCTTGTTTTTGTAGTTCAAAAATGGATTAAAGGACATCCATTCGTTGGAAAGGCATATTCTGATAATCTTACCGAAATTCTTCATGTACTTTACTGCGGAGTTGTTGTTGCATTTCCTGACCGACCGCAAATAAAAATCATATTCGGTAATAAACTCATGGTTCACCTTTTTAAGCTCTACATCACTTACAGAATATTTCCATTGCAAAAAATCCTCAGTGTGTTTAAGGGAAGTGCGGTATCTTTGAGCTGTGCCTTTGGTATACTCGGTCCCTACCAGAACTTCCATCTTACGGTTATGCTCCGTGAAGACCCCGATCAATGTAGTCTGTTTCTCTTCTTTTCCCTGGAACCTGTCGCGGATGGCTTCCGCAGTAATCAGTTTGTCGCATAGGGTAAGCTGACGGTGCGCTTCATAGACCTTCATCTGTAGGTCCGTTAGGTAGGCGTTCAAGGACCTTGCATCCTCCTTTTTCCCATTGATCCGACCGGTGGCAACAATCCATTTCTCCGGTTCACAGGATCTTCCTGTCGTGATTTCGGATCTTTTACCATCAACAGTAATCCTCATGTAGATTGCTACAGGGCCGTTTTGATAATTTTTTGACTTCTTCAAATAGAAGAGCAAGCTGAAATTGGTTTTCATAATGTCTTACATTAATGGTTAACAAATTTAGCTTTGCAGTATTCAAAAGTCAAGATGTTCATTTTATGAACATCTTGATGGTCAGTATTTTATAATGAATTCGGTGAGTCATTTCAATTTTTCGTTTTACTCACCGAATCACTCACCAGAACTATGCGAATTCATGCATGTTTTCCGTAGTGCCGGAAACGAAAAAAGCCTGCTATCATACGATCTGCAGGCTTTTGTTGGTTTTTGAAACCATTTTGGCGGAGAGTGGGGGATTCGAACCCGCGGACCCTTTAACAAGTCAACAGTTTTCAAGACTGCCGCAATCGACCACTCTGCCAACTCTCCGCCGCAAAAGTACAAACTTGAAGCAAATCTGCAAATAATTTCTACTTAAATATTTTATTTAATATTTTAACTCTTGCTAATCATTTAGTTAGCAGGCATAAAAAAATCAAAAATTATCCATATACTGCTAATTTAAGCAGTTTATGGTGAAGTTTGGTGTTTGTATTTTGAACTAAGCGGCCTGTTTTGGCAAGATTTTTTCGTGTTCGACCGATAAAATTCCATTTCCTTCGATGGCGAAACAGATTAATCCAACCAATACTGAAACCGAAAACCAAAATTCTGAGTAGGGTTTAAAAATGCCTCCCGAAATATTGACAAAGAATACAGCTCCGATCAGTATGGGTAAATTAATCAGGCAAAATGTACGCGTATAGGTACCCAGGGTAATGGCTAAACCACCGATAATATGTAAAAGAATGATGAAATGTGCCAGTAAGCTGATGCTTATCGCTGTACCTAAAAAAGCTCCCCGCATTAAATTACTAAAGGCTTGCATATTGACATAAAAATCAATGCCCTTCCAGATCAAAACGAGGCCCAATAAGATTCTAAAATAGTCTAACCATTTTGGGTGGTGATGATCGCCCCAGTTTTCGATTTTCTTAAGCATGTTCATAACTTCTATATTTTGGTTAATACAATTTACGCATAATATAGGATAATAACAATGGCTAGCTAATTGTTTGATTTTGAGATGGAAAATAGCATACTATCAATAGATAGATCTCAATAAAAAGAGTGGTAATCTCGACTAAAGCGCAGCAAAACGGAGAGATCTGTATACATAGATTTATCGTTAAGATTGCTTCCCCGAAAGGTCCTATCGTGTGGACACAAATATTTAGATTAGTCTTATTTGCTCCTATGCCGCAAGGCATCAAACTTTTGAGGCATCAAAAGTATGCAAAAATGCTTTGTCAATCCAGCAAGGGGCCTTTTACACAATCCACATACACATCAAAAAAACAGTGGCACTTTGTTTTGTTTGTTAGGGCTGGGTGAAAAGTTTTTGCAAATATGAAACACAAAACCACTGCGTTCTAGGTTTGATAGTGCGATTTGTACTGTTGGGCTACTGTTTTTTTGATTTTCCTGGCCCTTGGGATTGACGGGCGTGCTTCTGTAAGGGCTGTGTTATTTCAAAGCAAGCTAGCATAGTGTCTTATATAGTGCTTAAAAAGATGTGTCCACACGATAGGTAAGGTCGGGGCAGGCTGTCGGCTGAAAAAGCCTTTTCGCAATGACGATTCTTTGCGCTTGATAACTCTTTAAAACTACACCTTTTTCTTTTCCGCTATCCTGCTGTTCAAATAATCAGTAGGAGACATTCCAAACTGTTTGGCAAAGTTCCGTCCGAAGTGCGATTGTGAGCTATAACCCACCATTTCTGAAATTTCGTAAATTTTCAACAGCCCTTCGTTTAAAAATTCGGCAGCTTTCTTTAATCTCGCCAAATTGATCAGCTCGTTGGGACTCAGATTGGAAATGGATTTGATCTTACGGTACAGTGTCGGGCGGCTCATATTCATCTTCTCGGCCAGATGCTCTACATCCAGGTCGGGATTGCTGATGTTTTTATTGATGGTATCCTGCAGTTTTTCTAAAAATACCTCATCTGCTTTAGAGTAGGCAATACTTTTAATATGCAATAGGGGAGAACTGGAGAAATATTCCTTAATTTTGTTCCTGTTTTTGATCAGGCTGGAAATCTGTACCTGCAAAAATTCTGGCGAAAAAGGTTTTTCTACGTAGGCATCGGCCCCTAGTTCCAAACCTTCTATTTTTGATTGGAGCGAATTTTTGGCCGTAAGCAGAATCACGGGGATATGGCTAAACTCCAGTGTCGATTTAACTTTTGCACAAAATGCAAAGCCGTCCATTTCAGGCATCATCACATCGCTGATAATGAGCTGAACGATTTCACGCTGTAAAATTTCCAGAGCTTCAACACCGTTTCTGGCCTGTAGTACCTGGTATTTTTCTTCCAGGTCATCCGATATAAAATCAAGGATATCCTCATTATCATCGACCAATAGCACTACGTTTTTCTCTATTTCCTGTTGATCTTTCATCGTGAGCGTACCTACAATTTCTTCCATTTTCCGTTCAGGTTAAATTCAATAAGTTGGTGGATGGGCAGTTCTAATACAAATATATTAAAATGATGGTCATTAATTTCCAGGAACAGTTCGCCGCTATGTAACTGTGCGAGCGATTTGGAAATGGAAAGACCTATGCCCGTTCCAGTGGTGATTTGCGTTTCTTTCGCCCTGAAAAAAGGTTCAAAAATTTTCTCCTTGATTTCTGCAGGTATTTTATTGCCGTCGCTTTTAACGCAGACTTTAAATTTATCCTCTTCTATTGATTTCGATAAACTGATTTCAGCTGTTGTTTTTCCATATTTAATGGCATTATCAACCAGGTTGCTGATGATTTTGTAAAATGCTTCTACATCGATATAGGCCTGAAATGCTTTTTCGGGCAGGTTGATGGCATAACTGATGTTGCGTTGCTCGGCTGCGGGCTGAAACTGGAGGAAAACATCCTTTAATATCTCGCTGATATCGGCTTTTACAAAGTTCAGCGAAAAATCGCTGGTTTCGGTTTTCCTGAAATCGAGCAATTGATTGGTAAGTTTGAGCAGGCGATCAGTATTGCGGCCCATAATCCGCAGGTTTTTTTCAATAGCAGGTACGGCATCTGCCTGTTTAATCAGTTTTTCCATTGGCCCGATAATCAGGGTAAGCGGTGTCCTGATCTCGTGGGCAACATTGGTGAAAAATTCGATCTTGGCCTGATAAACTTCCTTCTGTTTTTCATGCTCAAAAACTTCCATGCGCCTGCTGTTTTTAAGTGCGATTTTTTGATGGTACCTTCGCACCAAAAAGAAAATAATTGCCCCTGCCGCCACTACATAAATAAAATAAGCCAACGGACTGAGGTAAAAAGGCGGAAGGATTTTGATGAGCAGTTTTACATTTTTGTTGCTCCAGTTACTGCTGCCTTCAACCATGGCTTTCACTTCAAAAATATAAGTGCCCGGTGCAAGTTTTGTGAAATATACTTTCCTATTGGTTTTTAAATACTCCCAATCTTTATAAAGCCCGGTCATTTTGTAAGCATACTCCGTCATTTCGGGTGAGCGGTAGCTTAAAGCCGCAAAATCGATGCTGAATGAAGATTGGTTATGGTTAAGCTCAATGGTATCAGCGTAAACGATCGATTTATTGGATATCGAATCGGCACCGTTTAAACCTGTTCCGGTACTGTTGATCTGAAAACCGGTTAAGAACACGGGTATTTGGTAAACGGTTGGTTTGAGATCGGCAGGATCGAAGCTAATCAATCCTTTTACGCTCCCAAAGTAAATCCTGCCGTCTTTGTCCTGATAAGCCGAATTGTAGTTAAACTGGTCGGTAAGCAAACCGTTTGATTTTGTATAGGTTTTGCTTATTCCCGTTGCGGGATCGAAATGAATGAGTCCGCGCGTACTACTGATCCAGAACTTATGAGAAGCATCTTCTTCAATACGGAACAGATAATTGCTGGGAAAGCCATTTTTTATGCCATAACGTTTAAAAGTTTGCGTTTTTTTATCAAACCTGGAAAGTCCACCGCCATCTGTAGTGATCCAGAGATGGTGTTTACCATCTTCAAAAATGCTGTTAATAGTGTTGTGACTAAGACTTTTAGGATCGTCTGCTTTGTTGCGATAATTGATGGCACCTGTTTTCGATAAATTAAACTGAAAAACACCATCATTAAAAGTGCCCGCCCAGATGTTGCCCACACTGTCTTCGATCACCGAATCATAAAATAGAAAAGGTAAGCCTGCGATGGGTTCAAAATCATCGCGTTTGCGGTTGTAGCGGTAAATTCCATTAATGGTGCCTACTAAAATTTCTCCAGACCTTGTTTTGCAAAAAGTAACAATAAAATTGGTTCGAAGTGCATTTCCGATACCTGCCTGATAGTGTTTGATCACCTTTTCGGTTTTCAGGCTGATCACATCCAGTCCATGTTCAAAAGTACCCACCCAGAGTTTATCACCATCTACCAACAGGCCGTGGATATTGGAATAAGCAATGCTCCCGGGTTTTCCATCGGGCAGAAAATGTTTAAATATTCCAGTTTTAGGATCAAGTTTGTTCAGCCCGGCATCTTCCGTACCAATCCAGAAATTGCCAGCCTGATCTTTGGTAATTTCCCTTACATCGCTTCCGCTGATGGAATTGGAGCCTTTCTGTGGGAAATATTTGGTGAACAGCGAGGTATGGCTCGAATAATAGTTTACGCCGCCAAAATAAGTGCCTGTCCAAACGCCTCCTTCACGATCCTGACAGATGGTATAAACCGCGTTATCACTTAAAGAATAATCGTTGTTATACTGTTTTTGAATATGTGTAATCTTCTCCGTCTCGTCATTGTAGATATAAATGCCAGATTCGGTTGCAATCCAGAATTCATGAGGACCTGTTTTTTTAATATCCCTCACAAAAATCGGTGTCTTATCATCATTCAGCTTAATAATATTCTTCGATTGTAAGGTAGTTGGATTAAATAGTTTAACCCCCTGATTGGTGGTGCCGATCAGCAGCTGACCATTTTCGGTTTCTGCAATACGCGATACCCAGCCATATTCGGGCTTTTTGTTTTTGCCATTTACATTAAAACTTTCGAAATTATTTTGTTTCGGGTTGTATTTTTCAAGTGTTCCCCTGCCGGTGCTGATCCAGATACTGCCGTTTTTTAACACCGTAACCAAAGAGGCGTCAAAAGGTGCATTGGTGGTAAAAAGCTTTATTTTCCTGCTGCTTTTATGATAGAGGTATATTTTAAAGGAGGATAAGATCCAAAGGTTCCCGTTCTGGTCGCTGGCCAGATCGATAATGCGCATGCCTTTTGTTTCTTTGATGAGCGAAAAACTTTCTTTTGATGGATTGTAAGCATATACCCCGTCGTTGGTGCCCACCCAAAGGATTTGATCCTGATCGTGGTGAAGGGCATAAATCAGGTCGTTGCCCAAGCTGCCGGTCTTTTCGCTATCGTGACGGTAGGTTTTAAAAGAATAACCATCGAACCGGTTCAGCCCGTCTTTTGTTCCAAACCACATAAAACCGTTCCCATCCTGTACGCTGCAAAAAGCCGTATTATTGGAGAGTCCGTTCTCAACCTGATAATGCCTGAAATAGTAAGGTTGGGCCGAAAGTAATTTGGCCGGGAATAACAGACATAAAAGGATGATGAGTTTTTTCAATATATATTGGTCAGCAGCTTCAAATATATTAAAGAAATGTTTGGCTTTTGGCCTAAATAAAATTTGAGAGGATAAGTAGAAAGATTGAGACGGTTCGGTTTTGTGCTGCGCGGCAAATGCTGTTATTTGTTCTTTGCTAACCAAAGCTTCCCTCACGTGAAAAATTTTAAAACCGCTGTTTTATTTATATTGTTATTTTTGTCGCTGTCTGCAACTGCACAACAGATGCGTATTGCACCCTCACCCTTATACCGGGATCCGATTTATGATGGTGCTGCAGATCCGGTATTGGTATATAACCATGCCGAAAAAAGCTGGTGGATGCTTTATACCCAGCGCAGGGCAAATGCACAAACCAATGATGTGGCTTATTGTTATGGAACCAATATTGGTGTGGCCACTTCTACAGATAAGGGACAGACATTTGTGTACAAAGGCGCGCTGGATCTGAATTTCGAACCCGGCGTAAATACCTTTTGGGCGCCTGATGTAATTTACGAAAATGGTATTTACCACATGTATCTTGCCTACATACAGGGTGTGCGTAACCATTGGGGAGGCACAGCAAAAATTGCACATTATACCAGTAAAGACCTTTGGAAATGGAAATACAAAGGTTTTATCTCGCTCAACTCAGAACATGTAATTGATCCTACCTTGTTAAAAATGCCCGATGGGAAATGGCATATGTGGTATAAAGACAGTTCGAAAGGAAGCATCACCATGACAGCTGAAAGTAAAGACCTGCAACATTGGACGGCCCAGACCGAACCTGCTATTGGTGGCGCACCACACGAAGGTGCAAAAGCTTTTTTCTTTAATAACTGGTACTGGATGATTACCGATGAGTGGCACGGACAGCGTGTATATCGATCGAAAGAGGGCAAAAGCTGGGAGAAACAGGGCATGTTATTGGATGTACCAGGGCATCGGCCAGAAGATACGCCAACGGGTGCCCATGCAGATGTTCAGGTAATAGGAGGTAAAGCTTATATTTTCTACTTTACCCACCCCGGCCGTAAAACACACTTTGAAGGTACCTTAGATCAGGATTTTACTTTTTCGTACGCTAATAAACGTACATCGATCCATGTTGCGGAGCTGGAATTTAAAGACGGAACGCTGGTTTGCGACCGTGATAAACCTTTCGATTTTTATTTGGGGCAGCCTTAGCAGGATGAAACGTTGTAGACATGAAAACTGCCAACAGTCAACTGAAAATTGATCTGGGCGTTACCTAAGCTGCGCAAAGCCCAGAGTAGAGTAAAAACCTCGCAGGTTTTTAAACGGCGCAGCCCTCAATGAGGCCATTAAAAATAAATATACAACACCGAATTAAACCTGGGAGGTCTTATCTCAAAAAATAAACGACCACCCAAATAATGTAACTAGTTACACCGTGTGATTAATTCCCCTCTTCCAGAGGGATGTCCGCAGGACGGGGTGTTTTATTATACAAATATTTCATTTTGATTTGCCGCCACTCCTGAAGGGAAGCTTTCAAAGTAAAATCTGATCTTTTATAAAATTTAGTTTTTTTATTGTATATGTTCATCTATAAAATATTGACCACCTCAGTCACCGTATTACATTTAAGAAGAATTTCTGTTGAGCCATTTTAAGTCGCCAGTTGAATTAAACCGAGTGTGATTAGTTTGTGCCCAAAAACCAACTGACTCTTGTTAAATAAACCCGATAGTAGCGTAAAACCCGCAGGTGAGGTACGAGCCAAGGCTTTGAAAGCGAATAGGTACTGTCTTCAAAACCAAATTAAAGTTGATATTTTTTAATAAATTTGTTTAGTGAAATCTTCCTTCTGGAATTTTATCATGTGTAGCCTCTGATTTTTCAGGGGCTATTATTTTTTCCGAGT
>Ga0308160_10000489_pt1 | contig 74484 bp, 91 predicted proteins | sample PhyFR1_FD_201036 | JGI IMG/M metagenome (GOLD analysis project Ga0308160, IMG submission 201036) | Phyllosphere microbial communities from UC Gill Tract Community Farm, Albany, California, United States - DLSLF.R1 | ecosystem: Host-associated > Plants > Phyllosphere > Unclassified | place: USA... | reverse complement strand
GTCCTGACTCTGGGCGTCGCCAGGCGTCCAGACCTAGGGGCCGGACTGTTCGCACTTGCCTCATCTCGTTAGTCGCGCTCCGTCCCTGAGAACTTCATCCTTTCCTAAGGATCCATACCTTCCTCAGCCGGCTTTGAGCCCTCCATCCAGCACTGAAGGTCGGGAGTCGTCACGCATTCAATCGACGCGCCCACGGTCCGCCGGAGTTTTAAAACCGCCGGCTGCGCTCGCCTGCCAGCTCGCCCCCTGGCCCACCTCATTGCGCCTCGAACAACGACCCGCCCCTCAGCCTCTCTTTCCTCAAGATGGCCTCTGCCGGACACTACTACGAGTTCTACCGCGGCACCAGCATCGGCATCCACCTCACGGACAGTCTCGACCAGCTGATCCAAGCAGGGCAGATCACCCCCCAGCTGGCGATGCGGGTTCTCGTTCAGGTGCGCCTCCCAGGCCGCTTGCCGACCCGTCGCTTGCCCCCCACTCGGCTGACCACCCTCGCCCGCTTTACCAGTTCGACAAGAGCCTCGCCGAGACCATTTCGAAGCAGGTCAAGTCCAAGACGACGTTTAAGGGCGGCCTGCGGACGTACCGCCACCTGGACGACGTCTGGACCTTTATCCTCCGCAACCCGACGATGAAGATCGAGACAAACTCGTCCGGCTCGGGCGGCGAGGTCATCACCTGCGAGAAACTCAAGATTATCGCCTGCAAGAGTGGCAGCGCCGACGCCGAGGGCAAGAAGTAAGCCGGCGGCCTGCTCTTGGTCCTGGCCGGAGAACGTCCCGTCATCTCTGCCAGACCGGCTCGTCGGCTCCCATGTCCCCCGCCCCTTCCCTGCTCCCGTCCTTCCGCCGCGCTCGCTCCCACCGTCGTCGTCATCGGCCCGCGCTACCCGCCGCCTACGGCCTCGCCATGCCAAGGCCAGCCAGGCATCCCCATCACGCACCTCGTCCGGCCCGCACGGGCCATCCGAGCTCTCATTCGCTCAGCTGGCGGTCGGCTGCTGCCCTGCTCAGCCCGTCGGCCTTCACCTGCCCTCCGGCGGGCCACTTGCCGGTATCGGGCAGCATCGGTCTGTCTGGGCTGCGACGGAGCGCGAGGGGGGTCCGAGTGAAAGGGGTCACTGCCGACGCTCGCCCTTCGCTCCGGCTGTCTGCCTACCGAGCCTCTGTAGGCATATCAAGTGCCTACTCCGCTCTCGTCGGCCCAGCCTGCCGCATGCCTGCTCTCACCTCTCGTGTTCGACCGCATGCGATCCTGTTTGTGAACGATGCCATGCCCATCCTTCAAACTCAAGCGCGCAAGAGGAGCGCCAGGAGCACTGCCTGTGCGCTTCTGACGAAGCCTGTCAAGCCGTCTGCTTCGTGACGAGCTCTCGCAGTCATCCATATCTCCCCGACCCCTCCTGCTTCCTCACAGGCAGAGGGCGGCCATGCAGCCGCTGCGAGCGGGGGCGTCGCAGGTGGAAGGGGCGGGTGTCTGGGCGGCGCCTGGGGCACATGGCGGGGCGAGCAATTGCGACGAAGACCAACCCTCCGGCCGGCATCGTCGCGAGCGGGCGATGTGAGGAGCTGAAGACGGTGGCAGCGCTAAGATACACGCGAGCTCTAGTCGAAGGCCTCAGCCTGCTCTGCGGCCGCCTCCTCGGTATCGAAGCGCTCGTCGTCGAGCGCCTCGTCGTAGCTCTCGAGCTGCGGGTCGCCGTCGCCGGCCTCGTCGATGTCAAGCACGCCATCGTCGCCCTGCAAACCTCATGGGGCAGAGAGTCCAAGCATCAGCGGTAGAATCCAGCGCTTGTAAAAGCGAAGCCTGAGCGCACCTCGTCGTCCTCGTTGTATCGGGCCTGCTCGGCCTGGTCGTAGTCGCCGCCAATCTCCTCGGCGACCGCATCGTCGTACGCCGGCCGCTCGGCCTCGTGCCCGAGCTCCGAGTCCTGGATGTCGGCCGGCCGCCTGTGCTGGAGCGTCGCCGCCTCGACATCGGACGGGTCGGACGGGTTTTCCAGCGAGGGCGAGAGCAGCGGAGGCGAGGCCGGGATGACCTGCGAGGGCCGCTTGCCCTGGTCGTCGCTGCGGAGGGGCCCGGTCAGGAGCGATCGTCAGCGCCTGGCAATTCGCCTTCCTCAAAGAGCTCGATTAGACACCCCCGCACGTACTCGGTAGTCGCGGTCAGAGACATGCTGGAGAGATGGTCTGAGAGAGGGAGCTGGTTAGAGTTGCAGAAGGAAGGCGCCGGGTCTTCCTGCCGCAGGGAGTGACGTCGGCGGCCATCTCCCTTGCGGCTCTCCCGTGTCTGAGCGCCCTGACCACCGACATCGACCTCGACCGACCGCCCTCTGCCCTTGCCACCTTCCCTATCACTCCTCCCACCTCTGCCAGGCCTCCTCTCAAATCTCACTTCCCGCTTCCCATCGCATTAGTCATGGCCGCCGCCGCCGAGCAAGGTTCGCAGCAGGCGCTATGCCTCCTGGCGCACGGCTCCGAAGAGCTCGAGTACGCGACCATCTTCGACCTGCTCACTCGCGCCGGCGTCCAAGTCGTCACCGCCTCGGTCGGCCTCCAGGAAGGCGAGAAGTTTGTTCGGTGCTCGCGTGGTCTGCGCATCGTTCCTGATGGCCGGCTCGAGGACCTCCCGGTGCGGCTCAGCAGCTCGTCCTCAGAGCTTGTGCGACAGCCGAGCTGACTTGTCCCCCTCCCCCTCCGGCACTGCAGGAGAAGGACCTCTACCAGCGCTTCCAGCTCCTCGTCCTGCCCGGGGGCATGCCTGGCGCGCAGACGTTTGCGGGCTCGCACGTCATCCACGCCCTCGTCAAGGACTTCTTTGCCAACGGGCGCCTGCTCGGCCTCATCTGCGCGGCGCCGATCGTCCTCAGGGAGGCCCGGCTCAGTGGCGGCCGCGAGACCTGGGTCGAGGGCAAGATCCGACTGAGTGCGTCCTTCGACGACTTCTCCGCCTGATCTCTCTCGAGCTGATGGACTGCCCTCTCTCTCCAACAGCGAGCCACCCGTCGGTCAAGGCTCAGCTCATCGACGAATTCGCGTACGAGGAGGCCGACGTCGTCGTCCACAAGAGACTCGTCACCAGCCGCGGACCAGGCACGGCCATCATCTTTACACTCAGGCTGATCGAGCTCCTGCTCGGCAAGGCCAAGGCGGACGAGGTTGCCGGTCCGCTCATGCTTCCAACGTCAAGCGCCTGAGCGTCTCATTCGCAGGCGAAACCAGTCTGCGCCTCCCTCACGATCTCATGCCCCCCTTTCCTTTCTGCACTCACTTGACCCGCCTCGCGAGCAGTACTTGCTGCAGAGTCGTGCGAGCAAAAGCGGAAGAAGTACGATAGGCGTCCACAGGCGCTGAAGCGGAAAGGAGAGGGTTGCTGAAAGTGCGAGACCGAGTGTCCGGCAAGGCTGTGTCCGGCAGGAGGATGAAACAAATGTGAGGCTTGAACCCCAGAAGGTTGGAGTCCGAGCTGTGAAGGCCGTTCAGAAGGTCTCGGATGAGATTCTACTTGCTCTTGCTCCCTGCAGCAGTTGGGCCGGCCGAGAGCCACCCCCGGAGACCGCCGCCGGTCTTGGCCCGCTCCTTGACAGCTCGTGCCGCACGCTCGCGCTCTTTCTGCTCCTGTGCGCGCAGTTTGGCCTTCTCCTTCGTCGTCAGCTTGGACCGTACGATAGGCGTCGGCGAGGGTGGAGGCTGGTAGCCTTTAGACGGGCTGCGGATGAGCGATCTGGGCTGTCAGCGAGAGTCGAGCAAGGCGTCCGGCGAAGAGATCGCGCAGCCCGTGGACGCACCCAAGCAGATCTAGCTCATTTACAGCTTGACGTGGCGTCCGACCGCTTCCGTTCTTCCGCTCCGAGAGAGGCGTCGACTTGCCGACCTTGAAGCCGAGCGCTTGCTGGACCGGGCGGCTGGAGGAGGACGGCTGCTGCCGCCCAGCGAGGTTCGTGCTGCGGGCGGGCGAGGCATTCTCGTCGACCTCGGCTGGCACAAGCTCGCGCCCCTTCCCCTTTTTCTTGACGGAGGGCGAAGAGCAGTAGTCTTTAGGCGAGCTAGGCTGCGGTGTGCGGACGGCAGGCGACAGAGGCGTCGGGCGGGCGACCTGACGCAAGTGACGGCAGGAGGTCGAGGGCGAGCAGCAACGGGTCGGGGGTCAGCCCGGGTCATGGCCCCCGCACGCCCAGCGACAACGCACGCACCTTGGCCGGCCGGACGTCGCAGAGCCACTCGATCGAGGATGAGGCGCACAGGGCGCGCTTGTGTGTGCTGATCGACATCTTGAGGCGACGGCGGCGGGGTGGGTTGGGCGAACGGTTGAGCGACCTGACTGCTCGGAGGGAGGGAAGCGGGACGTCGCGCGCGGGGGGCTGCGTCCGAAATTCCTAAAGTGGCCAGCCCCTTATTGGCTCGGGGCGATCGACGGGCCCTTCGCCTAGCGCTCCGGCAGGGCGTCGGCGGCCCTGCGCTGCCCTTCCCTGTCCTCCTGTCCTTCACCATCATCCTCTGTCGCCCTCATCGTCGACGGGACCACCACCCGACCCTTGCTCCGTCCCCGTCAAGCCAGTCAGAACAGCCGCACCCGACGATGATGACTGCCGCCGCCGCCGACGACCAGCCCAACGGCCCGGCGCCGAACAGCCAAGCCTACGCCCGTAAGGCCGCCTCGGCCATCCGCCAGCGGGACGCGATGGTGCGTGCCGCCTTCCCTCCTCCTACAGGGCCACGTTCAGCCGGGACTTTAGCCACAGCTGAGCTCGCGCTCAAGCGCCAAACGACGCTGACCACCGCTCCAATCATCTTTCCTCGCACGCCTTCGTCTGTGGCGGCATCTCTGCCCGCGACGCGCGGTGACGGTCGGGCCTCGCGGTCGGTCTGCGGGTGGAGCAGCCGGCGCCCAAGATCGACTTTACGCAGCACGAGCTCGACGATGGGACGGTCGTCGACACAACCGAGCGGTACGTCCGACCTCCCTGCCAGAGCTCGAGCGACCTCCCTGTGCTGGGCTGACAAGACACCGCATCACGTGCGCCGGCCGGCGGCTGCGCAGCTTCGTCAAGGGCGTGCGTCGGCCAGACTCGCTACCTTCCTCACCCGTTTAGCTGCCTGCCTGACCTCGCCTGTCGCCCTACCGCTCCAGGTTGCTTCTCCCGCCACCTCGCTCCCAATCGACGACCAGTTCCTCCTCCCGCCGGTGGAGGGCGACAAGACACGAAAGCCCAACCTGGCCTTCCTCAAGGACCACCTCTTCCGCGAGGGCCGCGTGACCGAGGAGCAGGCCCTGTGGCTTCTGGAAGAGTAAGTCCCGCCACCTTCTCAAGCCGTAAGCGAGCGCCGCTGACATTTTGCGATCGCAGGGGTGCCGAGCTGCTGCGCGCAGAGCCGAACCTGCTTGAGGTCCAGTCTCCGGTCACCGGTGCGTCTTGGCCGGCTTCGGTGGTCTTCCGACTGACAGGTCACCCGCTGATCCAACCGCGCTTCCACCGTCTGGCAGTCTGTGGCGACATTCACGGCCAGTACTACGACCTGATGAAGCTCTTTGAGGTTGGCGGCAACCCGGCCGACACGCGCTACCTCTTCCTGGGCGACTACGTCGACCGCGGCTACTACTCGATTGAAGTCTGTCCCTCTTTTCAGCGCAAACTTTGTTAGACTCCGATAAGAGTTGACCTTTCCGCACCTTCCTCGCAGTGCGTCCTGTACCTCTGGGCGCTTAAGATCCACTACCCGTCGACTTTCTTCCTCCTGCGCGGCAATCACGAGTGCCGACACCTGACCGACGTATGTGGCGCTCACGACAGATGCGCTGTTCCTAAGCTCGCCTGACCGCGTCTCTTCCTCGCCCACCAGTATTTTACATTCAAGCTCGAGTGCAAGCACAAGTACTCCGAGCGCGTCTACGAGGCCGCGATGGAGTCGTTCTGCTGCCTCCCGCTCGCGGCCATCATGAACAAGCAGTTCCTCTGCGTCCACGGCGGCCTGAGCCCCGAGGTCTTTACGCTCGAGGACATCCGCGCGATCGACCGCTTCCGCGAGTGCGTGCTGCCAACTGGCTCAGCCCTGATGGTCTGCTCGTCACTGACGTGCGCTATTCCTCCGCAGGCCCCCGACGAGCGGACCCTTCTGTGACCTGCTCTGGTCGGACCCGCTCGATGACTTTGACGACGAGGCCAACGCGACTGGCGGCTCGGCCAACGGCTACGTCCACAACACCGTCCGCGGCTGCAGCTACCACTACTCGTACAAGGCCGTCACCGACTTTCTTGAGCGCAACAACCTCCTTTCGGTCATCCGTGCGCACGAGGCCCAGGACCAGGGCTACCGGATGATGCGCAAGACGCGCCATAGCTTCCCGAGCGTTCTGACGAGTGCGTGCCTGGCTCGTTGCTCTACTCTGCTCGCGGGCATCGGCTGACGCTCGCTGATGAACGCCTGCATGCGTCCCAGTCTTTTCGGCGCCCAACTACCTCGACGTCTACGGCAACAAGGGCGCGGTCCTCAAGCACGAGGCCAACGTGCTCAACATCCGGCAGTTCAACGCGAGTCAGCACCCGTACTGGTTGCCCAACTTCATGGACGTCTTCACCTGGTCGCTGCCGTTCGTCGGCGAGAAGGGTGCGTCTCCCTGTCGTTCACTCAGTTCCAACGAGCGCGCGCTGATCAGCTTCCCGGTTTTGCACTCCAGTCACCGAGAGTAAGCGCACCCCGTCTGACCTACTGCTGCTGCTGCTCAGGCCGGTGCTGACCCTGACTCGGCCGTCCTCATTTTTTAGTGCTCGTGTCAATCCTCCAGACCTGCACGACCGAAGAGCTCGAGGAGGAGACGCTCTCGGACGACGACACGCTCTTTGACCCTGATCCGTCCTCGCTCAAGCGGGCATCGTCACCGACTGGCTCCGAGTCGGACTCAGACGGCACGTCGGCCGAGAAGCGGGCCGCGATCAAGGGCAAGATCCTCGCGGTCGGCCGCATGAGCCGCGTCTTCTCGCTGATGCGCGAGGAGAGCGAGCGCAACTCGGAGCTCAGGACGCTCCGCATCGACACGCGCTTGGGCGCGGCAGATGGGGATGAGGCCGACCACCTTGTCGACGGAGCCGAGCTGACGAGGGAGGCGATCCACGGCTGGAAGGAGGCCCGCGTTAGCGACGTACGTGACCCCAGCCGTTCTCTCTTTCCTTCGCCCGCGCCGATGCGACCGCTCTTCCCCGCCTGCACAGATCGAGAACGAACGCCTGCCGCCCGACCTCTACGATGTGAGTGCAGTGGGATCAGCCCTGCTGTTCTCCTAGGCAACGCTGACTCCTTCACCTCTTTCGCCAGGCCGACGAGAACGCGCCAGCATCGCCCGCGTCGGGCACGCCGTCCAGCTCTGCGCCATCCTCGCCGATTGGATCAGGCGGTTCGGGCTCGCCGTGGCAGCGTCAGTCTTGCCCTTCTTACTGCTGCCAATCACTCATTCTACTGACCCGGTCCTTGTCCGGATCTATAGCTGGCCACGGCCGCCGCGCGTCGCTCGGAACGACGGCCACCTCGCCTTCGACCCGCCGCCGCTCGCTCGACATGACGATGGCCAAGATCCAAGAGGCGCTCGAGGGCCGTGATGACCGGGCCGATGTTGAGAAGATGGCCGAGAAGCTGAGCTCTTCGACCCGCAAGCGTGTGAGTCCTGCCTCGCTTCATCGAGTACAAGCAGGCTCGCTGATCGCGCGACTCTTGCCTCCTCCGTAGTCCAACTCGAGCCCTCGCAGCCCGAACAGCCCTCTTCGCAGCTTTGCCTGATCCTCGGACAGTCTTGCCTGCACCCTTACCACCCTCTGGACACAACCGCACCCCCGCTCGCTTGACGATCATCCCTCTCACAGACGCCTTCCACACGCACACGACCAGCGCCCTCAGCTTCACCCCCACGCCCCGCGACACACGATTTCCCCCCACGACGCCCTTCTTCATGCCGACCGCCCTTGACACGCCTCCTGCTTCTCATACGCCATACGATGCCCCTTCGTGCTTGACAATTGCCTCGATCCATGTGACGGCCTGCCGCTCGGCGAGACTCATGACGAGTCGTCGTCGCAAGCTGCGCGCCGCTTGTCCGCGCGCACGAGGCGAATGGCTGCCGGCCTGAGTCGCTCGCTCCCTTGCTCCTCTCATCCATCGGACCATCGCCCGCAGCCTGGCCTTTACTCCTTTGTAGCGCGCCCAGCTCCAGCACCCATTCTGAGCGTAGGAGCATGTCAAAGAAGGCGACGTCCAAATACTCGGTCGTCGGCTCGAGCGCCCTCTATGACCTGGCCGCCGAGCTCGAGGCTCAGAAGGAGAAGCTCTACCAGCAGGCCGGCTCGTCAACCAGCATCAAGGGCCTCAAGCGGGAGCCAAAGGTGTGTGTGGCAGTACCAGCGGGAGGCGAACTTCTCCCAGCCGGATCATGCCGGCCTCCCCTCCGGGCTGAGGACGAGGAGCTGACCCCTTCGCCTCCCCTTCCGCCTGCTGCGGGCGCTCCGAAGCAGAAGACGAGCCGTTGGCATGCTCCGAGCAAGGGCCTCGCCTCGCGCGTCAAGCGGCAAGATGCCCACGAGGAGGCCGACCGGCGGCTCGGAAAGGTCGACAGGGCGACGCTCGAGACGAGTCAGGCCGCGCTCGAGCGCAAGGCCCGCATCTACGACGAGCTCAAGCGGGGAGGCACTGGCGGCCTCAGCGAGCGGCAGCTGAAGGAGGCGGCGGTCGACGTGCGTCCCACGGTCGCTCCCCGTTTATCAAGCCTCGCTGGCTGACTGTCTCGTGATGCCGGCCCTCCTCAGTGGGACAAGAAGATCGACGAAGAGGGCTACTCGTCCGACTCGTCGTTCGAACACACCGACGACGAAGTGGGTCCGTCCGGCTCGAACCGACGCGCCGAAGATGAGGACCCGGAGACCGAGTACGAGGATAACCTCGGTCGGACGCGGACCGTTCGCCGGTCACAGGTGCCATCCTATGCGCTTGAGGCCAAGCGTATGGCCAAGTTGAGGGCCGAGCCTGCACCTGAGAACCTCATCTGTGTGTCTTGACCGCGTCGACCGTAGCTAGATGCGCGAGGCTGGTCGCTGACGCTCGGACCTCTGGGCCACTTCTGCGACAGACGGAGATCATCAGTACTACCCGGTCTACGAGCCAAGCCCCGAGGATCTCCGGGCGAGATGGAAGGCGGCCGAGGGCGAGCCGGTCGAGAAGCACTACGACGGATCCGCTGAGGGTGCGCCGCCGCGGTCAGGGTCGGAGGCTGGTCGGCACGAGAGACTGCTGACCCCAACTTGCCCATCGCCTGACCAGTCCGCAACCGGTCGGCCGCCTTCTATCAGTTCTCGAACGACACAGACGAGCGCGCCCGCCAGCAGGCTGAGCTCGCGGCCGCGCGAGCAGAGACCGAGGCGGCCCGGCGCGACGTTGACATCCCGGATTCAGCCTCTGCGCAGGCCAGTAAAGGCAAAGGGCTTGCGCAGATCACACCGGATGTGCCGCCGCCGCCTCCACCAAAGCAGTTCGGTGGCAAGGCGTCGGAGAGACGCAAGCGGGAGCTGGACGAGCGGCGAGCGATGCTCCAGGAGCGCAAGCGGCGCAAGGAGGTCGATGGTTTGCTCAAGCAGGTCGAGGGCGAGCTTGCGCAAGATTCGGCTCCGAGGCCACCTAGTACGGGCTGATGCATGCTTCTCCCTTGGTAGAGGGTCGTGCCTGTCGTGCCTGTCGACGTGGATGGGGTCGATTTATCTGAGGAATCGGCTCGGGCGGCCCATGCGCAGTCGCTACAACGCAGCGCCGGCGGCGACTGAAAGGGAGACCTTGTCCTCCTCTTCCCTTCACCCTTCGACTCCCACCTCCCGACAGCCGTCCTCCTTCGCAATCGGTACAAGGTGAGCTCCTCGAGCGAGTTTGAGCATCTGGGTACAGTCCGACCAGCTCCGGGAGCTCATCGTCGCTCGCCCGACCTCTCATCGCGGCCAGACTGCTGCAGCTCACCTGCTCGGCTTGCTCCTTTGGCCGACCCTCTCTTGCGCTTAGATCGGAGCCCGCCTCAACTTCGAGCTCGTGCGCAGACATCGCAGACAATCTCTGCTGAATGACACTGGACTGACGCCTCCGGTTTCCCAACATCTATTCCAGGCTCAACACATCCCAACCTTCGTCTGCAACCGCAACGCGCTCACGAGTCGACTGCGCCCGCACGGACCTCACCCGCTCGAGCCGCGCGTTGCTCCTTTGTACCTTGCTGCCCGTCTCTTCGAACAAGCTTTCGTGAGTCGCTTGCTGGCTGGTACTTTTCCGACTGCGGGGTCACTGACCTGCGACTTGTCCGACTGCCAGCCGCATCGTCGCCCGCCGCGTTCCTCCGCCATGCCGCCCGAGCCATCCAAGCCGACGCCGACCAAGTCGACGAACGAGATCTTTAAGGACCCGGCCAACGACATCCTGCTCTGCTCGTCCGACAACGTCACCTTTCCCTTCCGCAAGCTGCATCTCGAGTCGGCCTCCGAGGTCTTCGAAGGCATGCTCAGCGTCGGGCGCGAGGGCCCACGCAAGGTGTTGCATTCTGAAACGGCTGCGCTGGAAGTCGTCGACCTCGCCGAGGAAGCCCAGCTACTCGAGAAGTACCTCGTTTTCATCCACCCACGGACGGCCAACCCGACCATCAAGTCGTACGAGGAACTCGAGAAGTGTGTCGTCCTTTTGAGCCGTGTCCTCAGTCGCGAGCCGAGCTGATTGCCCAAGTCGTCTCTCCCGGCCGGCAGGCTCGTCGCGATCGCCGACAAGTATGCGAGCAAGAAGGCGCTCATCAGCATCCTCGAGCAAGGCTTCCGCTTCCTCTCCCTGCATGCGCCGGCCTTGCTCGCTCTCAGTCTCATTTATGAGCCGCCGATGCTCGCAGGCCAAGCCTTGCGGGCGTTCGGCAGCAGGAAGGATGGCAACCGCCTTCGCCATGCCGTCGACGACATTCCGTACAAGCTCTATGCTCGTCTCCCACCTCACATAACGCTTTACCTTCAGCTACGGCAAGATCACATACTCGGCCCAACCTCATTCGCCTACTCTTGGCAGACGGAGGCCGAGGACCTGGAGAAGGTGCGGACCGTCTGCCCTTTTTTACTGGGAGGCATTGTGAACTGACCGGCTGTTCACGCAGAACCCCGCTGACTTTACAGACAGGAAGAAGGCAATGTTGGCTTACGTGGAGGACGCCCAGCAGTGCGTTATTGTTTGGAAGCGCAACCAGAAACACTGCACTGACACGGCTCCTTTTCTCTGCAGCGAGCGGCGTCTGAAGTTGATGAAAGCCCCGCCGACCTCGTGACCGAGCACCTGCAGATGCCCTTCTCAACCTTTCCTTCTCGTCTTCGCTCCCACCTCTACGCCGTCTCTTTCTCCTTTGCCCCGATCCCTTGCGAACGTTCGTGACAGTCATCAGAGATCGAACTGGCCTTGCCGGAGGACGTCGAGCCGTTAGCGTGAAGGCCGGCCGCCGTGCCGACTTGGACCGGGGTCTCAAGCCCTGCCTCTCGATTTTGCAGGCGGCGCCTGGCGAAGAGAGGGAGTTGGGTCAGTCTAGGTCTGCCGCGATGGCTATCGGACAGAAGATTCCGCACCTTGGACGCCTTGGCCGCTGGACGCCGCCGCCCGCCCCGGCCCAGGACTTCCTCCGCCTCTTCTGCAGGCTCGCTCCCCTCGTCCTCGTCCTCGCCCATCATCAGCACGTCCGAGTGCGGTTCATCGTCGTCCTCCATCTCGTCGTCCTCATCCGACGCAGGCGCCTTGCCTTTGCCCTTGGTCGTCCGCGCCTTCGGCTTCGGCCGAGCCTTCTTGGTTGGCTCTGGCTCGGATGCGGCCTCCTCGTCCTCGGTCGGCGGCTCCGACAGGTCCGACTCGTCATCGTCGTCGTCGGAGACGCCGGCCTTCTTTTTCGTGCGCCTGCGCGGAAAGAAGGAGGAGATTGATCGTCGTCAGTCGGCGATCACGGTCGCGGAGCCGGAAGATCGGCGCGCACTTGGTCGTCGCTCGCTTGCGCTTGGTGCCGGCTGGCTTCTCCTCCTTCTCCTTCTTCGGCGGAGCGGGGGCCTGCAGGACAAAATTGGCGTCAGCCTGGAGGACGCAGTGCTGGCGGCAGCCCGAGCGATGAACCTTGGTCTCGCGCAGCGTCTTGAGCGTCTCGTCGGGCAGGTAAACCCGGATCCGGTTCTTCTGGACGTCGTCCTTGTCGGCCATCGGCCGGAAGAGGTCGCCTGGCATCTTGATGTGGCCCGGATACGTGTCGAGCGTCCAGTGGTGTGACTTGGTCCTGCGCTGGATCGTGTGCAGGGCGAGCTCGCCGACGACGTAGATGTTCTGATGAAGAGGCGGAGCCGCAGTCGTCAGTCGAGCAGAAGCCTGAGCCTGAATGTGTGCGCGCGCGCGTAGAGCCGCCCTCACTCACCTCGTCGTAATCGGCGTCGCGGTCGCGGACCGTCTTGACCTTGGACGCGAGCGCGTAGAGGAGCGAGACGTTGTCCTTTGTTGCAATGATGTCAAGGAAAAAGTCGAGGTACTTGACGATGAGCAGCAAGTCCTCGGGCTGCTTCGAGTAGTCGGGGTGGTGGGCGAGCAGGTGGATGAGGCGGACAAAGCCGTAGACAAGGAGCTGGCGCTGGCGGCCGTCCGACGTCCGGGCCGAGGCGTCGACGAGGAGCTTGACCTGCGACCGGACGAGGGCCGTGATCTCGTCCTCGTCGTGGGCAGCGAGGTAGAGCATGACGGTAAAGTCATAGTGGAGCCGGTGCATACGCAGGTACTCGGTGAGCTTCTTGATGAAGCTCTGCCGGACGAAGAAGCACGGGTCCTGGACCTGGACGGCGAGGATCAGGAAGTTTGGCTTGATAAGGTCGCCATAGTTGGGCGACCGGGCGAGCTTGAGGAGCGATCGGCTCGCCTGGAGGCGAACGCGGGCGTGTAGCAGCACGCTGCAAGGCCAAGCGAGTAAGAGGGTCAGCGTCGGCATCCTGAAAGGCGAGCGTGCGAGGCGGATCGCACCCGTCGGCCTCGTCGACGAAGAAGCCGCGCTTGGTGAGGATCGTCAAAAGCATCTTGAGGACCGGCGCGACCACCTCGACTGCGCTCTCGGTCTGGGAGTGGCTCAGGCTGCGGTTGACGCAGAGCTTGAGCGCGGCCAGCTTGGCCCGGGCCCGGCTCGTGAGCTCGGCGTCCTCGACCCACTGGCGCGTGACCTCGTCCACCTCGTCCTCGGTCATGCCCTCGAGCCGGGCGTCGTCCTTGGCGAACTCGCGCAAGATGAACGCAAAGACCATCTGGCTCTGACCCTCGAGCGCATCCGGTGCGGACCGGCCAAGCTCGGCGAGTGCGGCCATAGCGGCCTCCAGCTGGGCGTCGTTCGCGCCGTCGAGGCGGCCAGCGAGCGTCTGGGCAAGACAGGTAAGGAGGGTCAGATCGAAGAGCAGGCACGGGCGTGGGGACACGAGCCCACCTTGGCCAGCGAGACCGTGAGGGTGTCGGCCTGCGTCGAGTAGGCGAGCAGCCGGGCTGCAAACTTGGCCTGGCGGGCGTTGCCCTTCACGGCATAGGCCATCGTGCGCTCGAGCAGTTTTCTGGCAGCAGCGTGGGAGGTTGTGGGGAAGGTCAGCTGCAGTACCGGATGGTGAGGGCAGAGGGAGAACGCACCGGTCCGACGGCTGCAGACTCGCGTCGCCTCGCGCGAGATGAGCCAGCGCCTGGAGTGGGATCTCGGCGACGTCGACCTTCTCGGCCGCCTCGGCCTCGGCGTCCATGTCGTCGTCCTCTGTCGGCGCCGCGACCGTGCCGAGCACGAGCCGCTGGAGCTCGCTCGCATGCGCCTTGAACATCGCCGGCAGATTCTTGGCAATCGTCTCGAGCACGAGCCGAGCATTGGCGGCGTTGGCGTCGAGCACGTCGGCCGAGGCGGCAGTGTCGGAGGCCGCGGCGGGCAGGCCGGAGAGGGTCGTCGCAGGCTGGATCCGCTGGAGCCGCTTGAGCAGCGTCGGGATCGAGGAACGGTTGATGCACGGGAAGGAGCCGCGGCGGAGAATGATAGACATGGTCGGCAGCAGGTTTGGCTGACACCGGCGGGCAAACTCGGTCTGTTGTTGGGCGGAACGCGCATGTCAGCGTCCAGGGTCTGTGACACGTCAGCGGAACGCCGGGACGGACGTTGATCTTGACAAGCGTCTTAAGGTCCGTCTGCGGATCCATCGCGCCCTTGAGCAGCTTGATCAGCCGGTTTTCGTTGGCATCGGCAAACTCGTCCATGTCGGCTTTGGCCTTGGCCGGGTCCGGGAACTGGCCTGCAGAGCAGAGTAGCGAGCGCCGTCAGGGTCAATTGCTGGCGGCAGGTCAGGAGCGGCGATTGACGACGCACCGCTGAGACCCTTGAAGACGCCGTCCTTGCGCCGGCGGACCTCGTCCTCGTTCTCGTCGACGGTCCCGCCGTTCCACTCCTCGCACGCGCGCACAAAGAGCGCATAGTTGGCCCGGGTCTGGCTAAGGCCGGCGAGCGCAAGAAGCGACCGCTTCTGGGGCTCGGCCAACGAGCGGAGGACGAGAAGAAGCTTGTCGGTCCAGAGGGTCGCGTCGTCGCCCTTTGGCGGCAGAGGCAGGATGTGCTCGTAGAGCGCGTGCTCGATGATCTCGCTGCATGGGGACAAGGGAGGTCTGTAAGCTGTCTGCGGCCTCACAGCACGGGCGAAGCAAGGCGGCATACCGGACAGAGGGCGCCACAAAGCGGGCCGCGTGCAAGAGCTTGTCGGGCATCCAGCCAAAGAGCCGAGTCGCGTTCTCCTCGTTGTCGTCGCTGCGAAGGGTGGACGGGGCAAGCGGTGGCATCAGGGGGCAAGCTCGCACGTGAAAGAGCTTCCCCAGACGCACATCTCAGACGATGCGAGGCTGTAGAGCCGGGCCATCGAGTGGACCGCGGCCGCCCGGACGCCAATCTTCTTGTCCTGAAGCCGATCGGCGAGCGCGAGCAGCGTCTCGCGCGCGACGTGGTGGCGGGCCGTCTCGTACTCGAGCCGGCCGAAGAGCCGGCACGTGGCCTCACGCACGCGGTCGTCTGGGTCCTTGATCTTGAGCCGCAGATGCGCTGCAAGAGTTCGGAGCGTCAGCAACGAGTGCGTCAGCGACCGGCATCCTCGAGAGCTGGAGAGGGAAGGGCGACGCACGCTCGACGACGCCCTTCACGTCGACACCGCCGCCGCCGCCGCCACCAGGACCGCCAGCGACGCGCAAGAGACCACCGAGCTTCTCGACCCAAGCTTTGCGGACGCGCCACTCGCGGTCGCGGCCTCGCCGGACCCAGGCGGCCCAGCTCTTGCCGGCCTTGGCGACGAGCTCGGCCCCGAGCGGGCGCGGGACGTTCCAGATCGCGCCGAGCGTCTCGACCGCGGCGAGCCGGTTTGGGATGAGCTGATTCTCGAGATCCGTCTCGAGCACGGGGATCGTCGTCAGGAGCGTGAGCGGCGCATGGGCGATGATCGACCGGAGCAGCGCGTGCGTCGCCTCGAGCGTCGGGCCGCTTGACGACCCGCCGCCGTTGATCCCGGCGCGCCGCTTCGTCGGCCGGACCTCATCGTCGTCTTCGTCCTCGTCGAGGTCTTCGTCCTCGTCCTCGGGCTCCGATTCGGACGTGTCGTCATCGCCGGTGAAGGCGCTCTTGCGCTTGCCCTTACCCTTGGAACCGTTCGACCGGCCGCCGTTCCTGGCCTTGCTGCTGCTGCCGCTGCCACCGGGCGTGAGCAGCGCCTCCATGAAGTACTGCGGAGGAGGCGACCGGACACAACGTCAGCCGCGTCGCTCGCCGATCCCGTGCAGCGATGTACGCGGCCGCACCTGGGCAAAGCTCCGCTCGAGCTTCTGCATCGGGTACTCGAAACTGCAGACGCTGACGGCCATGTCGAGTGCCCGCTGACTAAAGTCGACCCGGCTCGTGTCAAACTGGCGGAGGAGGAGGTTGCGGAGCTCGGGCGCGAGCGCGGCGCATTCGTCGATGAGGGTCGCGAGGATGTCGACCATGTGGTCCGTCAGCGTCCGCGGGAGGTCATAGCTGAGGATGCGGGACAGCGCGTCAGTTGGAACGCTCGGACAAAGGCAGGACGGCCGACGACGGCACGCACCGGACGACGTCGAAGAAGACCTCGAAGCACCGGCGGACGGCGCCCGACTCGTCGGCGCCGGCCTGGCCGAGGCGCTGCTCCTCGGCGTCGAGGCAAAGGATGATCGACTTGCACGTCGCGACGCTCTCGACGAGATAGAAGTACTGGGCGTAGAACTCGTTCTTGGTCGGCGGCAGCGTCGGGGCCGAGCTCCGCGTCTCGGCCGCCTGGCGACCGCCGGCCGAGGTGCCGGCCGTGGCGACGGGCGTCTGCGTAAAGTAGCGCGCCGGCCTGAGCGCGCCGGCGAGCAGGTTGAGGAAGAAGGCAAAGATGTCTTCGACCTGGGCGGGCGAGTAGGGCGCGTCGGGCGCATAGAAGCGGAGCAGGTCGGCGATGCAGCACGCGGCGAACGCCTTGACGCCCGGGTCCTTGTGGAAGAGGATCTCGCGCCGGACGAGGTCGTCCTTGACTTGCTCGAACGAGCTCAGGTCGAGCGCGTCGATGTCGAGGTCCGGGTTCGAGAGCTCGGCGTGAAGCGCCTTGAGCTTGCGGAGGAGTGCGTCGGATGACGAGGCCGCGCCCGACTTGGGCAGGAGCGCGTCGGCGAACTGGAGCTTGTAGCCACCGCCGCCGGAGGTCGTCTTGCTCCCGCTGGCGGCTGGCGGAGAAACCTCTGGCTCAGGCAATGACAGCTCGCGCGCTGCGAGCGCGGCAGCAGCGGTCCGGCGGGTCATGCCGGGCAGGCGATGGAGGTGGGGGGGCTAGAAGGAGAAGGGAGGGGCGACGCGACCTGAGCGCGTGCGGCAGGGCGGCGACGGCGTGCGGAGGACGCGGGAGGGGTTGCCGGGCTGGGATTCGATGAGGAGGCTAGTCGTGATCACCCGACGCGCTAGATTCCTGCCGAGAGATGAAGGCAGACCCGGAATCGGATGAGGAGCAGGAGAGGGGGTTGAGGAGGTTCGAGGTGCAGGCTCGAGCGCGCGATGCCATAGATGAGCGACGTCGGGGACGCGACCATGACTGCGTGATAGCCCGTAGCAATTCGTTACGGCGGCCCTCGCCGCGCTCGCCGGCCGCTCGTCCTCCTCGCAGATGGTCGACCTCGGACGGCGCTCCTCTACCAGCCCGTCCAACTCGCCCCCTAGCTCGCACCGGCTCGTGAGGCATGCAGCCAGGTCGGTTGGCTCCGAGCGCTCCGCCGTGTGCTGCTCAGCGATAATGCTGACCCCGACGCACGGCAGACCTCTCGTCGTCCGTCTCGTCGCTCGTCTTTTGGCGCCCGGCTTGAAGCCGCACGTCCGGCTCGGCTCACTCGCTGACCTCGCGTCGGTCCTGCCCTGACTCTCGCCAACAGAGACATGGACAGATTGACCCAGCTGCAGGACGCCATCGAGGACGTGCGTCTCCTGCCGAGCCGTGGCCCCCACCGTCGGCACTCGCTCACGCCCGCACCTGCTCGCGCACTCCTCCCCCTTTAGCTCTTCACCATCGCGTCGGCGACGCTCTCGTACCTCACGACCCGGCCATCCTTCCAGCCTCTGCACCCTGACCTGCCCGTCACCTTCAAGTCGCCCCACGCCGATCCTCGGGCGGTCGTCGAGGCCTCGAAGCGCGAGCTCCTGGCCGACCTCATCCGCAAGGCCAAGCAGGTCGAGTACCTTGTCGGCGTCCTGCCTGAGCGCGAGACCGACGGCGGCGCAGCCCACGAACGGAGGCTTGGTGCTCTCCAGGCCGAAATGGACGCCGTCAACGAGGAGTATGCGGCGGCTGTCAAGGAGGCAGGTACGTCGTCCGCCAATCTCGCTGCCCTCTTCGTGTCGCCGATCACGGCTGAGACCTATCTGCTGCGCCGTTCGCTGCCTCGCAGAACGACTGTTGGAGGAGGTCACGCTCGCGCTCGACCAGATGCTCGACCCTGCCGGTCCGAGCCAACCAGTGGCCAGAGCGCTTCGAAGCCCTGCTCAAGCGCGGCTGGGTCAAGGCGGACGAGCGGCTGTGGGCGGGAGGCGCGCCGTCGACGTCGACGGAGGCCACCTCGATTGCCGGCACGATGCATGACTTTGTCCCAGTGGCCGACCGTCCGGACTTTATGGGACACTCGCTAGCCAGCCAGCGCCAGGACCTAGAGGCGGGAGTTCCGTCCGCCGCCGCTGGGCAGGACGAGCGAGCCTCGGCCGAAATGGGCTGCTCTTGCTCCCGGCTCCGATGCCCGGCGGGTTCGATCGCTTTCGACGGCAGCGGGGGCCGCCGCCGTCGTCGACGCAGCAGCAGCAGCGACAAAGAGCGCGTCGTCACAGTAACCTCGCGACAGGTGAGGGGCCGAGGGAGGCGCGCACTACTGTTCATGCCTCGTGTGTACGTGCGTGAGTGTCGGCTGTCGTCTGCTCGGTCTTCCCTGTCACGACGGGGGGACGGGCTGACCTCCCGCCCGCCCTTTTCCCCGCCTGCTGGCCCCACTGAATCGGCTCGAGCACCCCCTTGGTCGATGACGCCCTCCGAGACGTCCTATCGGCTCGATCCCCCTCCTTCCCCCCGGCGCCGCACGACGGTCGATGGCCGAGCCTCGTGCCGGCCTTACCGCCTCGGTCGAGCGCAACGCGCTCGCCTCGGCCACCCATCGAGCAGGCTGCTCTTAAGGTACCGCTCCCCTCTCTGAGCCGTCCGTCCGAGCCCAGCACCCTTGTCCCTTTCCCCCACCTTCCGAATCAATCAAGCAGAGCAGTATGTCTGCGCCAGCAGCAGCTCAGACGACGCCGATCGAGCTCGGCCGACCGCTCGCCTGGTCGCCGTCGACGACCGGACCCTCGACGCCCTCCGCTGCTGCCTCCGGCGCTCAGCCGACGGCGTCCCGGTTGACCTCGACAGCGTCGTCATCGACCAAGCAGCGCGACGCCGACGCGCCCTCGACGGCGGTGGCCAACTTTCCTGCCACCAGCGCCGACGACAACGACGAGGACGAGGACCGATCGCGCTCGCCGGCAGGCTCGCGCTCAAGCGCCTCGACCTCGTCCTCGTCCTCGGACAGCGACGACGAAGACGACAGCCCGGCGACGCCAGAGTCGAATGACAGTGGCAACACCGAAAACGAGGACGACGGTGTCTCGTTCTTGGCCGAGGAGCTCAAGGTTGGTCTCCGAAAGGCGCTTCGAGGGAGCATGGCGCCTATGGCTGACGACTTGACGCCCCTGCTGTCTGTCCGTATCGCCAGGCCGAGCAGGCCCTCCTCAAATCGCGCGGTCTCCCTCCGCACCGCCCGCCGCTTGCGCTTGCGCTCGACCACCTCTCGGTTCGCGGCGAGGGCGGCTCAGGCGTAGTCTTCGCGCCGACAGTCGGCTCGACCTTTGCCCCATGGTCGGGCGCGCAGGACAAGCGGCGGACGCGTAAGCTCGAGCAGGCCAAGGGCCTCGACGAGGCGGAGAAGGGCGAGGGTGAGAACAAGGAGAAGAAGGCGGGCGAGGAGAATCTAAAGAAGGGCGAGAAGTGCGATCTCGTTCTGCTTCTTCCTCTTCGGCCAGACCTCGATACTGACGCTCGACTGGTTCTCCTCTCACCAGGTTTCTCCTGCACGACATCTCGTTCGTCCTTCAGCCGTCTGAGATGCTGCTCGTCGTCGGCCGACCCGGCTCGGGTTGCACGACTCTCCTCAAGGCGGTCGCCGGCCTCCGCTCGGGCTTTGCCGGCGTTGACGGCGAGGTTCTCTACGGCTCGATGAAGGCGAGCGAGCCAAAGGCGCTCAGGCCGTACAAGGCGGCCGTCTGCTTCAACTCGGAGGACGACATTCATGTGCGTCCCGATGCTCTCGCTGGTCCAGATCGCGACCTCACTGACTGACGCGTCTCGTGTGTGCTGCCTCGCCTCGCCGCCGCCAGTTCCCCAACCTCTCGGTCCGCGACACGCTCGACTTTGCCTTTGCACAGAAAACGCCGTCACCTGAGGTCCGCCGGCCCGTCTCGCACGACGACGACAAGCCGCTCGGCGAGAAGGACTTCAACGCCCAGGCCAAGGCGCGGCTGCTCAAGGTCTTTGGGCTCGAGCACACGGAGGACACGCCTGTCGGCGACGAGTACGTCCGCGGCGTCTCGGGCGGCGAGAAGAAGCGCGTCTCCATTACCGAGGTCCTCGCCAACCGGGCTTCGATTCAGGCCTGGGACAACGCGACCCGCGGCCTCGACGCCAACACGGCGCTCTCCTTCACCAAGGCGCTCCGGACGTACGCCGACCTCGAGCGGCTGACGGCTGTCGTCTCGCTCTACCAGGCCGGCAACGGCATCTACGATCAGTTCGACAAGGTCCTCGTCCTCGCCGAGGGCCAGGTCATCTTCTACGGCCGGCGCGAGGCCGCCAAGAAGTACTTTGAGGAGATGGGCTTCGACGCGGTCGAGGGCGCCAACGTTGCCGACTACCTGACGGGCACGACCGTCCCCAAGGAGCGCCAGGTCCGGGACGGCTTCGAGGGCAAGATCCCCCAGACGATCGACGACTTTGCCAAGCGCTACCGCGAGTCAAATGTCGCCAAGGAGATGCGCAAGGAGCTCGACGATCACCTCAACAACATGGACGAGATTGAGCGCCAGACGCAAGAGGCCCGGGAGGCGATCCAGGCCGAGAAGCACAAGGGCTCGATCAAGCGCGAGCCTCACCTCCGCGGTCTCTGGGCGCAGACCCAGATCGCCATGCGGCGTGAGGTCAAGCAGCGCTGGGGCGACAAGTGGTGGGTCGCGTTCCGCGCTTCTTTGCACGCCTCTTCGCTTCGCTTACAGCTCAGCTCCTGACATTTTACCATTGCTCCCCCTCGCAGGACGTTCTGGGCCAGACAGGGGACGACCTTCATACAAGCGTTTGTCGTCGGCTCGCTCTTCTACAACATGCAGGATGAGACATCCGATATCGTGCGTCCTTCTCCCGCTTGCTCGACTGCCGTCGTCAACCTGGGCTGACGGCACGCTCGCCTCTCCATGCTTCAGTTCCTGCGCGGCGGCACGCTCTACCTGTCCATCCTCTTCCCCTCCCTGATCTCTCTGTCCGAGACAACCGCTGCCTTCGAGGGCCGCGCCATCCTTGCCAAGCACAAAGGGTGAGTAGAGCAACCTTAGTGAACGTCACCGCGTATCTTTTTGACGCGGTTTTTGATCTGCCCGGCAGCTTCTCGCTGTACCGCCCGTCAGCGGTCTTCTTCTCGCAGACGATTGCGGATCGTGCGTCCTTTGATCAGGAGCGGTGCCATATCGCGCTGCACTGACCTCAAGGCCACCTGCAGTTCCAATCTTCGCCGCCCAGACGACCATCTTCTGCATCGTCATCTTCTTCCTCTCGAACCTTAAGCAGACGGCTTCGAACTGTCCGTCGGCTGAGCCTCCTCTCATAGTTGCTGGCGCAGGCTGACCGCGTCTCTCCCTCGGTTGTACGTTGGCGGACAGTCTTCATCTACTTGCTCTTCGTCTTCATGACGACCGTGTGCACAACCTCGTTTTTCCGCTTGGTCGGCGCCGCCTTCGGCACGTTCCAGAACGCGTCTAAAGGTGCGCTCTTCACGCTGTCGGCCGGGGCCGATTCTCCTTGACTGACGATTCGTCGACTCGGCCAACGACAGTCTCGGGCCTCTCCTTCTCGTACGTGCCTATCTTCATGTGGAGCGCGTCGTCTTGTGTCGGCTTCTCTAACACATGCATTACTTCGATAGTATTCTCGTCACGTACGCTGGCTACAGTGCGTCTCCTGCCGATGCCCCCCTTGCGAGCTCTTTGTCCTCACTCTGCTCATGCCGCGTCTGCCGCCCGACCCACAGTCATCCAGGTCCCGCAGATGAAGCCCTGGCTCGGCTGGATCCGCTGGATCGACCCGATCTACTACGCCTTTGAGGCAGTCATGGCCTCCGAGTTTACCGGCGTCGACTACCAGTGCTCGATGGACATGACTGTCCCGGCCGGCCCAACCTACCAAGGCGGCAACGCCGGCTGCACGATGGCCGGCTCGACGCCAGGTTCGACCGAGGTCGTCGGCACCACCTACCTCTCGCAGGGTCTCGACTTCTCCTACTCGCACGTCTGGCGAAACCTGGGCATCATCAGTCAGTAGGCTCTCCATCCCTTGGCGCTCTGTTGCAAAGTCTTTGCTGATCCTTCCAGCTCGCCCCCTTCCCCCACCTATCCCTCCCTCTAAGTCGCCATGTGGATCTTCTTCTGCGCCCTCAACATCTATGCTGTCGAGCGGCTTCCCGCCGCTGGATCGGCCAAGTCTGTCATCCTCTACAAGCGAGGCGGCGGTAAGAAGTTTATCCGCCAGCAGAAGGAGGAAGGCTCGTCCTCGAATGAGAAGGCACGCCCGGCCAACGACGACCGCTCATCCAACCACGAGCGCGAGAACGACCGCGCGTCCAGAAGCGAGCGCGAGAACGACGACGTCGACAACGGTGACGCCTCCTCGGGCTCGTCTCGCACGGTTGCCGAGCGCCAGAGCTCACGCGACGGTCAGGACGGCGACAAGGCCGGCAAGAAGAAGGATAGCAAGCAGGACGGCGACATCGAGTCGGCCGACGCCGTCTTTACCTGGAAGGACCTGACCTACGTACGTCTGTTCCATCGTCTGCTGACCGAGCATCGGTTCAGTCGCTGACAGCTGATCCTGTCACCCTCCGCTGCAGACGGTTGGCAACAACGTCACGCTCCTTAACAAGGTCTCGGGCTACTGCAAGGTGCGTTGCGACCCCAGCTCCTGCCTCCAAAGCATCGAAGGTTGACCCGCGGCATGTCTCTTACCACTGATCCGCAGGCCGGCGAGCTGACGGCTCTTATGGGCTCGTCCGGCGCCGGCAAGACTACGCTAATGGACGTCCTCGCCGGCCGCAAGGACGAGGGCGAGATCAAGGGCGAGATCCTCTTCCAGGGCAAGCCGCTGCCGATCTCGTTCACGCGGACGACTGGCTACTGCGAGCAGCAAGACGTCCACCTGCCGCAGGCGACTGTCCGCGAGGCCCTCGAGTTCAGCGCCCGGCTCCGTCAGCCTCGGACGACGCCCGACAAGGAGCGCATTGCCTACGTCGATGAGATCAGTAAGTGCAGTGCTGCCCTTCTTCTCTTTGGCCGTCTGCGCTTCGACTGATTTTCCCTCTCCGTCGCTCAGTCGAGCTGCTCGAACTGCACGACATCGAGGACGCTATCATCGGCGTCCCCGGCGCCGGCCTCGGCATCGAGCAGCGCAAGCGGCTGACGATTGCGGTTGAGCTTGTCGCCAAGCCATCGATCCTCTTCCTCGACGAGCCGACCTCGGGCCTCGACGGCCAGTCGTCGTTCATCATTGTCTCGTTCCTCAAGAAGCTCGTCAAGAGCGGCCAGGCCGTCCTCTGCACGATCCACCAGCCGTCGGCGAGTCTCTTCAAGGAGTTCGACAATGTTCTCCTGCTCAAGAGCGGCGGCCGGGTCGCTTACTTCGGCGCGGTTGACGAGCTGCCGGCCTACTTCAAGGGCCACGGCGCCAAGATCCCCAAGGGCGTCAACCCGGCCGAGGCCATGATTGACATCCTCCAGGACGCGCCCGAGGGCACCGACTGGGCCGACACCTGGGACGACAGCGACGAGTCTAAGAAAGCGATGGAGACGCTCGAGAAGCTGAAAGAGGCCGGCTCCAAGAACGAGGTCAAGCACGAGGGCGATGGTGACGAGTGCGCACGCTTGCGACGTCAGCACCTGGTTGAGACACAAGCTGATCGTGACTCGCGCTCGTACTCTTGCAGGTTCGCCTCGACGACGATCATGCAGCTCAAGCTCGTCACGCACCGTGCAACGACCCAGGTGCGTGTTAGCTTGTACCCCGAACAGTACCTGCCTCGGCGCTGACTTTGCGTCGTCTTTTTGCAGCTCTGGCGCGACACCGACTACGTCACCAACAAAGTTGCGCTTCACATCTCGAGCGCCCTGTTTAGTGAGTCTCGCGACGATGTGCTGTCGTAGACCTGCCGGCTGACTTACCTCGCCCCCTCCTTGCAGACGGCTTCTCGTTCTGGATGATCGGCAATTCCTACGGCGACCTTCAGCTCCGGCTGTTCACCATCTTCCAGTGCGCCCGCACGCGCTCCAGGTGTTGCCCGTGCCGCGCCTTGCTGACATGACTTTCTGTCCGACTTACAGGTTCATCTTCGTCGCCCCCGGCGTCATCGCACAGGTCCAGCCCAAGTTCATCGCCAATCGCGACATCTTCGAGGCCCGCGAGAAGAAGGCCAAGATCTACAGTGCGTGCTGGCTCTTGCTTAGGCCGCTCTTCACACTTCTGCTGATGCCTCCCTCTTTCATCTGTCCCTCCCCCATCTAAGGTTGGAAGGCCTTCATCCTCGGCGAGATCGTGAGCATTGCCATTTTCCGGATCGTTCTCCACTAGCTGCACTGACGCTTTGACCCCTCGAACCCCTTCCAGACCGCCGAGATCCCGTACCTGCTCGTCTGCGCCTTCCTCTACTGGGCGTGCTGGTACGCCGTCGTCGGTTTCAGCTTCCGGCCTGAGGTGGTCGGACCGGTCTATCTCCAGGTACGTTTGGCTTCGCATCCTCCCAGCCCGCGCGATCGCTGACGAGACTGCCCCTTCCGATGCAGATGACGCTCTACGAATTCCTCTACACGGGAATCGGTCAGATGATCGCCGCCTACTCGCCCAACGCCGTCTTTGCCGCTCTTGTGCGCCCCCTGATCGACCTCCTGTCTTCCTCCTCTCGATCTCGACGCTCACCTTCTTTCCTTGCTTGCAGGTAAACCCGCTCGTCATCTCCGTCTTGGTCACCTTCAGTGGCGTACTCGTACCCTACCCGCAGATCACCGCCTTCTGGCGCTACTGGTGCGTCGACCGGTCTTCGCTCGGCCCTTAGCGTTCTTTGGCTGATGTCGCCCGGTTCTTGCATGCCAGGCTCTACTACCTCAACCCCTTTACCCGCCTGCTCGGCGGCTTGCTCGTCTTCCCGATCTGGGACGTCCAGGTCCAATGCGAGATGAACGAGATGGCTATCTTCAATCCGCCCGCCGGGTCGACCTGCGGCGATTACCTTCAGGCGTACTTGGCCAACAGCCCGCCCGGCTACCTCGACAACCCAGTGCGTGTTCGACCTATCATTGCTGCCGCCCGGCTCCCTTGCTGACCTACCCTCGCCTTCGAATCGCAGGCCGCCACCGCCAACTGCATGTACTGCCCCATCCAGCAAGGCAGCGAGTACCTCGCGCAGCGCAACCTCTACCGGCACGTCTACGGCTGGGTGCGTCTTGTCTTTGTCTGACCCTGGCCGCGTCGCCCCGGTTGCATCGTCGCTGACACTGACTGCCCTCTCGAATTTGCAGCGCGACATCTGCCTGACGCTCCTCTTCTGCATCTCGTCGTACGCTTGCGTCTTCGTGCTCATGAAACTGCGGTCTCGCTCGGCCCTCAAGGCTGTGCGTGCTCTCTCTCTCTCTGTCGTCTCGTGCTCATGCCGGCACCTGAGCTGACCTCGAGCTCTTCCTTCCTCGCTGCAGTAAACGACCGCTCCTCTCTCTCTCTCCTCCCTCAATAATTGTCCAGTGTAGCACTCTCCGCAACCTGTCCATTGTAGCTCTCTCGATACTCTTCTCTTTTCAATTAGACCCCGCCTGATGCAATGCTTCTAGTAGATCCAACTCAGGGGGACGGACTCGCTGTCGGCCCGAGGTCCGAGGTCGGCCGCTCGCTCGCGTGTCGAGAAGGGGGCTCGAAGCTTCATCGGCCGTCGTTGGCCGTTGCTGGATGCGCCTGGAGGAAGGGAGGACAGCGGGGTTGAGGGATCCTGTTCCACGTGACAGGCGGGCGGGCAAGAAAGAGGGAAGGGGGAAGGAGAGAAGGGAGCGACCCCTTTACCCCCCCCCCCCCTGTCTCCCCACGCACAAGGAGGGGGTGAGTTAGCCCCTCGAGCTGGCTAGGCAGGAGGCAACCCCCCTGAGCGGGTCCGGTCCGGTCGTCGGTCCATTGGCCCACCTCCCCTCCTAAAGGCTTCCTTATGCTAGAGGCCACGAGCGGGTAAGCTTGCCTGCGCAGCGCAGAGGAGGTGGGCCCCAGCCTGTGATCGGTCGACCGACCGAGGCGACGGCGTCAACGGAGAGGAGAAGGCTCTGACCGAGACCTCTCGCGCTCGTCTTGTGCCAGACGTTCGGCTCCAAGTCCCAAGGGAGACCGACCGCCCTGTGGAAGGTTGCTGGGAGGCGGCCGGCCGGGCGCTGGCTGGCTGGCCGAGGCTCCGGCGGCCGCAGGCGTCGTCGTCCGGCGTGTCTCGACCGGCCCGGCGAGGTCTCGGCCGCAGCCCACCAACTCTCTGCCCGCGCCTGCACTGCCAACCCTCCGCCTGCCGCTGACCACCCCTCCCTTCATTTATCGAGCGACATCTCGAACGCCGGGCGACGGTCGGAGCCAGGAGGGGAGGAGCGAGCGAGCACCCCGGCCCGGCGGCTGACCCCACCCCGTTAAGAAGGGAGGCCGGCCTTGGCTGCTGACCCTCTCCCATCTCGTCTCCAAGCCTCGCTCGCTCCTCTCCCTACTCTCACTCTCTCTGTCTGGCCCCGACACTCGCTTCCTGAACAGCCGGCCTGTTCACCCCGACCTCGCTCGACGCGCCAACCCCCTTCCTTCGCTCTCTCGTCCCAGCCAGCCCATCCCGACCCTCCTCCTCCTCCTTCTCCTCTCCCGCCGCCCGCCATGCACGCCTTCGCCGCCATTGCCCTCCCCCTCCTCGCCGCCGCCAGCCTCGCCACCGCCGCACCGACGACGACCGCGGCTGGGCGCGACCCAAGCACCCTTCAGGCGGTCCTCGCCGCGCCGAAAGCGAGCAGCGGCGGGCTCGACAACGCCGGCCTCCTGCCCGTGGCCAGCCCGGCGACTTGCCCAAAGGGCTTCACCCCGGGCTCCGTCTCGCACTCGGCGACAATCCCGACGACGGTGGCCGATATTGGTCGGTCCCCCTTTCTCTCTCTCTCCCATCATCTCCTCTAGCGAGGGGCCGTCAGAGCCCCCTCCCTCCCCACCCCCTCCCCTCCCCCCTTAAACTGGCAGCGTTGACCCGCCCCAACCTCCCTTCCCTCTCCTCAGCCGCCGGCCTGAGCTTCTTCAACCCCCCGAATGCCGGCTACCTCGACGTCTTTACCGGCTCGGGCCTCGACAACCTGCCCGGCTCGACCCGCTCGCTCACGGTCGACCCCCGGGCGCTAGGCCTAAACACTACCGTCCGGGCCGTCCTACTCGAGGAGCGGCTCGCGACGGTCGACGACTATGAGCCCTGGTTCCTCGACCGCGTCTGGTCGAGCGCTCGCCCGGCCGTCGTCGTCGTCGATGGAGGGTGAGTCCCTCCGACAACCTATCGCTCAGGCCGATCCCCAAACTGACGCGGGCCTTGCCTTCCATGCGTGTCTGCGGGGGACCTAGCAGGAGCGTCACGATCGGCTCGCATGCGTCCCACCTCGTCCTGACGCCCGCCTGCCGCAACAAGGCCTCGACCATCGTCCAGACGACCTCATTCTGCGTCGCCGCTGCGCCGTCGTCGTCGGACGAGAACGGCGGCTCGTTCGAAGCCGAGCCCTTCTTCCGCGCGCTCCAGGAGAAGACGGCCGACGGCCTCGAAGCCCTCTACGGCCGATTCTACACCTGCGCCGGTCCGTCCCTGACCGATCCGAACCGATCGAGACAAGTCGATTGCCAGTCTCGAAAACTGACGTGCGCCCCCCCCCCCCTTTACCTTACACGCCGTCGGACTAACAGACGTTCGCAACTAGAAGTCTTTTCTCCTCCCCTCTTGGCCGACCGCGCGACACCCCTTGCCCACCTCCCTTCTTCTTCGATTTCCGTCCCCTTCAGCGTCCTCCCATGCCGCCGCCGGTCCCTCGAGCCGCGGGGCCGATGCACTCTCAACCCCCGTTTGTTGTCCCCCCTGCCCCTCCCCGAGAAATCAAACTGTTGTTCTGCTCTTTCCGTGTGAAAGGTCCATGTGTCACGCCAGCCGAACGACGACGCGGAGAGAGGCGCATCAGCCTCGGGGGCCACGGCCCAAAACCCCGCTCAGTTGTCCTCGGGGTTGAAGCGGGCGGCAATCTTGGTTTAGAAGGGGGGCCAAAGTGAGGGTCGATTGTGTCAGCGCTCTTGTGTCTGCGAGAGAAGGCGTGCCGCGTGGATCTGGAAAGGGAGCGGGGCGGGGGGGTGGGGGAGGGGGAGGCGCCAGAAGAGAGCATAGGGGAAGAGGCACGCGAGACGCGCGACGGGGGGAAAAAGGGGGGGACTCACATCCCAGTAGCCTTGGTTGGCTTCGCCGAGAAACTCGCGCACGCCGCGCTCGCTCTCGGTGCTCTTGGGCCGGAAGACGTTGAAGCTCTTGGCCTGGATCGGGCCCTCCCAGATGAGGTCGCACCGGTTGTCGTCCATGTTCTCCTCTGGCTCGCCCTCGGCCTTGTTAGCCGTTGGCGGCGGGGCGGCGTCCTCGTCCTCGCCGGCGAGCGGCCGAGCCGACTCGGTCCAGTCGATGCGGACGAGCATGACGCGCTTGTAGAACTTGACGGCCTTGGCCGAGCCCTCGACGTAGACGAGGCAGAACTTTGGGTTGAAGATGCAGCAGCCGGTGAGGTTGTTCTGCTCGGCGTTGCGCCGGACCTTGAACTTGTGCTGCGGGTTCGACAGGTAGCGCACCCTGGGCCGTGCCAGCGAGCGCTCAGCGTTGTCAGCCTTTCTTTTTCGCGAGCATCGGCATGGCGCGGGCGACGATCGACGACGACAGGAGCGCACCGGAAGACGGCACCAAAGAGGCCTTTCGCCTCCTCCTTCTCCTTGCCCTTCTCGACCTTGTCGCGCCGGGCGTCGGGCGTGAGCTTGCGCTTCTCGTTCATGCGCTCGTGGCCGAGTCGGCGGTTCTCGACCTGCCGCCGGACCTTGGCCTCGACCTGGGTCGGGTCGAGGATGGCATCGTTGGCGAGAACCTTCATCAGGTTCTTGAGCGAGACTGCGTGTGTGTGGGTGTGGGTGGTCAGATGGAGACGTCAGCGCGTCGTTCGATCGAGCGCCGGCAGGGTCGCTCTCCGGGCGAGCGAAAACGAGGGACGGACCCTTGGGCGGGTCGGGTGGGATGAGACCCATGCGGACACGGTCCTGCCGGTCCTTAAGATCGGCCATGCGACGCTGCTTGCGCATCTTCTTGGACTCCTGCTCACAAGCGAGGAAGCGATGCAAGGGGTCAACCGGCGCAGTTCGAGGCCCTCCGCCCCCCTCACAAGGGAAACCAGCAGGCAAAGACCAACCTTTTTGGTGAGCTTGAGCGCCTGAGGCTCGACCTTGCGCTTCTCCCACGGCGGCAGGATCTGGACAGGATGCTGGACGAAGTAGGTGATGGGTCCCTGGGGGTTGTCGACCTGGCTCGTCCCTTGCTCGAGCACGTCGTAAGACTCTGCCCCGAGCAGGAGCTCGTCCCACCACTCGACGACCGGCGGCGGCTCGCGCTTGACGAGCTTCTCGAGCGAGTCAAACTCGGTATCCATCCCTGCCTTGCGGGCGCTCGCTGCGATCCGCGCCTTGAGCGCCTCCATGCTCGCATCGGCCCGGAGCTGGTCGCCGAGCTGGACGTAGCGGCCCTTCTGGACAAACTTGAAGTCGCGCGCCTTGCGCTTCGGGCCAGAGAGCTCGTCCTCGGCCGTCTCGGCCGCGGCGAGGTACGGGTTGACGACAGCCCCCGCCGGCGATGAGGAGCTCCCGGAGGCGGCCGAGAGACCTGCCCCTGGACCGGGCGAGCCGCTTGCGTTGCGGGCGTTGGCCTGCCCGAGTAAGACGAGGATGGGGCCCGCGACCGCTGTCAGCGCCTACGAATCGGGAACCGAGGAAGGCACCGCAGCAGCAGCAGCAGCGGTGGCGGCGCAGGAACGTACCTTGAGCGACGTGAACTTGGGCGCCATCGTCGTCCGACCCTTGTCCTTTGCGAGCGCACTCGCCGCCGACGCCGGCTCGAGCAAGCTCGGATGGATGCCCATCGTCAGGCCACCCCGCGGCATCTCATCGTTCCGCTCCTTCTTGAGCCCACCGCCACCACCGCTGAGCGCGCCGGGCCGGGCTGAGCTCGGCGCCGTGGCCGGAGTAACAAGGGGCGCATGGGCCGTCATGCCCATCGCGGCCGTTGTCGCGAGCAGACGGGCCCGAGCCGCCGCCACCTTGGCGGCGAGACTCGTCGGATCAAGCGCTGCACCACCGCCTGCCGCTGCCGCTGCTGCTGCTGCTGCTGGCACCGCGGTCGGGAGCGGCCGAGCGGGTAGGCCTCCGGGCGAAGGAGCACCGGCCAAGCTGGCGCTAGCGATAGGAGCTGGCGGCGCTTGACCGGCGGCGGCCGCCGCTCGAGCGGCCAGCTTGGCCTGGATCTCAGCCTTCTTAGCCATGATCATCGCCATCGGATCGATAGGTCGCTGACGGGACAGACGCGCACCAGGCCTTGTTGATCAGCTGCGCGCCTAGCGGAGTGTGAAGGGGCTGGACGAAAGGACGTACGCCGGCTTCACTGCGAGAGGAGAGCAAGTCGAGCGAGCACGCGGGGCGGGGCGGATCGTCAGCGCTCATAGCCTCCCTCCCCACGGCCGTGTCCGGACGCAAGGCGCTTACTTCTTCTGGAGCTTTGCCGGCTGGCCTGGAAGCGCGTCGGCAGGTCGTTTGCCAGACATGACGGTCCGACAGGCGGGGGCGGAGGGAAAGGGTTCGAAGGTGGGGGTGGCGGTTCGGAGGGCGTCAAGGCGCGCGTCGACGTCGACGTCGGTCGGATCGTCGACGCCGTCGGTCGTCTTTCGAGGGGAGTGTGTGCTGCTGCTAGCTGATCAACGCCGCTGACGGCCGGGCTCTCCGTCCCTGTTCGCTCCGGCAGACTGGCGCACGTCAATCCTGCTGATATCGCATCTATTCAAATCCAGCCGGGCGGCCAGCGCAGAGACTATGGGCTGAGGCGGGGAGGGGCGAGACGACGCTGTCGCATGGCAGGGTACCCGTCGCTCGTCGTTCCGTCCCGCAAAAGGAACACTCGCCTCCGCCCCCCACCCCCTATCGGTTAGGGCTGGACTGGGCAGTACACTCTCGGATCGGGGCGTGGCCGCCGTTGACTCAAGGGCAGATGGACGGTGCATAGCGAAGCGGGGGTCAGCCAGGGGAGTTGGGGTGCTGGGGGGACGCGAGCTAGGGTTGGCCGGGCCGTTTCGTTGGGACGGGGCGCCCGCAGCGCCCCCCTTGATATTCGGACGAGCCGGGCGAAGCCATCTCTCTCTCTCCCCCCAACTCCTCCTCCCTTCCCCTCCTCCTCCGCCTCCTCTCCCTCTCACGCCTCCGCCATGTCCTCCAAGGGTGCGTAGAGCCCTCCTCTAGCGAGCTCCTGAGCCCAGCCTGGACTCGGGCTCGACCATCCGCCGCTTCTCCCGTCCAGCAGGTTGACCCCCCCGCCCCGCGCGCGGCCCTCCCTCCCCTTGCCCCATTTTTCGACACCGACCGACACCCAGCGATCCGCGAGTTTGATGCCAAGCTGCTGCTGTCGCACTGGCTGCCGCTCATCAAGACGCCGACGCCGACCTCGGGCCCGTCGACGGCCACGCCCGTCCGTGTTGCTCAGGTCCAGTGGTGCGTCGTTTCCCGCCCGCCGTCTCGTCCCTCCCCCCCCAGCCGGTCGTCGTCTCGTGTCGGCCGCGCGCGTCGAACGACGCGCCGCCGCCGCCATTGCCGCCCCGCCCGTAGCCGCACGACGCCGCCCGGTGGCCTCCATCCATTGCAGTCTGCGTCCGTAGCGCGAAGGCGTTGCTGGCGAGGCTTCTGTCTTCCTGTCGCCCTGCCGCGCGCGATCCGACGACACCGCGGCAGAGTCTCGCGAAGGGGAGCCGGGGCGGTCAATCGCGCGCGGGCGCCTTTTTTCGGCGCCGAGCCGACCGAACCCCGCCCGTCCATCCGTCCTGCCCTTGCGACTGACACCCCATCACTTTCGCCCTTCCTCCAGGGACGCTGCGACCAACACCCTGACGCCGCCGATCGCGCCTGGAGCCGGCCTCCCAGACTGGGTCTTCACCGAGAAGCTCGTCGCCAAGCCCGACCAGCTGATCAAGCGGCGCGGCAAGGCTGGCCTCCTCTGCCTCAACAAGGGCTGGGAGGACGTCAAGGAGTGGATCACCGCCCGGGCCGGCAAGCCTGTCCAGGTCGAGAAGACGACGGGCACGCTCAACACCTTCATCATCGAGCCCTTCCTCCCTCACCCTTCAAACACCGAGTACTACGTCTGCATCAACTCGACCCGCGACGGCGACGAGATCCTCTTCACGCACGAGGGCGGTGTCGATGTCGGAGACGTCGACGCCAAGGCGCTCAAGCTCCGTGCGTCGTTCCTTGCCCCTCGGCTCTGGCGCCCCGTCTCGCAGAGCATGACATGCACAGGCAGGCCGACTGACCTAAGCTTCCGGCTCCCTACATGCGCAGTGGTCGAGGTCACTGGCGAGTTCCCCAGCCGCGAGACGATCATTGGCTCGCTCCTCACGCACGTCCCGGCCGAGAAGAAGGACGTCCTCTGCGACTTCCTCATCCGGCTCTACGCCGTCTACGAGGACCTCCACTGTGCGTCCCGTTCCCTCCCCCCTTCTAGCCCGCCCCGTCGCCGAACGGGCCTCCTTTGCTGACCTAGCCAACGTGTCTTGCGTGCGCGCATGCGGCTCCTCTCTCTTCAAGACGCCTACCTCGAGATCAACCCCCTGATCTGCCTCGACGGCGTCAACGGCGCTGCCCCGACGATCGAGTACCTTGACATGGCCGCCAAGCTCGACCAGACGGCCGACTTCCTTTGCGGCCCCAAGTGGGCCATCGCCCGCGACACGTCGATCGTCGCGCCCGAGGCGGCCGGCCTCGTTAAGGCCGACCGGGGACCGCCCATGGTCTGGCCGGCGCCGTTCGGCCGCGACCTGACCAAGGAGGAGGCCTACATTCAGAAGCTCGACGCCTCGACCGGCGCCTCGCTCAAGCTGACCGTCCTCAATCAGGAGGGCCGCGTCTGGACCATGGTCGCCGGAGGAGGTGCTTCGGTCGTCTACTCGTGAGTCCCCTTCCTCCTTCCCCCTGCTCTAGACCCTTTTGCCACTGCACGAGGTTGCTGACAGTCCCTCATCGCTCTCTCCGTCTCTCAGCGACGCCATCGCCGCCGCCGGCTTTGCGCACGAGCTCGCCAACTACGGCGAGTACTCTGGCGCGCCGACCGAGGGCCAGACGTACGAGTACGCCAAGACGATCCTCTCGCTCATCACCCGGGGCGACGTCAACAAGGAGGGCAAGATCCTCATCATTGGCGGCGGCATCGCCAACTTCACGAACGTTGCGGCCACCTTCAAGGGCATCATCCGCGCACTCAAGGAGTACAAGGGCCCGCTCCAGCAGCACGGCGTCAAGATCTTTGTTCGCCGCGGCGGGCCCAACTACCAGGAGGGTCTCAAGGCGATGCGCCTCCTCGGCGAGTCGCTCGGCGTCGAGATTCAGGTCTACGGCCCCGAGACGCACATCACCGAGATCGTCCCGCTCGCGCTCGGCATCGCCAAGAAGACGTCGCCAACGCCGCTGCCGTCGTCGCTCCTGACCAAGAAGACGGCGTCGGCCGCCGGTGGCGCCAGCGGGACCGACACGCCGCTCGCGACGCTCAAGGAGTCGTCGGCCCAGCAGATCAACCCGGACGGCTCGCGCGCGGCCGCCCAGGACCACATCGTCTCGTTCGACAACGTCGGCCCGGCCGGCTCCCGGCCGTGGTTCAAGCCCTTTGACGCCGACACCCGGTCGCTTGTCTTTGGCCTCCAGCCGCGGGCCATCCAGGGCATGCTCGACTTTGACTTTGCTTGCGGCCGGGCCACGCCCTCGGTCGCCGCCATGATCTACCCCTTCGGCGGCCACCACATCCAGAAGTGGGTGCACATTCTTTAGCCGCTGGCTCTCAACCCCCTCCCCGTGCTGGCTGACCCGTCGAGCTTTTATGCGCGCCCCCTAGGTTCTACTGGGGCACAAAGGAGACGCTCCTGCCCGTCTACACGTCGGTCGCCGAGGCGACGCAGAAGCACCCGGACGCCGATGTCCTCGTCAACTTTTCGTCGTCGCGCTCCGTCTACTCGTCCACGCTCGACGCTTTCAAGTACCCCCAGATCAAGGCGATCGCCCTCATTGCCGAGGGTGTGCCTGAGCGCCACGCGCGCGAGCTCCTCCACCTCGCCGAGCAGAAGAAGGTGCTCATCATCGGCCCTGCGACCGTCGGCGGCATCAAGCCCGGCTGCTTCCGGATCGGCAACTCGGGCGGCATGATGGACAACATCCTCGCCTCCAAGCTCTACCGGGCTGGCTCGGTCGGCTACGTCTCCAAGTCGGGCGGCATGTCGAACGAGCTCAACAACATGCTCTCCATCTTCACCAACGGCACGTACGAGGGCGTCGCGATCGGCGGCGACCGCTACCCGGGCACGTCCTTCATCGACCACCTCCTCCGGTACGAGAACGACCCGGCCTGCAAGATGCTCGTCCTCCTCGGTGAGGTCGGCGGCGTCGAGGAGTACCGCGTCATCGAGGCCTACAAGTCGGGCAAGATGACCAAGGTGCGTGCAGTGCTCTGCGCTCCCCTTCTTGTCCTGCGCAACGGGCTTTCCGAGTGATTGACCGCATGCCCCTCCCCTCTCTCCCTATGCAGCCCATCGTCGCCTGGGCCATCGGCACCTGCGCCAAGATGTTCACGACCGAGGTCCAGTTCGGCCACGCCGGCTCGATGGCCAACTCTGACCTCGAGACGGCCGACGCCAAGAACGCGGCGATGCGGGCCGCCGGCTTCATTGTCCCCGACACCTTTGAGGACCTGCCCGAGGTCCTCAAGGCGACGTACGAGCATCTCGTCCAGGACGGCACGATCGTCGTCCAGAAGGAGACGGAGCCGCCGCTGATCCCGATGGACTACAAGTGGGCCCAGGAGCTCGGCATGATCCGCAAGCCGGCCGCCTTCATTTCGTCGATCTCGGACGAGCGCGGCTCGGAGCTCCTCTACGCCGGCATGAAGATCTCCGACGTCTTCAAGGAGGAGATTGGCATCGGCGGCGTTGTCTCGCTGCTCTGGTTCAAGCGGCGGATGCCGTCGTACGCCTGCAAGTTTATCGAGATGGTCCTCCAGCTGACGGCCGACCACGGGCCGGCTGTTTCGGGCGCGATGAACACCATCATCACCGCCCGCGCCGGCAAGGACCTCGTCTCGTCGCTCGCGGCCGGCCTCCTGACGATCGGCGACCGCTTTGGCGGCGCCCTCGATGGTGCGGCCGCTAACTTTACCGCCGCTCTCAACTCTGGCAAGACGCCGCGCGAGTTTGTCGACTCGATGCGCAAGCAGAACAAGCTGATCCCCGGTATCGGCCACAAGGTCAAGTCCAAGGCCAACCCGGACCTCCGGGTCGAGCTTCTCGTCTCGTACGTTAAGGCCAACTTCCCGGCGACCAAGACGCTTGACTACGCCCTCGGCGTCGAGGACGTCACCTCGGCCAAGAAGGACACCCTGATCCGTGGGTCCACCCGCCGTGTTGACCTTGCCCGTCTGCCTCGCGTGCCCGCTGACCTGTCCCCCCCGCTGCGCCTTCGCCCTGGCCAGTCAACGTCGACGGCGCCATCGCCGCCGCCTTCTGCGACCTGCTCAACTGCACCGGCGCGTTCACCGAGGAGGAGGCGTCCGAGTACCTCAAGATCGGCACCCTCAACGGCCTCTTCGTTCTCGGCCGGTCGATCGGCTTCATCGGCCACTACCTCGACCAGAAGCTGCTCAAGCAGCCGCTCTACCGCCACCCCTCGGACGACTTTTACGTTCGTCTCGCGCTTCGTCTGTCGCCTCGTCGCGTGTCGAGTTCTGCATGCTGATGGGCCCCCGTCTTTTCCGCTCGCAGATCTCCTTCGCCGACAACTCTCGCGTCGTCGTCCAGCCCAAGTAGAGCGGCCTCGCTCAGCGCCTCTCGCTTGTCTCCCCGCCTTAGATTTCGCTCGCTCCTGAACTCTCTCCCTGCTCAGCGCCGTTCCGTCACTCCCCTCCTCCTTGCTCTCTCACGACCTCCTCCCTCTCCTCTCTTTCCTTCCTTCTTTCTGGGCTCTCCCCGTGCTCGTGCGCCGCTCACGAGGGCGCCACGCTCTCCATCTCCATCTCGCTTGCTAGACGATCCTTGCGCTCGCAATGCCATGAAGCGCTCTACTGCTCCCCGCGCGAGCGTGGGCCGACTAGCAGATCTGGGGGCGACCGGTCGCGACTTGTACATTGCGCTGCCCTAAGCTGCACGGTGCGCCTCTAGGCAGACGAGCAGCAAATACTCTCTCCCCTCGCGGGGCTTTCGTGGCGAAGAACATGGTAGAACCGCCGAGCGGCATCGGCAGAGTGGGCAGGTGGAGGGCGTGAGCGGTACAGGCAGACGAGGCACGTCGGAAAGCGTCCGCGGGAGGGGAGCGGCGCGGATGAGGAAGGGATGCGCGGGAGAAGTTGAGAGAGATCGAAAGGGGCGAAGTGCCACGCGCCGCTCAATGGGTAATGCCGAGCAGACGAGGGTCGCGACTCGCTGTATCGGGGAGGAGACGGGAGACGACACAACGCGTGTCAGTCCAGCCGATCGACACGGCGAGGTTTCGGCTCAAGGACGGACGGTCAAAGGATCCAGAGCGGCCGCTTGAGGGCAGGAAGCCCCACGTCGGCCGGCGGCGATCGACTCCGACTGCTGGCGTCGGTTTTGGTTCGACGTGCTGCTGTTGGTGCAGCTGCGGCTGGAGGTGGTGGCCGGCCGACGAGCCCGACAACGACGAGAGCTGCCGGGCAGCAGACGACGAGGAGGAGCCTTCGAGGCCTGCGTGATGGTGACGTTAGAACAAGGTCAGCTTGGAGATCCTCCTGTTGGCAGGTCGGGTGGGGAGTCCAGCGCGCTCGGCCCCAGGTGCGAGCAAGAGACGAGGGGAGGGGCGTGCTCGAGCGGCAAGGCCGAGGGCGAGTAACCGCCCCCGTCCCCCTGCTGCGCCTCTCCCCCCCCCCGCTCCTCTCTCCTGCCCCCTCTCAACCCGCCGAGCTTCTGGCCCTGACCGATGCGCCTGCAGGAGAGAGAGTCGTCTACGTACGAGGCTCGTTACTCCGGCTGCCGGCCGTCATGAAGTCGAACGAGAAGGGCCGTCCGCCGCCGGTCTCAGCCGCCGACCTGCTCGCTCCGAAGGAAGCCGACGACGGGCCGGCGACCGGGCTCGATACTGCCGCCCCTGAGCCAACGACGCCGACGGGCGCGCCAAACCAGCGCTCCCAGGAGCCGGCGAGGCCGTAGGCGGACGACGGGGGCGAGGAGGACGGACTGCCTGCCGCACTGCTGCTTGTCGACGACGACGACGAGGCGGCGGCCGTCGACGTCGACGGGGGATGAGGGCCGAAGGAGGAGGCGATCGAGATCGGGAGCGACATGGCTCGAGGTCGGGCGCGTGCAAGCGGGCTGGCGGCGGGGCAGAGCGACTCGAGGAGAGAGAGCGAGCGAGAGAGAGAGAGGTCGTGCGAAGGGTCCCTGAGGATCGAGCTGGTCGGTGGGTGGTGGTGGTTGGTGAGGTAGGGGGTGGTGAGCAGGCAATCGGAGAGCGTCGAGTCAAGGGCGGTAACTTGGCCCCCCCTTTCGGCCGTCGTCGGGCCAACGCCCGGTCAAGGCCCAACGTCAGGCCCTCCGATCGCCTGCAACTCGGTACGCCTCCAACGGTTGGTCGACCTCACGTGAGTGAGCGCCACAAAGGCGCGCCTGCCTGTGAGCGGGGCGGGCAGGATGGCAGGCACGACCGACGTCGTCGCCCGGGCGTCGAGAGGCGCGGCAGCAGGCTGCCGAGGCAACGCTTGCTCGTCCGGCCATTGCTCGCCAGCAGCGTGTCTGGCAGGCCCGAGCATGGAGACGGAGGCTGAGACGTTTATGAGGGTGCGCCGCTTATCGAAGGAGCCCGCTTCCGGGCAGCGACCTCGCCCTCCTTTTGCTCGCCATCCCAGCGCCTGCCCCCTTCTCGCACCTGCGTCCCCCGCCCGCACCTTCGCGCCTGCGACAACTCGAGAAAGGATGCCTTCAAAGAGCAAGAGGGGGGGCGGGGGGCGCTAGGGCACTAGAGGTCAAAGGTGAAGCTGGCGCCGACCTTGTGGCCTGGGGCGCCGGCGACCGGGTTCGAGAGCCGGACGGTGTCGAGGGCGAGACCGAACGAGGCCTTGACGCCAGGTCGGAGGCCTTGGGTGTAGCCGAGGAGGACGACGCCGGCCGAGTTGACCTTGGCCTTGACGAACGACGAGGGGTCGAGGTAGGCCTTGGTGCCGAGCTCGAGGGCGACGCGGCCGTCAGCCGAGGCCTTGCGGTCAAAGACGGCCTTGGCGCCGACCTCGACCTCGGCGGAAAGCCGGTGGTAGAACGAGGCCGAGAAGACGGAGCCGTTGCCGAGAGCGTGGACGGTGGCGGCGTAGGTCGGCTGGGTGAAGCCGAGCGCGGTCGCGTAGCGGGCGATCTGGCCCGAGCGGACGTCGCCGCCGACCTCGGCACCGACGAGGAAGCCACCCTTGGAGAGAACGACGTCGGCCGCGAGGGCGGGGCCCTTGAAGAGGTCGACCTTGGCCGTCGCGTGCAGTCCGGGCGTCTTGTAGACGGCGCCAAGGACGGCACCCTTGGAGCCGCCGGGCGTCTTGTCCGAGCCGGGGGTCAGGACAGTCGCGAGGTCGAGCTTAAGCCCCCGGGCGAGCGCGCCGTCGAGCTCAATCGTGTTGCGCAGGACGTTCGACGTGTTCCAGACCTGCAGGGTGGGGTGATGACAGTTGAGAGAGTCAGTCGGCGAGGGAGCCTACGACGCTGACAGGATCCTCTCCAGGATGAGAGCCGACGCACCTGGGTGACCGAGAGACCCTTCTTGCGGTCATTCCACCGGCCCTCAAAGTCGCCGTTGACGGCGTTGGAGGCACTGTCCTTGGTGCCGCGGGCGGTGAAGGCGACGCCCGAGGGCGCCTTGGCCTTAACCTCGAGCTGGGTGCCCGAGAGCGGGTAGTCGCGCGAGAGGAGGTCCGACGACGACTTGCCGACGTCCTGCATGGTAGCACGGCGGGAGGACAGCAAGTCAGGGAAGGCGATCGGATTGAGTGAGAGGCTCGAGACGAGGACGTACACGCCACGACGGGGGAACGGGGAGGGACGAGAAGAAGGTGGCCATGCTGCGAGCATCGACAACGAGGCGGACGAGCAAGTAGGCGGTTGAGGCAGGGAACGGAGCGATATGGTCAGCCCTGGACTTAACTTGAGGAATCCACTCTGTCGACAAGGATCCCTGCCCGATGACACCGGGAGGCCTCTGAGCGCTGCGCTATACCGCAACGGCGGCCGACGGCAAACCATGAGGCCCGCTTGGAACTGACGAGGTGCCGACCGAGATTGCTAGGCGGCGCGCTCGCTGCCCCCTCCTCTTCACCTCGCAGGCCCTGCATCGCTGGATGTCGTGCAGCGTCCAACAGTGCGAACGGACGGCAGAACCGGCTCCTCGAGTTCAGATGGAGGCCAAAAAAGGGGCAGACGCACGTGAAGACGGGAGAGGACGGCTTGGTTGGAGGGTGGTCGACTGGAGTGCGGGCGAGAGGAGGCGACGGCAGACAGGCGACCTCCCTCTCTCGCTCGCGCGTGCCCTTTGCACCGGCCGGCACGAGCCGGCGTAACCTCCTCCCCGTAACAAGTCGGCCGCTGACGCGCGCGTGCGGTCGTCGTCGGCCGCCGGCCCGTCACTCGCTTCGCCCTGGGATCAACGCTCGCGCTCTCGCCCTCGACGGGGGCTGGGACGGCAGCGAGGCCGGCAACGACGACGACGAACGCTCCTGACCTTTTCTCCAGCTCACCCCAGCTGACAGCAGCCCTCCTCCCTTGCATGGCGCCATCCATCGCCGTGAGCGGTGCTGACCAGCGTCGGCCCGACGAGGGGGGTCACGCGCAAGGGTCGTCGTCGGGGCGACCGACGGCGAGCCGCAACCGTCCTGACCTCCTTCCGCCCGAGGACTCTCTGTTTTGATTCCTCCCGTCTCCTTACCCATATTTCAATATGCGAGCCAAACGAACTGCGGCCGCCCTCCAACGTGCTCCGGCGCCGACAGGGCCGAAGAGGCCTGGGGTCAGCAGCCAAGGCTCGACGACGGCGATTTGACACGGCGACCCAAGCTAGCAGCTCGCCCAGCCCTGGCTGCCCCGGACGTCGTGAGCCCGCCGTCGCCCCTGGGCAGCGGTGCCTGCTAGCAAGCGGAGGACCTCTTCGGCCACGGATCCGATGCGACTGGGCGGCACAAAAAGGGCGAGGTGCGGCGGTCGCTGACCTTGCTCTTCCGCCATCCTTCCCTTGCCCCCAACACCGCCGCCCCTCGCCGCTCCTCATGGTCCTCGCACTCCTCGCCTTCGCCGCCTTGATTGTCGGCTCGGCCCACGCTGTCGGCCTGACTGGCGGTGAGGACTTTGCCTACACCCGGCAGACGTCGGCCTCGTCGCTCGCCGGCCGGGCGGAGCCCGTCGCCTCCGGTCAGCTCGTCCAGGACGGCCTGTCATTCTCGCTCGGCAGCGGCGCAGACGGCAAGCGCTTCGTCTCGCCCGTCGGTAGCCAGTTCACCGCACACACGCTCCCGGCCTTGTGGGGACTCGAGGGCCACGTCGGACAGACGCTGCCCGTCACCGTCATGACAGTCGCCGACGGCAACGTCACTTGCGACTCGGTCGCCGGCCTCGTCGCTGACTACCTTAGCAAGGACGACGTCTTTGACGAGGTGCGGCTGCGGCTCTCACGCCTTCCCCTTTGCTGATCTGAAGCAGTCTGACTGACCTCCTCCTTGCCTTACTTGTCAGTCATTCATGTCGACGGTCCTGCTTCAGTCGCACGGTGCCTTCCACGTCGACGCCGAGGTTGCCGCCTGCCTCCAGAGCAAGTGGTCGAGCAAACTCATCATCAAGAGCGGCGACGCCACCTCGTCCGTCTCCGGTATCGGCCTCGCTCACGTCGACGGCGCCTGGGTCCCGAACGGCCCTTACATTGCGACCGTCGGTGCCTCGGCCGTCACGCTGACCGAGGTCTTCCGTGTCTACCGCGACGAGTCGCAGGCCTTCACGACAGGCTCGATCCGGACGGTCGACGACAGCTTCGTCGCTCTGACCGGCAACTTTCCAGGAATGAACACCGTCTCGATTCCAGTCCCCTCGCGACTCTACGCCGACGTCGCAGACCCCCGGCCGCTCGAAGGCGTCCGCGTCGCCGTCAAGGACATCTACGACATGGCCGGCCTCCGGACCGGCTGCGGCAACCAGGCCTACTGGCTCTTCTACCCCGAGCGCGAGGTCAACTCGTTCCCCGTCCAGCGGCTGCTCGACCAGGGCGCTGTCCTCGTCGGCAAGACCAAGACATGTGCGTCCCCCCCACTCACCCTCCCGCTCCTTAGGTTTCTCAACTCGCAGGCGCGCCCGGCTGACTCCCACTCAATTGACCTCTCTCTTAGCGAGCTTCGCTAACGGCGAGTCGGCCACTGGCGACTTTGTGAGCCAGCTCGGCAGCTTCAACCCGCGTGGGGATGGCTGGCAGGTCACCTCGTCCTCGTCGGTCGGCGCCGGCTCAGCCATCGCCTCCTACGACTGGCTCGACGTCACACTCGGCTCTGACACGTACGACCAACCCTTCAGCAGGCGTTGTTTTAGTCGCTTGCATTTCTGACGTCTTTCATTCCCTTTGGACAGCGGAGGATCTGTTCGCGGGCCCGCAGCCGTCCAGGGTGTCATGGGCCTCCGGCCCTCACACAACGCGATTCCGCTGACGAATGTCATGCCGATGGCCGCCGTGCTCGACACGGCCGGCTACCTCGCCCGTGACGGCGACCTGATGGCCCGCTTCGGGAAGGCCTGGTACGGCGACCACTTCCAGAGCTACAAGGCCTGGCCAAAGGTGCGTGCGCGCCTTCGCCCTTGCGAGGCCAGAACGCCCCTGCTGACAACCTTCGCCGGTGGCAGACCGTCATTGTCCCTGCGTCGAGCTGGACGTTCGAGGCCAACTCGGCGGCCGCGCCGCTCCTCAACGACTTCAAGGACGTCCTCGCCAAGTTCCTCAACGCCTCGCTCACCGAGCAGGGCCACGTCGAGCTCTGGAACACGACGGGCGCGATCGACCGGATTGGCGGCGGCTCGACGCTGCCCGACTTTCTCTCGCGCACGTATGCTGATATCATCTCCTTCTGGGAGTGGACCAACCTCGGCGCGCCCTGGTTCAAAGAGTTTGCCGCCGCCAACGACGGCCGGGAGCCGGCAATCGCGCCTGCCCCGCGCGTCCGGTGGGACTACGGCCGGCTCAATATAACGGAGGCCGACTACACCGAGGCCGTCAGGCGCAAGGAGGTCATGCGGACGTTCATGCAGGACGAGCTCCTCAAGGCCGACGCCGACTCGTGCTCGTCGTCGATCCTCATCACGCCCTGGTCGACCGGCGCGACCGACTACCGCGTGCGTCCCCTTTCGTTGCTCTTCCACTGCAGCCGACCTCGACGCTGATTTGCAGCCCCTTCTCGCATGCCCGCGCGCCAAGAACGTCTACCGCTCCCCGGCGACCGTCCCAATCGGCTACGATTTCTCTTACGCCTCCGTCTTCAGCGAGACGCCCGAGATCGTCGTCCCGCTCGGCCAGGTCGCTTATGAGAGCGCCGTCACGCGCCACACCGAGTACCTGCCCGTTACGGTCGGCCTCATGGCCCGGACCGGGTGCGACTATGTCGTCCTCGACCTTGTCAAGGCGCTCCAGGTGCGCTCTTCCCCCGACGTTGCCTTTCTCGTCTAGCTCATCCGACTGACACCCTACGTTCGACGATCCTCTCCGCAGGACGCCGGCATCATCAAGGAGTACAAGGTCGGCTCGAGCATGGTCTAACAGCGCAGGTGACGGACGGAGGGGGTGGGGGCGTCCGGCGAAGGGTGCCGGGGTTGATAGAAATGCTCATCAGCAGGTGTTCCCAACTCCGATGGGCCCGTCGACGCCGAGACAGACAGCGCCGACGTCGAGTTCTATGAGGGGTCCCCAGAAGAGTCAGGGGAGACCAAGACGTGCTAGGCTGTCCGCTTGTCCTACGGCTGTGGCCTTCGGCCGACGGCGGAAGGTAGGACGGGATCTTCAAGGTATCGTCTTCAGTCGCGAGTCAAGTCGTGCCAACTGCTCGAGCTCGTACACGGCCGTCTGTTCAGGAGTGGTCGACAGCAGCGCGCGAGAGAGGCGGCGCGTCGGCGGGCTTACCTCCACTCGCACTCCCGTTTTGCCAACCCTGGCCTCGCTCCTCCTCCCGTAGCGTCCGTCAAGGACCTACCAGCTCGTTTTCAGAACAAAGGGAGACTCGACTAAGGATGCGACTGGTTCGAGAGGGCTGCCTGCGAAGGGGCTAATACTTGCCAGGCCCGCGTCATCGGCAGGGGTTGCTGCGCACGCCCACACGCGGGCCTCTCGGGCCAAGCCTCCCGCCGCCGCCGCCGCTGCTGCCGCGGTTCCTGTCCGCCTGCCCGCCTGCCCCCCATCTTCCCGACCGGACGACGTCGACCTCCTCGTCGTGCTCGCCATCAACCTCCTTCCCTTTCTTCCGAACCGCACCGCGCCCAGCCCCTGATGGCCAACATCGACTCGTGGCGCTCGGCCAACCGGCCATCGGTGAGTCGACCGGAACGGGCCGGCCGGCTGCCGCCGTTCGCTTCCTTCCCCCTTCGCTGCCATCACATGCCGACCCCTCCCCTCGCCCCGATCCCCCTTGGCCTCGCCGACAGAACAAATCGCTCCCGGGTCTGCTCGAGAAGCTCAACATCATCCCCCGCGGGCCTGACAAGGACGACAGCGCACTCGACACGCTGAGCGAGAGCAGCATCGATGGTGGGGTGAGTGCCGTCTTCCTTGCTGCCCTCTCTGGCCCCACCCGGGCGACCCCCCCGGCCGGCTCCCAGGTCGGGTTCGAAGGCTAGGAGAGGCGATCAAGCTCGCCGAGGAGGGCGAGCAGTCCCATCTCTGCATCCGACAAACACCTGCCACGACGAGCGGTCGACCTCTCACCTTCGCTGGCATCCGCCTCATCGCTCCACTTCGCCCGCCTTCGTGTGAGCGGCGGCTGTCGACACCTCATGACGGAAGGCTGACTGTCATCCTCACGTGATCCGAGCAGCCTTCGCACTCGCTGCCTGTCCCCGGTGCTCGCTCGTCCCACTCGCCGAGCGGTCCGTCGCCGACGCCGTCCCACTCGTCGCTCGCGGTCGGCTCGCCCTACGGCTCGCTCTCCAAAGCAAACCCGGTCTCGCCCGGCCGGCGGGCGAGCATGGTTCAGCACCAGCCGAGCACGAGCATGGGCGAGGCCGGGAGCTTCCTCAACCGGCTGACGATTGTCCGTGCGCCAAGCCGGGGCGAGCATGATCGCGAGAACCGGTGCGTATGGGGTCATAGTGCTGCTGGCACGGCCAGACACTGACTTGCGTCGCCTCCATTCAGCCGGACCAGCATCTCGGGCTCGTCGTCGCCGAGCCACAGCACGTCGTACGGCAGCCTGGTCCATCACCCGGTCAGCGGCAGCCACTCGCGCGAGCACTCTGGCTCGTTCACAGGCTCGCCAACCTCGCGCATGTCGTTTGCCTCGTCTTCGTTCGGCCAGTCGCCGGGCAACACGAACCTCGATCAGCGCATGTCGGGCCAGCACTCGCCCGTCAACGGCCCAGCCGATGGTTTCGCATTTGGCTCCCATGCCGGCATCGGCCCTGGTGGGCGCTCGTCCTTCTCTGGCCAGCCGGCCAATTCGGTCGGCGGCAATGACCGGAGTGACGCCCGCGACCTCACCCCTCGCGAGGTCGTCGATCTCGCCCGGTCGACTTCGCGCGGTCAGGTGGATGGCGGCCGGGGCCACCGCCGGACGTCGTCGACCGGATCGGCCCTCGGTGTTAGCGCCGGCAGCCTCGGCGGTCGACACCGGATCGTGCCCCAGGCCCCGACGTTCCCCGACCGGCCAGCGGCCGAGGACGAGTACGAGCCGGTCGAGTTCCATCCGATGGAGGACGACATGATGCTCCCCTTTGACGACCGGCCAGAAGAGGTCAAGTCGCTCATCGAAGCCGAGCGCAACCGCGGCCTGTTCAAGCTGCTGTCGCTCGCCCTCCCGTCGAGCCCTACGGCCGAGGAGACCGATGCGGCCGGTGGCGATCAGCCCGCCAACCGGGCTGAGGACTGGTCGTTCCCAGAGCTCGTCCACTTCCTGACGCAGACCCCGCGGTCGGCCGTCGGCGACAAGGCCTGGGTCATTACGATCCGCCAGGCCGTCGAAAGTCGGTCCGAGCCCCTCTGGGAGAAGCTCAAGGGCCTGCTCGGCATCGACGAGGACGACGACTGGGGGGACGACGAGCGCCATCTCGTCGGCGAGTCGTCTCAGGCCGGCGGTTCCGAGAGTGGCCGCAGCGGCAGCGTCGTCCTCATCGAGGGCCTCGAGGAGGGCGGCCCGTCGCAGGACGACGGCGGGTACGACAGCGACGGCCGGCGGACCTCTTCCTCGGACGGGCATGACGTGGCCGAGAGCATGGTCGCCGGCGGCATGTTCTCGCCCGAGGCTGCAACCTCGGCGACGTTGCCCGGGGCGTCGTCGCTCGGCGAGCTCGAGGCCATCGGCGAGTCCGAGGAGGAGGAGATGGAGGGCGCCGACAATGGCGACGGCAGCGGCGGCGGCCTCAGTCGGCCCATCCGGCAAAAGTCGACCGACTCGAACCGGACGCTCGGCGGCGGCGGTGGCGGCGGTGGCGGCGGTGGTGGTGGTCTCGGCGGACTCAGTGGCGTACCGACACTCATCACGACCGGACCGTCGCCGTCGTCGTCGTTCACCGACCCCAGCCGGCATGGCCTCGTCGGCTCAGCCGCGGGTGCCGCGCCCGTCTCGGGCGACGTCTCGCCCTTCTCAAGCCCGGTCCCGGGTTTGGGTTCAGGCTCGCTCACGCCGCAGGGTAGCTCGCCTCGGCTCGGCAGCAGCCCGCTCTCGTCGTCGGTGACTTCTGCTGCCGGCGGAGGCGTAGAAGGCCGGTCGCCCCGCCGGTCGTTTGTCGGCGTCTCGATCGTCTCGTCCTCGTCGGCCGAGGACTACCACCAGCACCACCACGCCCCTAGCTCGTCGGCCTCGCCGTCGGCCGGCATCTCGCCCTCGGTCTCAGGCCACGACCTCTCGACCTCGCCTTCATTCCCGCTCCACCCGGCGGTCCGCCGGCGGACGAGCGTAACGCGCGACGACCTCCAGTACGGCGGCAACGAGGCGTCCGACCCGATGACGGAGCGCGGGCCTGGCAACCCGCTCTTCCCGAGCTCCTTCAGCAACTTGAGCCTCAAGCCCTGGTCGCGGCCGTCGATGAGCGGCCGGCCGGGCGTCGCCTCGAAGGAGAACGACGACAGCAGCGGCGCCGGTTCCTCCCGCTCCGACACGCCCAAGACCGGCGGCGGCGGCGGCGACAACAGCAACAACCGCGATTGGGCGCGCGAGATGATCGGCCTCAAGGCGGGCGAGAAGCTCAGCAACAGTGCGTGCTGCGCCGGATGAGCGGCCCTCTTTTGCGTTACAGGCTGACCTTCCCTCGTGACCTGCCTGGCAGGCGCCCTCACCGTCGACGAGTCCGACTATTCGCGCTCCTCCTCCGGCCGAGGCGTGCACTAGCGCTGTCGACTGCCACCTCGGCAACCCCCGTCCCTTCCCAGACTCGTTCCCCAGCCAGCCCTCCCAAGCTTCACGTCCTTCTTTGCTTGTATCTTTCTTTCGGCGGCCGGCACCGACGTCGCGCCGGCCGCCTCCCTCCCGTTTTCTGTCTCTCCTCGCCATGCTCGATCCCTCCCTGTCTCGCGCCTCTGACTAGCTCGCATACGGCCCACGCCCCTTCTCTCACCGAAAAACGATGTCACATATGCTGTTCGCTCCTCTGGCCGTCCGTGCCCGCGCGCACCTTGAGCGCCGCTTTCGCAGTCGCGCTCGCTCGCTTCCGCAATCGTCTCGTCTCGCCTCGCACGCGTCGCTGGTCGCTCTTGACTTGAAGCCGTCGGTTGCCTCTCTGTCCCGTCAGATCTCTGGACCATCGAGGAACCGGGAGCGAGTGCGAATCAAACCACAACAGGCATAGATGGACCATCTCTTCCGCACCCCCTCCCAGGCAAGCTGCTCTGGAACAGTGCACGACCCCAACGGCTTCGTCCGCCTCCGTCGATAAACCAGTGACCGGCATGGCCGGCCTGAAGGACGTTTCGCTTGCGAAAGCGCATCCGCTCGGTGCGAGGTTAGCCGAGGCGCAGGCCGAGGACAAAGCCGCCGACGAAGGTCGCCCGCTGCTGGAAGTCCCTGTGAACGCGGGCCGGCCAAGGAGGGTGAAGTCAGCGCCGGGCTCTATCTTTTGGCGGGGTGGGGGGGCCGAAGATCGTACCTCGTGAGGAAGTCAACGACCCAGTTGAAGGCCCGCTTGGCCGTCAGGACGGTCGTCCCGCCGAGGCCGTCGGCCTGGGCGGTCGCGTTGGTGTAGCGGGCGCCGATCTTGGACCAGTTGACCTTGACGAGGTTGAGCGAGTTCATGTACTGCGAAACGACGCAGGGAGGTTGCGTCAGCGTCCCGAGCGGGACTGGATCCAACCCCCCCGCGGCCCGTCATCGCGCGGCCGGCCGTACCTGGAGCAGGACAAAGACGCCACCGAGGGCAAAAGCGAGCAGCTTGGCGCCCTTCTTGACAAATACGCCGGCGCAGAGGCCACAGACGGCGCCAAAGCCGAGCTCGTAAGGGTTGAGGATGGACGCTGCCGGTTCGCTCGACGCCGGCGGAGGCGGAGGCGGCGGGACGGCCGGGCTGTCGCAGTAGATCCGGCCGCTGGCGCTGGCGCCCGTGCGGAGGTGCGCCCAGCCGAGGGCCGAGAGGGCGACGACGCCGAGCGAGGTCGAGGCGGACGACCACCTGGCAGACGACGACGACGAGGACGACGAGCCGCTGCCGGCTCCCGAGCTGGAGCTGAAGGCTCGCCGAGCGACGATGCCCTGGAGCAGAGGCGACGACCGGGCCGATGACGCAGTCGGCCTGGCAGCGGCGAGATGGAGGCCGCTGCTACGAGCCGCGGCGAGGCCCTGAGGGAGGCCGCACCGTGCGACGGCGACAGGCGCGAGCAGGCGGGGCAGGAGGAGACCGGAGACGGACGCGGTCATGGCACCGAGTTTTGATCAGGAGGGCGTGTTTGGAGGGTGCAGCAGCTGTCGGGGAAGGCGGTGGTCGAAGGGCGGGGAGGCAAGTTGGGGCGGCGGCAAGCAGCACAAGCGCGCCGGCGCCGGCGCAGGCCGAAAGGGGTCGGACGAGAGCGACGATGGCCCCGCCCGGCAGAGGACATGCCAGTCGGACCCTGCAGCCCTCAAAGGGCTGATAGCCCCCTTTGCGGTCAATCTGACTGCCACTCTCCATCACACAACATACCGCCGCCCGCCCGCCATGCCTCTCGCCGCCCTGCCCTCGCTGCCGGCCGTCATCGCAAAGCTCTCGCACCGGCCGGCGATCCCCTTCTCGCTCAACCTGCTCTACGTCCTCCTCGCGCCCTTCTGCCCGGCCCCCTCGGCGGCCGACCCACCTCCAGCGACATGGGACGCCGTCGAGACCTACTATGAGCCCGGTACTAAGGCCTTCTGGTTCACGGCCGACGATGACGAGGCCGCTTGGGCCGTCATCCTGACGCACGAGATCGCGCCGGGCCTGATCAAGGTCCACTCGGCCCTGTCGGACCCATCGCCAGACTCAACCTCGCGCGAGGGCCTCTTCCAGCAGATCATGAGCCATCTCAAGGAAACACACGCCGGCAAGACGACCTCGTTCGGCGGCGTGCCGGACGGTCTTCAGTCGACCTTTGACGAATTTGTGGAGGAGCCGAAGGGCAAGCCCAGCCGGAGCTTCAAGGTCCAGAAGACGCTCGAGGTCGCCCTTCGGCCGGGCAAGGTGCTCGACACGACGCGCTTCGTGGCCGACAATCTCACCCGGGACGAAATTCCTTACGTGCGCGTCATCGGCCACCTCGGACTCTTGATGGTGCAAGCCCTCGCCCGAACGATCGCTGACCTCCTGCCGGTCGACTGCGCAGGCGCTCGACACGTTCAAGTCGTCCTACAAGCCCGAAGCCTTCGACAAGACGGTCCACTTTACCTCGTGCATCCGCGACCTGTCGACGCCCGAGCGCAATCCCGTCTCGTGGTGTCTCGTCTACGAGGACCGTACGTGATCGCTTGCTGCGAGCCGTCTTGCTTCCGGTCCCTTGGCGTAGTCGCCTGACCTAGTCGCCCGATGCTCTCGTCTCCCCCCCACCCTCCCACTTTGGCCGCCCTCAGTGTCTATCGCCGCCCTCTGCACCCTGCCCGGCCACCGTGGCGCCTCGCTAGCACACCACACCGTCACCCATCTCGCCTCGCTCCTCGTCACCGCCTTGAGACGCATGCCAGCCGAGATCCAGCTCGCTCTCCCAGGGGACGAGGTCCACCCTTCGACGGGCAACGGCCCGGCGTGGCTCGTTGCCGATTGGAACGAGGGCAACCCGCTCGGCCAGGGCTTCTTTACCGGCGAGGGCTTTGAGAAGCTCGAGGAGGGCGTCCGCTGGAGCAGGGGCAAGCTCTAGATGAGATGACGCACACTGACTGGAGCTCGTCACGCCCGGTCAGACGGCCTCCCAAACGCGAGATGCAGTCGCTCCGACCGATTGGAGTGCCATCGGTCATACAACATGGCGTGCCGATCGCCAACCGGCCCTAGAGCTTGCTGACCTGCTGCAGAACCTTGGTCCAGGCCGGGAGGGCGACGAGCTCGCCCCACCACCGAGCGACATTTGGGAGCGTGCCGTCGGTCAGCGCTGGAAGCCCATCGAGGTCGATAAGCGCCTTGCCATTTGGCAGGTGCCAGAGGTCAGCAGGCGAGATCTCGTCGCCGGCGAGGTACTGCATTCGTCAAACGGGCAGGATCGGGGGAGCGTCAGTCACAGTAAAGAAAAGGTTCCCGCTCTGGGCAGGATCTGACCCTCGACCGGCCGAGCAGACGCTCGTAGCCCTGGAGCTTCCGGTTGAGAACGTCGGTGTGGTACACAAGGCCAGCCTCGTCCGGTGAGCCGAGACCCCTCATGCCCTTGACGACGCGCTCGAACAAGATGGCGAAGGCCGAGGGGTCAAAGTTGGAGGCATGGACCGAGGCTGCCTGGTCCCAAAGAGCCATCTGCGGTCGAGATAGCACGATGGGACCATCAGCAAGGGGGCGCTGCCTGCCGCGCGCCGTCACAGAATACGCACCTTGACGAGCTCGGTTGGCCAGACGCCCTTCCTGTCGAGCAGAAACCGGGCGATCGCTCTCGATTCGTACAGGACGAGCCCTCCGTCGTCCTCGAGGTAAGGCAGCTGGCGGAAAGGGTGCTTCTCCTCGAAGCCTGGGGCCGGTCAGGAGGGCGGGTCAGACGCAAGATCCAGCAGGGCTGGCGTATCGATAGCAAGGGCGACAACTTCACCCTTGTCTCGAGTCGTCTTGACGGGGATGTTCTGACAGCGAACAGAGCGCCGGTCAGAGCGCTGCCGCGTTGCGGCTCAGAGCGAGTAGGAGAGCTCGGCACGCACCTGGTAGGAGAAGTCGACGCCTTCCTCGAGCCCGTAGTGGTAGGCGGTCAGGAGGACGAGACGCGTGTAGGTCGAGAAGTTGCCGCCGTAGAGGATCGGGACCATCGCAGAGCTAGGCGCGTCGAGCGCGATCTTCTTAAAAAAGGGACAGCAGGAGGAGCAGGAGCAACAAGAATGGCCTGAGGAGGAGGTAAGGCAGGGAGCGAGAGGAACCAGGGGGTTCAGGGGGTCGGCGTCGGAGGGCGTCGTCGTCGGCCGGGCTTCGGCAAGCGCGCCGGGCCGACCGCGTCAGGCGGATCACGAATACCTAAGCGGCCGGCAGCAGCGACGTCGACAGATCCACTTCGACTGACAGGCCGGCGTTCTTGACGGTCAAAGGGAGAACATCTGATCCAGCGGCGCAACTTAAACATGGCAGAAATCAGGCGACCCGCGGCTGAATGACCTCGTCGAGCGTCTCTCGCTCGAGACCGAGCAGCGCGTTGTCGTCCTTGGTCCGTCCGTAGTCGCCGCCGTTGCCCCTGCCGAACAGACCCCAAACGAGCAGATTGAGGACGTCGGGCCCGCCGCCGGCCTGGAGCGCGGCTAGGCCAGAGTCGCGCAAGTCGGTCGCCTGCTTGCGCTCGACGGCAAACGTGGCGCCGGTTGCCTTCTCGAGCGCGGCCAGGATCTCGGCCTGCGTGCCGACAACCGACTGCACGTGGACGAAACGGTTGGCGGTCTCGGCCGGCCGGCTCAGGACGCCGACGACCGACTTTGCGACGGTGGCGTACGTCGTCAGCGTCGCCGGCACGTCGGCCTCGTCAAACAGGGTCGCCTTGCGGTTTGGGATGTCGAAGCCAAGGAAGCCAGTCGCGAGGCCAAAGTCGAGGAAGGCGCCGGTGATGATGCTCGTCCACGACAGGCCGTCCTTCTCCTTTGTCCGCAGGTAGTCGATCACGGCCGCCTTGCCGCTGAGGATCGGCACGGCTTCGAGGACGGCCGGGTTGCTGATGTCGGACCCGAAGTCGCTCGTGATGAAGCGCTTGATACCGGCCTCGGCGGCGGCGTCGACTATCTGTGTCTGCTGATCGACGGCTGTCGTCGTGACAGTCGAGACGACGGCGTCGGCGTTGGCCTGCTTGAAGGCCTGGACGAGCGAGGACAGGCTGTAGTCCGTCTTGATGACCCGGACGCCAGAGGGGAAGGTCGCCGACGACGACTCGCGAGAGAGAACCGTGACCGTGAAGAGCTTTGAGGCGAGCAGGGCTGAGAGGATCGGGGCGCCGATGTTGCCAGAGCCCTGACGAGACCGGGAGTAGTGGAGAAGGTTAGTGCTGGTCCTAGCCGGAGGAGCAAGACGCGGTGACTCACGCCGAGGAGGACAACGTTCTTGATGGACATGGTTGCGAAGGGAAGATTAGGTTGCTGAGAAGGCAAGGGGAAAGGCAGTTGAGATGAGTTGCTGAAAAGAGGGAAGGCATCGGAGGCCTTGCGGCCTTCTTGTACCCCTCGCCCGCTGCCTCCCGTCACCTCGGCGCCTGACCGATACGGATCGGTCAGCGGACGGCTCCCCCTCGATTGCTCAGCTACCCATGCTTGCAAGGCACAGCTCGTCAGCAAAAGGCGCCATCAAAGGTAGGCGGTCGAAGCCGTGGTCGAGGTGAGGCATGAGAACCGAAGTCCCGTCGGCAAGTCGGCTCGTTGTTTGGCTGCGGCCGCGCAGCAGACGCAACCGACGCGCCGTTGAAGCCGGCTGCCCGGCTTGTCCGCCTGGCGACCTCGATTGTCTAGGGGTAGGGCTGCTGCAGCGAGAGGGACGGCTGTTCTCAATGAAGGAGGAGGGCCGTGACGAGCTAACAGGGCCGTCAACGTTAGTCTGCGTCAGCCTTGCGCCTCGCCCCTCGTCACTGCGTGCCTCGTTCGACCGACCGTCGAATATGCGCATGAGGGGATGGAGTGCATGACATGAACAAGCGGCCGGATGATGAAGGGGGCCGAAGGGGTCAAGTACGACCAGTGGATCGGGCGCTGTTCAGCCGCCGCGACGCTCCTGGACACGACCGAGGAACTCCTGTTTCTCCAGGAAGCCGCCGCCTCCGGCCTGGCGATTGCGGGCGAGCTGATCACGCTCCTCCTCGGTAAGTTCCTCTGCCCGATGACTCTTCCAGTCCATGGCAGACTGTGGACAGGCGGAGGTGGGGGGGTTAGCCACGAGTCAGTGCAGGCACCAAGCGCCGAGCAGCGGGGCGGGCGGCGCACCTTCTCCAGCGTCGACATCTTCTTGCCCTTGTTTTTGGCGGCGAGTGACGCGGCCGCTAGGCCGCCACCCTTCCGCCTTTTGGGCGGCGGTAGGCGCGCTGCTGATGTGCTTGGCGGCGGCGGCGGTGGAAGGATAGAGGACGGCGAGGGCTGGTCGAGTGCGGTCACCGCTGCGGACGACGAATCGAGGCCGCCGGTAGACAATGGTGGCGTCGCTTGCGCCTGCTGCCGCGGTGACGGCAGTGATCGTAGTACTTCGAGGCCGCCTCGAGAGGTACCTTCTGGTCCGCCTGAGGTTGATATTTGGCCTCCGCCAGGACCTGCGTCGTGTGAGTGCGAGACTGGGCGCAGCAGCGACTTATTGTCGTCGTCGTTGTCGTCGGCCGCGGCAGGTGCTGCAGAGACTTCCGCCTCGCTCCAGATCCGGGCCTCCTTGCTGGACGCTGGCACGCTCTTCTCGACCCTGCGAGCTTGAAACTGATCGTTAGCGAAGGGAGCGAAGCAAGGCCAACGAAGGGCGAACTGCACGGACCAGACGTCCTCGCTCGCGAAACGGTGCTTGACGAGCACGGTCACCATCATCTCAGTACCTTCGTCGCGTGCCTTGCCCTTGTCGAGGATCCCAGTGCTACCTGCGAGCATGCTGCGAGTCCGCTCTCGGTCGAGCGCCTGCAGCTGAGCGAGTGTCACGGGCGGCCGGTCCGGCTCGCTGTCGGCCGTCGAGAGCGGGACTCGCGTCGACGGTCCCGCCTCGCGGCCATAGACGTGGCCCGAGCGGGTCTCGAGCGCCGCTCTCCGGGCGCGCTTCGGCGAGCGGCCGCCACTGTCCTCGTCCGACGACGACGGGCCCATGCTGCTCGAAGACGAGCTCCCGGCCGAGCCAGAGCCCGATGGCCGGCGCGTCGTGCGCGGCCGAGCCGAGCGCTTGGGTCGCGTCGCCGGCAGCGCGAAGTCCGGGTCGTCGGCGCTGTCGTACTCATCGTCCGGAGGCACCGGGACCGGAGGCTGGGAGGTCGAGGCCATAACCGTCCGAAACCTAGGTCGAGAAAGCTGCGAGAGAAGTGAAGGGGAGGCTGAGGAACAGAGGAGGGCCTCTGCTGGGTCGTGGTCGTCCTTGGGCAGGCGCGGTCGGCAGGCGCTCTCCCTTCTGCTGTGCTCCTGACCCTCTGTCCGTCACCCAGCCTGATCGTCTCAAGTTCCCTGTCGCTCGCAAGAACATCAAGCTCGGCCGGCCCAGACCCTTCAGCAGACGACCAGGAGCTCTTGCCACGGAGGGACGCGCACGACTCTTTGTCGATCTCGTCGGATACGCCCGCGCCGCTCGAACGGCTCCCCTTCGTCGACTCTCCCCGGCTTGCCAGCCCCGCCTTGCCATCTTGCGACCCCCGTCGCTCAGCCTCGACCTCTCACAGCCAAGATGACGGACCTCAGGAATAGGGCAAGATTGCAGCAGCTGGACGGTCTCGCCGGCTCGTCCGACCTCAAGCGGTCAGACTCGCAGAGCTCGCTGCTGATGCCTGCCAAGCCCGTCCGGGGTCGCAAGCGGTCGTCGTCCAACGTCGGCCAGAGGTGAGCGTCTTGCTCTCGTCGCTTCGGCAAGCCGAGGGGTGCCGCGCAGCTGACCACTAGGTCGTATACTCACACTCGACAGCCGGGCGCTTGTGCCGTTGACGAAGGAGTACCTGTTGCGCGCCCTGCCGCAGTCGTCCGAGCGCATCGCCGCCGCCCAGGCGCGGTTCCGAACGCCTCTGCTTGACACCATCTTCCTCTGGTCCGGCATGGTGCGTCGGCCCGTCTTGCCGGCCTGTTGCATTGCGCTTCATCAACTGACCCGCTGCTCGTGCATGTCCAACGTCCAGCTCGGCGCCGTCGGCTTCTTCATGTGCTTCCTGCCGGCCTTCTTCTTCTTCGGCTATGGGTGCGTCCATCGCCTAGTCGCAGCCAACAGACAGAGGGACACTGAATAACGTACACGCGTCGTCCACTCCAGGCCAGAGGGCAGAGAGTATGTCCTACGAGAGCGGCTGCGCGGCGAGACCATAGAGAGCTGACATCGAGCGGCTCCGCGGTTCTAGGCTGGTCATGACTCTGGCACGTGAGTCGAGCGACGATACTCGTGTTTTAGCGGTGCGACTGACCGACCGATCTCCAAACGCCTACATAGTCGGCATCTACGTCACGTCGGTCGTCAAGGACATTGCGCAGATTCCTCGACCGCTGGCGCCGCCCGTGACCCGGCTGTCGCTCGAGTACCACGCGCTCGAGTACGGCTTCCCGTCGTCGCACTGCGGCTCGACGACCACCTTTGCCGCCTTCTACTTTATGCTGCTGGCTCGTGCGACCGGCGAGGTCGGACTGCTTGGCTGGGTTGGGGGTCCAGGTCAGTGCCTTTCCTCCCCCGTAGCGGCGCAGACTCAACTTCCGCTGACCTCCTAGGTCTGGCTCAGTCATGGTCGCCCTCTGGGTCGTCGTCTGCCTCGGCCGTATCTACTGCGGCATGCACACCGCCATCGACTGCCTCTTCGGCAGCATCTGCGGCCTCGGACTGTCGCTCGGCTTCGCCCTCATCCGCTTCCGTTGGGAGGCCTTCCTTGCCTCGCCCTCCCTGACTCGGCCGCTCATCCTTGGCTTGCTCATGACGATCGTCTGTACCGTCCGGCCCGATCCACCGATCCCGAGCGTCAGCTTTCCAGACGCGATCGCCTTCACCTCGGTTGTCCTCGGCGTCTCACTCGCGCGGTGGCTCGAGGTCGCCGGCGGCTGGAACTTTGTCGCCGCCGGCGTCGGCTCGGGCCAGGTCGCATCGGGCGACGCCGTCTGGCAGATTGTCGGCCAGGCCTGGAAGTACCTCGCCGGTGTCGTCTGCATCATTCTCTACCGGATCGTCGCCAAGATTGTGCTCGAGCACATCTATGCGGTCGTCCTTGGCACGCCGAGGCTCTACATCCTCGGCGAGTCGGCCCCTGCCTCGACCACGCAGAGCGGCCAGTCGAGCCCCCGCATCGTGCCCTCGCCACGGCTGCCGAGCTCGCCCCTGGCCGAGCTCCCTCCGATTAACGGCGATCACGCTGCCAACGATGACAGCAGCGACGGCCCCGTCCCGATCAACCTCTTCCCGCCAACGACGCCAAAAGAGGTCCGGTCCGAGCTCGTCCCGCTGCTTGACGGCGGTCTGGCCACCCCGCCGACGCGGGGCAACGAGGCCGAGCGGCTCGAGTGGGAGCGTAAGAAGGCCGAGGGCTCGGCCCGCAGCCTGACCGCGGGCGAGGGCGAGAGTCTCAAGTCGGGTCGGCAGAGTGCGCTCGCATCGTCTCTCTTTCTCTGCTCGAGTTATCGACGCTGACACGTTCTCCCGACGGGCTCTTGCGTCCGCCAGTCTTCACAAAGGTCATGGTCTATGGTGGCATCGGTCAGTCGGCGTTGACGAGCTGTCCCGCCGTTGCCGCTCCGCACGTGCCGCTGACCGTCGTCTGTCTCGTCTCGCCCGCAGGGTTCATCGCTGCCTTTGCGCTGCCGCTCGCCTTCATCAAGACCGGTCTCGGCCTGCGATGAGATGCCGACGACGTCACCGTTCCCATCGAAGGAAGGCGTGCGCTCCCGACCAACAGTCAGCGCGTGCAAGAAGCGAGCGTCATGGTCATTAGAGGGCAAAGGCGAGTAGGGCAAGACGGAGGGCGAGGCCGAAAAGAAAGGCCGCCTAGAAGCGGATCTTCCGGCTCCGGGCAGTGTACTTGGAATCGCGAGGTATCCTGGTAGGAAGGACGAGCGGAGGTGAGCTCAAGGGGCCGAGCGCGGGGGGTCCTTCTCTGCGGACAAAGAGTGGGAAACAGCGACTCACGACTTCTCGCTGCCACGCTTGCGGTCGAGCTCCTTCTTGCGCAGGACCCACTCCTTGGTGCCCTTCTCCTTGCTCGCGTCCTTGACCGACTTGCGCCGGCCGCCCGTCTGCTTCTCGCGCTTGCGCTCGTTGCGGACGTGCTCCTCGCCGTCGCCCTCGAGAGCCTTGGGCATCTGGGCCTCGGCCTGGCGCTGGCTCATGCCGCCCGCCGTCGAGCCGACCATGAGACAGAGAAAGAACTTCTTGGCCTTGCGCGAGTTGGGGTAGTCGACGACGAGGCCGCCAGTGAAGCCTGCACGCATCGCGGTCGAGAGCGCGAGGTGGACCTGGTCGTCCGACTCGGGGTAGAACTGGAGGACCGCCCGCGACGGCCGCTTGAGGGCCGAGTGTAGCGTCGTGAAGAAGCGCGTGAGACGCTGGATCGGGTTGTGTGACGACGCGTCTGAGTTAAAGAGCCACTGGAGGACCGAGACGCTGCGAGGGGTACTCCAGGGTGGTCAGCAGGCTGCCCGCGGAACGAGCCGAGAGCGAGCGGCCGTACGAGATAGCGCCGTCGAACGATCCCGGTCGGAAGCCGAAGCCCTGACCAATGTCCTGGAGGAAAAGGTCTCCCTCGACCTCGCGCTCGAGCGCGACTTCGAGCATCGACGGCGCGACATCGACGCCGACCCACTCGTAGCCCTCGTCCGTCAGGATCTCGCCAGAGAGGCCCGAGCCGCAGCCGATGTCAAGCAGGAAGGCCGGCTCGCCCTCAGGCAGGGCGAGAAGCTCAAGCGCACGGGAGGCCATCGAAGACTGGATGTTCTGGATCCGGGTGCTGAAGACGACAGGGGCCACAGGGTCAACGGCCTGCTTCATGCGCCGGGGGCGGGGCCGCAGCGCGCGCAGGGGCTCACTTCTGAGTGTACTTGGTGGCCTCAACGTCACCATAGTACTGCAAAAGGCCGCGGGCGGATGAGCAGTCAGCTCCAGAATGCACGAGTGCCTCGAGCAGTAGCCGCAGCAACGTACGATCTCCGGCGGGGAGATGTGCTCCGGGCGCGACATGGTCAGGCAGAGGGGCGGGTTCGGGCGGAGGCGGCCGCCAGAGTCGGGAGGAGCGGAAGCGGCGGAGAGCTCTCGAGCCGAGTGGCGGTCCCGGGTCTGCGTTCGGGTACGTGTGTAACGGTTGAGAGGAGAGTCTGTGCGTAGTTATCCTCGACTAGGGAGGAAGGTATCTGTCGTCGGGGTGTAGGGGAGCAAGCAGGGGGGTCGACGAACACAGAGCTGCTGGGCTGGTCGCCTGCGCGGCGGGGCTGGCGGCCTTCCAAATTCAACGGCCCCCCTGCTGCGCTTCGGCTCTCCAGGACCAGGACGAGCTGCCGGCATCCCTCGAGCTCAGCCCTCCTGTCGCCTGCAAGCCATCATCCCCTCAACCCCCATCCCATCGCAAGCCATGGCACCGAAGTCGGGCTCCCGCAAGCCACCGCCCACGACCGGCGGCACGATCGTCAACCAGGCCGGTCTTCGCTGGAAGCGCGTCCCCCGGCCGTCTCAGGCGCAGGCGGCCGCCCTCTCGGGCGAGGGCGCCATCCTCGGCCTCGAGGAAGTCGACAACGTCGAGGTCGTCTACGAGGAGCTCCCCGGCGGCGGTCGCAAGGTTGTCTTCCGCGTGCGTAGCCAGCTCCTGACGCTCGACCAAAGTAGCATTCCGAGCCTGCGCTAACCCATGCTCCGCCACCCGTCGCACCTGGCTGCTCGTGTGTGCCAGACGCTCGACCCGCTCAAGCCCGGCGAGACGCTCGACTCGGAATCGGACATTGAGGACGGCATGGCCGGTGTCGTCGAGGGTGGATCCGATGACGAGCCTGCCGTCGACGGCGAGGACGAGCCCTGGAGTGGCATCCAGGACGACGCCGAGGGCGCGGCTCCCGTGGCCGGCGACAACGACGACTCCGCCGACGTTCCCGCCGCCGCGGATGCCGACAACGCCGAGCCCGCTGCCGACGACGCTGAGGAGCCCGTCGTTCTCACGGCCAAGGAGAAGAAGGCTCGCGAGCGCAAGGCCAAGCTCGCGCTCGAGAAGGCTGAGCGGAAGCGCAAGCTCGCCGAGGAGGGTGGGCCGGCAGCTAAGCTGCCCGCTCTCGAACCCCTGCCCGACAATTTCGACGGTGCGTGACTTCCGCTCAATCCTCTGCTAAGATTCGTCGATTGACAAACGGATCTCTCATGTCGCAGACGCCCGGCTTCCCGCTTGGCGCTCAATCAAGGCTCTCCATCCGGCGATCAAGCACTCGCTTCTTGCCTCGTCCTTCGTGCGGCCGTCGCCTATCCAGGCGGCAACCCTGCCCGCTGCGCTCGCCGGCCGCGACGTCGTCGGTGTTGCTCAGACCGGCTCGGGCAAGACGCTCGCCTACGGCCTGCCAATTATTGACCACATCCTCCGCCTGCCGGCACCGGTGCCGAGCAAGAACTCGGCCAAGCGTAAGCTTCAGGCGCTCATCCTCGCCCCGACGCGTGAGCTCGCGCTTCAGGTCAGTCAACACCTTGCCAAAGCGGCCGAGGGTTGCGTCGAGGTGCCGTTCACCGAGGTTGTGGCCGAAGCGGAGTATGAGGCTGCGGCGAAGGCCGGCCAGAGCAGCGACGACGAGAACGAGACGGCGGCCGAGAAGGGCCTGAAGGAAAAGCTCGAGGAGAACCCGTGGGCCAAGCCCGGTCGGAACGGCCGCTTCAAGAAGAAGGCCAAGCCGGCGGCGCCGACGCCGGCGGCCAAGAAGACCGTCAAGCCGACTGGCCCGAAGCCGCCGCCGCGCGTGAGCGTTGGCAGCATCGTCGGCGGCATGTCGGTGGACAAGCAGACCCGTATCCTCAAGCGTGGCGTCGACATTCTCGTTGCAACGCCCGGTCGGCTCTGGGACCTGATCGGCGAGGTGCGTGTAGAAGGTCCTGCTTGACCCCGGTAGTCGACTTTCGCTGACGGGCTGTCGCCTCGCCTCCCTTCAACAGGACGAGTCGATCGCCCAGTCCATCCGCGAGGTCAAGTTTCTCGTTATCGACGAGGCCGACCGCATGATCGAGGCCGGCCACTTCCAGGAGCTTGAGTCGATCGTCTCCCTCACCCACCGGGCGTCGTCGAACGAGGCTGCGCCCGTCGCCGAGCCCAAGGTCCCGGTCGTGGCCGACCTGCCCGTCACCGGCAAGGCCAACCCCAACTCGGAGGCCGCCGATCGGCCGTTCGAGCACAAGGCCGTGGGCCTTGAGGGCCGGGCCGACCTCCAGACGTTTGTCTTCTCGGCGACGATGGAGCGCGAGCTGCAGAAGAATCTCAAGCGCTTCAAGGGCGCGCGAGCCGGAAGCAAGAAGAAGCAGACGACGACTCTCGGTACGTCTCCATCATCGACTTGTCGCGCCCCAGTCTCGGCTGATTCGCCTCCTGTCGCCGATCTTCAGATGACCTCTTCGAGAAGCTCGACTTCCGGGATGAGAACCCCGAGGTCGTCGACCTCTCAACCGAGGGCGGCGTCGTCTCGACCCTGCAGGAGTCGCAGGTCAACTGCCTCGCGACTGAGAAGGACCTCTACCTCTACTACTTTCTTTTGCGCTACCCGGGCCGGTCTATCGTCTTCTTTGGCTCGATCGACGGCATCCGGCGGGCGATCCCGCTGCTCGAGCTCCTCAAGCTGCCCGTCTTCCCCCTCCATTCGGACCTGCAGCAGAAGCAGCGGCTCAAGAACCTCGACCGGTTCAAGAGCACGCCGAACGCGATCCTGCTTGCGACCGACATTGCCGCCCGTGGACTCGACATCCCCTCCGTCGACCACGTCATCCACTACCAGCTGCCGCGGACGGCCGACGTCTACGTCCACCGCTCGGGTCGGACGGCCCGTGCGATGCGCGAAGGCTTCTCGCTCCAGATCTGCGGGCCCGAGGAGAAGAAGCTCCAGAAGCTGCTGATGAAGTCCTTCGGTCGCAGTGCGTGCCGCTCGTCCCTCGGATCTCACTCGCTTTGGACGGTATGGCTGACGACCTTGACGACTTGCTTCACACTCTTCTGCCAGCCGACGAGATCCCGGAACTCCCTGCGGAGCGGTCGCTGCTCGAGCAGCTGCGCCGGCGGATTGCCCTCGCCCGGGAGGTCGAGACGGCAAACCACAAGATGAAGAAGAAGAACCACGAAAAAAATTGGCTCAAGGAGGCGGCCGAGGCGATGGACATCCAGATGGACACAGACGAGTCGGACGCCGACGACGGCGAGGGCCCGAGCCGGAGTACCAAGCACCAGGGCTCGGCCAAGTTTGACCCAAAGATCGCCAAGGCTAAGGCCGAGCTCAACGCGCTCCTCAAGCAGCCGATCCTGGTCCGCGGCATCTCGCACCGCTACATCACGAGCGGCAGCCGCCGCGTCGTCGACGATATCATCGCCGGCAACCGTGAGGCCTCCTTGCATCATCTGGCACCTGTACTGGCGAGGTCTCTTGCCGCGCCTCGGAATGCTGACCGCTGCAACGATTCACCGTCCCCGCAGAGCACGCTACGATGCTCGGCGTTTCCAATTCTACCGCCGCCGGGGATGCGATCCGCAACAAGAAGCGGAAGGCCGAGGAGGAGGCGGCGGCTTGAGTCCCCTTACAGCACCGACGATTGATGACCCTCACGACCCTTCCCCGCGCTGCAAATTATCAGGAGAACAGCTCATGGTCGATCGTCTGGACTATGCGATTGCGTGCGGTGAACGTTTGGGGGGAGGAGGGAGCTTGGGCGAGTGGGAAGCAAAAGGAAGGGGGGAATTCGTTTCGAGGTCGTACAACAGAGACAGGAAAGGAGGAGATGGGATGAAGGGGACGCAGACACTCAGGCACTGCCTTTGAGCGTCCGGGAGAGGCCGCCCCAGAAGAGCGACTCGCCCTGGTCAAACTCGCCCTCGAACTTTTCAACGCCGACCTTGAAGCGGGTGATGTCGTAGGCGGTACAGCCGGCCTCGTCCTTGAGCCGAAGGACGATGGCCTCGACGCGAGCCTTGGCGGCGCGCTTGTCCTCCTTCGTGACCTCGCCTGGCCCGCCCGAGACGGCACGGTGCCAGACGGTCCGGAGCAGGGTGAAGATAGCCTTTTGGCCGATAACGGCGTGGCGCGAGACGATGAGCGTCGTGTCGCCGGCAAAGGGCGTCGTAAAGTCTGCAGGCCGCGGCTGGTCCTCGACGAGCCATTCCCAGCCGACCTCGCGCGCGGCCCAGGTCGAGTAGACCTCGGCCGAGACGAGAAGGGCCGTCCGGCTGTCCTTGGCGACGGCGACACGGGGCGCGAGCGACGCTCGAAAGTAGGCGGCCATCGAGACCGAGAGCAGGAGGGTGGCCCGCTGGAGAGCCAGCGACGAGGCGCTCTGTGCAGATGCGGTGGAGCCAGTCGCGCTCCGGGAGGTCTTGAGCAGCGAGAAGGCGTCCTTGTAGTTGCGCATCGACGAGGCGAGGAGGATCCAAGCATGCTCGGCTAGGTCCTCCTTGGATGGCTGCTGCGCCCCGATCGGCGAGTGGAAAGACGTCTCGTCCGCGCTGGGAGTTGACGCCTGATGCGACTTGGTCGACGACCGCCGGCGGTCGGCGAGCGAGCACGAGAGGATGCCCGTCATGGCGCCGTTCATGTCCTCCTCCGACTGAGCCGAGCGGAGCGAGCTGGCGGCCGAGATCCGACGGTACTGTGCCATCGACATCCGCGGCGAGATCGTGCCGCTGCCAGCCGACTCGGACGACTGCGACACCCAGGATGGGCGCGGTCCGATCGGCGAGGCGAGAGGCTGGCGGGGGAAGCCAGGCGAGAACGCCGACGGCGGCTGGAGAGAGGTCGCGAGGTGGTCTCCGTTCGACGACCCGCCATCCTTGGGCGACGACGAGGCGGTGCACGACTGGGTATCGGCTTCTTCCTCGGACTCCTCTTCGACGATCGTGTGCTTGTCGACCAGCGACTCGCGGCCGGCGTTGGCACTCGTCCGCCGACGATCATCGAGGCTGATCCGGCGCGGAGCGGCCGGTGAGCCGATCGCCACGGTCGGCCCAGTGGCGTCGGTGGATGAGCGGCGAGTCGCCGATGCTGCGACGGAGGCCGGGACCGACTCGTGCGACGTTGCCCGGCGGATAGAGCTGGTCTTGACCGAGCTGCGCCGCCGCCAGACGCGCTTGAGCAGGTGGGCGAACAGGAATTCGGCGTCGCCGAGCTGCGTGAGCGCCTGGACAGCGAGCAGCTTCGCGTCACGCCGGGAGACGAAAGGCTCGGCGCCGAGCAGACCGAGCTGGTTGACCTCATCGCACCGACCGCGAGAGACGCTGGCGAGGTCGGTAGCGACCTTGGCCATGTCGGCCAGGACCGCACGAGCGAGGGCATGGTTAAGCGGAAACTGAGCGCCGACTCCGATCGTATGGCGAAGACGCTCCATCTTGAGCGGGCCGATCCGGAGGTAGACCTGGTACATGAGCGGCGACGCGCTCGTCACCGGCGGCGGGCCGACCGTCGAGACCGACATGCGCGTCGTCGGCACCGGGCCGAGCGAGGATGACCGGAGATCACGCGCCGTCCGGTAGGCACCCTCGACCGCACCCTCGGCAATGTCAAAGTACTTGTCCGAGTTGATGAGGTCCGGCGCGAGAACGGCGGCGAATTGGGCGGCCTCACCGAGGGCGAGATAGGCCTCGACGAGCGTCTCCTCGGTCACCCGGCGGTGACAGATGGACGATCCGCGGCGCTCGCGCTCGGCGATACGCGTGTTGACAAGGTCCTCCGACTCCTCCTCATCCCAGGGCTCAGCACTTCCCTCGCAGCCGGGCGTCTCGGGGACGTAGCCGTCCCGGATGACGGCGTCCTCGGCGCGGACGACCTCCTGCCCGAGCCGGACGGCTTCACGAGCCAGGTTGCCGACCTCGCCCTGCCAGATGGCGCGCGGCACCATCGACAGGTGCAGGCCCTCCGATAGCTTGGCGAGCAGCATCGTCAGCGAGGCGAGCTGGACCTGGCAGGCGATTTGGAGGTTGCGCGAGTGAACCGTCTGGTCGAGCGTCATCGCGAGGCGAAGCTCGGCCAGGGCCGTCTGGGTTTGGCGGAGCGCCTCTGCAGGTTGCTGGAAACGGCGCGCCAGAGTCAAACTGATGCCAGCCCTGGGAAGGGGGTGAGAGCGGGTGCGTGTCAGAGTGTGCGAGCGACGGCAGTCGTCCAAACGTCACACACGCACTTGTAGATCGAGGCCTCGAGGTTGCCCGGCCGCTTCTCGATGGCGAGGACAAGGAGCTCGTGCGACCGCTTGAAGTGATGGTGGGCCTGTATACGTGCACGTCGTCAGAATGCTCGGGCGTCGTCAAAAGTCAACGTGTGTGCGGCGCACCTTGGGACTGGCGCCCTGGGCTGAGTCTTCATACGAGCTGGCCTTCTTCTCGTGGGCGAGAGCACCTGCACCGAGCATCGGCCGAAAGTCAGCGTTCGGTCGAGAGGGAGACAGACCCGGGCTGACAGGACAAACCGTTGATGCAAGCCTCAAAGCTGGCGTACCCGGTCGAGCCAGGGTGGCCGTGGCCCATCGAGGATCGGCGCCGCGTGCCGGATCCGGCGACCGACATGCGTCGGGGCACCGCCGGGGCGCCCTCGAACGCTGGCGACGACAGCGGCGAGGATCCAAGGGACTCGCCGCAGTATGCGCCAAAGAGCTGTCCGTCGACGAGCGAGGCCTTGCGAGCTTGGCGGAGCGACGACTGCGACGACTGCGGCCGAGGTCGAGCAACGACGGGCAGCTCGTCCTCATAGGCCTTCGGCGAGACGGGCGGCGTCGGTGATGGTGGGATGGTGTAGTGCAAGTCGTGGGCCGTTGGGAGCGAGAGGGCCGCCGAGGGTCGCCGTCGAGAGCTCGATGGCGGCGAGGCCTCATCCTCGGTCGGCGACGGCGGGAAGACGAACGTCGACTGGCGAGGCGGGGCGATCTTTATCGGCGGCGGCGCCGGGTGCCTCTGCCGCCGATCCTTCGACGCAGCCAGCGGCGACGTCGACTTGAGGTGAGCCGGGTCGTGGTTCTCGCCGTTGGGCGAGGTAGGTGGGCGCGACATCGTCGGCGACGACGACAAGGAGGCGTAGGAAGGAGGGTGCGCGGCGCCTGCGCCGGAAAAGTAGCCGGTCGACGGGCCGGTCGAAGGCTGATGGGCGCTCGCGAGCGGCGTCAAGGGGCTGTCCTCTGCCCTGGCTGTGGTCGAGGACGACTGGCGGCGGAAGAAGGATGGCCGGGGCGGAGGCAGAGCGGTCGAGGTCAACGAGCAGCCGGCGGCAGGCGAGATGGGCGAGGGCGGTCCGAGGTGCGTGGGCGGGCGGGCGGCGAGGGTGTAGTCGGTGGGGAAGAAGGCCGAAGACGACGACATGGTGCTTCCGACACTTGGGTCGCTCGACGACCGGAGCGATGGGACCCTTCGAGGACGACAACGACGACGAGCCTAAACGGCAGACGAAGGGATCGGCGACGGGCGAAGGAGGAGCGACCTGAGACGCAGCGCACCACGGTTTCGAGAGGACCCGGAGGGAGCGACGGTTAGTTAAAGGGGCGAGAGTCCGGCTGCGCGGCTTGATTGAACGCTGCGAGACCGTCGAGCAAGAGGAGCAGGGAGCAACGGACGTACCAGAGCAGGACGGCTTGAGGGCGAGGAGATGATGGACGGCAGGCGGCGAGGGAGGAGGAGGAGGCAAGATCGGTCGATGCCGCCTCGGTCGCTCTTCTCTCTCTCCTCTCTGCTCGCGATGTCTTCGCCACCCTCCCTCCACCCCTCCTTGTTCCGGTCCGTCGACGGCGCTTGTTCGTTCGCGTTGCGAGCCCATGGCCTTTGCCGAAGGTGTGAGAATGCGGTCGGGGGCGACGGCGTAGATTGCTCGCGCGTGAGACAGGCCCGAGGCTCGCGTGGCCGGCCCTCGGACGCACCCGGCCGACTCGACGGCTCGCACAAACGAAAGCGTCTCGCTCAAACGGCGTCGAGGCGACGGATTAAGCAAGAGAGGGCCAACAGAGGACGAGAGCTAGGGCGGCCATCGACGTACGCGCTCGCTCACCTCACGCATCGGCGTGGCCCAGCTCAACGGATGAGGCCTCGCGGCATGGCAAGGCGGCCGCCGTCGGTCGCCGCGCTCATTCAGACCTGCGGCAGCAGCAGATCGGATGCTGTATGTACTGAGCCAGCATCTCTCGCCTTACCCTCGCTGGGGAAGGCAGCCTAACGGAAGGGTCCGCCCTGTCTATCGTCCTCGGGCCAGAAGTCAGACCGACTGACTCTTTGCACTCTGCCGTGCCGTCGCGCGCCCCGACGACGGAAAAAGGTCTCTGACCGCCGCCTGCGTCGCCCGGCCGAGCTTGCACAACAAGCTCGCCCGCCGGTGGCGCGCGTAAGGCGCAGGCAGCGTCGTCGTCGGTCGACCTCTCACCCCCGGGCTGACGAAAGGCCGGCCTTGTTCCCCGGCTTTGCCCCACGACCCGGGCTTCATAGCCGACTCCCACTCCTTCCCTCCGCTGCCTTTGTTCGCGTTGCGGACGATGAAGCCGCCCATCGCCCGCTCCGACTGCGGCAGCATCGGCCCCTGCCGATGCCTCTGACCTGCAGCAACCGATGGAGTGTCCAGCGTCAGAAGCTTTGCAAGCCGACGTCAGCCTTTCCGAAGAGGGTTCGGCATACATGTTGATTATGAGGGCAGCCACCATCTCTCTCTCTCTCTCTGGCAAAGGTGTGCGCTCCCAATCTCTCGAGAACAAGCAGCAGGCGCGTGCGTCCGAGAGGGCTGCAGGGCCGCAAGGCGAACAACACATTGTCATGCCATGGATGACGCCGACGGCACGAAGCCTAAACGCTCGAGAGACCAAACCATGCGACGGTCCCGAACCGTCGCTCTCGCCCTCTCGCGGCCGAGCCGAGAGCTCCACCGACGGGGCCGAGCTTGTCCCCTGCCTCGACCCAGCACGGAGGGGAGGCAGGCTCCTCGAGACCACCTCGCCAGGTCGGAGAGACGGCAGGGGAGATTGCTCCTTCCTTCCGACAGACTTTCTGCGTCCAGACTCGGGTCAGCGAAGGTCAACTCTCTCTCTGTCGGGACTCTAGCCTTCGCTCCTCAGCCTTCTTCCATGCTCCCCGGCGGGCCCGAAGCTTCAGTGCGGACGGAGAGATCTCGGAGGGTTTCGATCGGTAAGCGCCGTTCTCGCGGCGGTCGGCTAGCGACGGCGTCAAGCGGCACGGCGGGCGAGGCTGTCTGGAAGCCTGCGAGACGTCGACCAGGCGAAGAGGGCGAGGGCTGAGTCGGTCGGAAGGATGAGCGACGTAGGTCAGGCGGTCAGCTGTCGCAGAGCCGGCATGCGGCCAGCCACGGGTCTGTGCGTCAACGTGTGTGAGTCCTGAGGTCTGGACAGCCGAATCCAACGTGTCGTGAGGGTATTAGCGTTCGATGGCACTGACCCTGCTCCGTAGTCGAGCTGCGTGAGATGTTGTCGATGCGAGTGAGGTCTCTGCAGACTGGGCATCTGGCTGAGGACGTCTGTCGGTCGACCAGGCGGCTGCAATCCGCGGGGCAGGGCCAAGGCGAGGGAAGCCAGCCGCTCCCTCGCGTCCATCCTGAAAGAGGCAGCAGCGTTTGCCTGAAAGGGCAGAAGCGTCTGCTGAGCGTCCTCGTTCGTCGCGAGATCACAGCCGCACGGCGACGAGGCCGATGCAGCAGCCATGGAGATAGGACGGGCCGTCCCTCGAGCGACCGATGCAGGCTGAGGACCTGCGTCCCATCAAGCTGGCCGGCAAGCCAGCACCGCGGCCGACGCCCTGAGGTCGCGCTTCGTGCTCGCGCCTCGAGATCGATGAACGTGAACTCGTCGACGATGTCATCACTGGTTGCCCGTCAGCTCGAGCAGCTGGTCAGCCTGCTCGCCAGGTAGCGAAGAGAGTAAGAGGGGGTCGGTGTTGAGTACAAGTCGACGTGGCCACGACAGCTGGCGACGGCCCTCCTTCAGACTCCGCCCGCCGCAGCTGCTAGTTCGGCGGCGGCCAGCGCGCTGAGGCGTCGCCCCCCCGCCCCGGCCGAGCTGCCGCCCTTCCACCGCGAGCTCGACCTCCGACCACCCCGATCCCCCGTCCCCATCCTCTCAGCTCTCTCACCCACTGCCTCTCCCGACTCGTTACCCTTCACCATGTCCAACCAGGGTGCGGGATCGCTTGCCGCTGCTGCCTCTGATGATTGTCCCCCCGGCTAACCCGTCGCTGGCTCCCTCCTCTCCCGCATACGCGGTGGCGTACCGTCCTCCCTTCCAGGTCGCGATGCGCTCGCCAAGATGGCTCGCGAAGTTCAGAAGCGGGCGTCCGGTTTCTCTGGCGGCTCCGGGGGTGCCGGCGGTGGAGGTGTCCCGCCCAAGGGCGCCCTCCTCGGCGGCACCGGTCTCGGCCTGCTCATCGCCGGCGGCCTCGTTGTCCAGTCGTCGCTGTTCAACGGTCCGTGTCTGAGCAGCCTCGCGTGGGCCAGGCGGCCACAGTCGTTTAATGCTGACAATCGGCTGCCTCGGCGATCTTGTCCACTGCCAGTCGACGGAGGTCACCGGGCCATCATGTACACTCGGTGAGCTCTCGGCCTGCACTCGCCGTCGTAGCCCGATCGGAGCTGATGCTCATCCCTTCGGTGCGCAGGCTCGCCGGCATCCAGAACACCATCTACCCTGAGGGCACCCACTTTGCTGTGCGTCGACCGGTCCTCTGCATGCGGTCTTGGAGTGCGCTGACCTCGCCGTCGCTTCTGTCGCTCCACCGTTCGTAGATCCCTTGGCTGCAGACGCCGATAGACTTTGACGTCCGGGCGAAGCCTAGGTACGTGTTCAGGTGGCAGCGACTTCGCAGACCTCGCGCATATCGATACTGATGATCCGATGGGCGCCATGCCTGCGATGCCTTGACAGGAACATCGCCTCGCTTACGGGAACGAAGGACTTGCAGATGGTCAACATTACCTGCCGTGTCCTCTCGCGGCCGGACGTCCAGAACCTGCCGACCATGTGCGTCTCGTGCCCGGCCAGAAGTCTGACCTGCGTTCCTCAGACTGACGCCTTCGTCTTGCACCAGCTACCGAGAGCTCGGCACCGACTACGACGAGAAGGTTCTGCCTTCGATCGTCAACGAGGTCCTCAAGTCGGTCGTCGCCCAGTTCACGGCGGCTCAGATCATCACGATGCGCGAGCAGGTGCGGTCAATACCTTTTCAACGGACGCAGGGCCGGTCTATGCTCTGCTTGGCTGACCGTCTCGTCCCTGTGGCTCGCGCGTCCGTCAGGTCTCGCGACTGGTGCGGGAGAACCTCGTCCGGCGGGCACACCAGTTCAACCTCATGCTCGACGACGTCTCGATCACTCACGTCGCCTTCTCGCCCGAGTTCACGCACGCCGTCGAGGGTTCGCCCTTTCCTATCAGCGCTCTCCGCTCGCCTCCTCTCCTTTGCGCCCATGGCTGGTCGAGCTTACGTCTTGATGCGACCTGCATCCGCCCCTCCGTCCTCGCAGCTAAGCAGATCGCGCAGCAGACTGCCCAGCGGGCGGCCTTCCTCGTCGACCAGGCCATCCAGGAGAAGCAGTCGATCATCGTCCGTGCGCAGGGAGAGGCCAAGTCGGCAGAGCTCATTGGCGAGGCCGTCAAGGCCAACAAGGGCTTCCTCTCGCTCCGTCGGCTCGAGGCTGCTGTGCGTCCTTCCTTCTCCGGCCGCACGACGTGTCGTTCTGTGCTCCCGGCTGACGCGGTCTTCATCTTCTCCATTCGCAGCGCGACATCGCCAACATTGTCAGCAAGAGCGGCAACCGCGTTATGCTCGACTCGAGCTCGCTCCTGCTCGATGGCGCGTCTCCTTCCGCGGCCTGCCTGGGGCGCCTCGCTCGATCTTGCTGACACCGCTCCCTTCTCTGCCTCGCCCATCGTCCAGTCGCCGACAAGCCGCAGGAGGCCGGCAAGCGCTGAGCACGATTCCATTGCCGGCTGCCTTTACCTCTTCTGCGTCTTGTACCATCATCCATGCCAACCCGTCACTATCCTCGCCTTCGTGGCCGGTCTCTGTTGGAAGTCTGGCGGGAGAAAGGTGGCTGCTTCCGTCGACTGCCGGCGGCATCCAACGGGGGTTGGGCCGGCGAGGCCCTTCGGTCGCACCGGCCGGGCCGGCTTGCAAGAAAGGACGGGCCGGCCGTCGCCCGCTCAGCGCGCAGGAAGGGAGAGAAAAGAAAAAGGTCGCCCCGCCTGCGCGCGCGATGTCGCAAGCTGAGCTCGCCCCGGCCAACGACCGAGCTCTCCGCCGACCGACCAACCAACCCCTCACCACCACCCCTCTCTCCCTTCCAACCCTCCCACCCTCCCTCCCCTGCCCGTCATGTCTCTCGCCTCCAGTGCGTTGCTCGTCTGTTGGGTGGCGGTCCGCAGCTCCGGTTTTGCTCTCCGCCCCTAGCGACCTCGCGGCTGACCGCCGGCCCGAGATGGCTTTCCTCGTCCGCCCTGCGCTCCGCCCCTGCTTCGCGCGTCGGTGAACCGTGTCAACGACAGACCTCTCGTCGTGGAAGAAGCTCCAGTCGCTCTACGATTCGAAGAAGTCGTCGCTCGTCCTCAAGGAGCTCTTTGCGGCCGACCCCAAGCGGTTCGAGCAGTTCCAGGCGACCTACAACCGCTCGACCGACGCCGGGTCCGAGGTCGAGATCTTCCTCGACTACTCGAAGAACCTGATCGACGAGGAGGTCTGGTCGACGCTGCTCTCGCTCGCCAAGGAGGCCAGTGCGTCTGAGCTCTTTCTCTCTCTCTTTGCGTCGCCCGCTCTCCTCCCGGTGAAGGAAGGAAGGATCACCCGCTGACGCAGAGAGCCCCTGGGACCCCGCGTCTGCCCCTCCCCCCCGCCGCCGCCGCGCGCGCCCACACAGACGTCGAGCAGGCCCGGGATGACATGTACGCCGGCAAGCACATCAACACGTCCGAGGACCGGGCCGTCCTGCACATTGCGCTCCGCAACCTGTCCAAGTGGGAGATCCCCGAGGAGGGCGTGGACGAGGTCCACGAGGTGCTCGCCCACATCAAGGAGTTCACCGACAAGGTGCGCTCGGGCGAGTGGAAGGGCTACACCGGCAAGACGATCACCGACGTCGTCAACATTGGCATCGGCGGCTCCGACCTCGGCCCCGTCATGGTGACCGAGGCTCTCAAGGACTACTCGAAGCGCGACCTTAAGTGCCACTTTGTCTCCAACATTGACGGCACCCACCTCGTCGAGGAGCTCAAGGAGTGCGACCCCGAGACGACCCTCTTCATCATCGCCTCCAAGACGTTCACCACCCAGGAGACGATCACCAACGCCGAGTCGGCCCGCGACTGGTTCCTCAAGACGGCCGGCGACGTGCGTCACCCGCTCAGCTCCCTCTGGCGGGCGCCCTCACAGAGCTGACGTCGTCCTTCCTCCCCTCGCGCTTCGGCCCCTTCGCAGAAGGCCCACGTTGCCAAGCACTTTGTCGCCCTCTCGACCAACACCAAGGCCGTCACCGCCTTTGGCATCTCGGCCGACAACATGTTCAAGTTCTGGGACTGGGTCGGCGGCCGCTACTCGCTCTGGTCGGCCATCGGCCTCTCGATCGCCCTCTCGATCGGCTACGAGAACTTTGAGCAGCTCCTCGCCGGCGCGCATGAGATGGACAAGCACTTTAAGGAGACGCCGCTCGAGAAGAACCTGCCCGTCATCCTCGCCCTCGTCGGCATCTGGTACAACGACTTCTACGGTGCGTTCGTCCGTCCGCCCTCGAGGAAGCCGGTCGCGAGCTGACGTCGCCCGCCCCCTCCTTCCCTCCCGACAGGCGCTCAGACCCAGGCCCTCCTCCCCTACGACCAGTACCTCCACAAGTTTGCCGACTACTTCCAGCAGGGCGACATGGAGTCGGACGGCAAGTTCGTCACCAAGGACGGCAACCGCGTCGACTACCAGACCGGCGTACGTCGACCGCCCTGCTCGTTAGCCCTTCGCGCGCGCCCAGCTGACCACCCGCGTCCCTCCTCGCAGCCCATCATCTGGGGTCAGGCCGGCACCAACGGCCAGCACGCCTTCTACCAGCTGATCCACCAGGGCACCAAGCTCATCCCGGCCGACTTCCTCGCCCCGGTCGAGACGCTCAACCCGATCGCCGGCGGCAAGCACCACGAGATCCTCCTCTCCAACTTCTTTGCCCAGCCCGAGGCGCTCGCTTTCGGCAAGACCGAGGACGAGGTCCGCGAGGAGCTCGGCGCCGCCGCCTCCAACGCGGCCCTGCTCAAGTCGAAGGTCTTTGAGGGCAACAAGCCGACCAACTCGATCATGTTCCAGAAGCTCACGCCCGCCACCCTCGGTGCGTCCGCTTGCCCCGCTCGCCGAGCCTGTCTGCCGTGACTGTGCCTGAAAACTGACTGCCTCGCCCGCCCCCTGACGCCAGGCTCGCTGATCGCCATGTACGAGCACAAGATCTTCACGCAGGGCACGATCTGGGGCATCAACTCGTTTGGTCCGTCGCCCCTCCCTCGTCCTCACGTTCTGGCCCATCCGCAAGAGACTGACTCCCTCCCTTCTTGCGCCGCCCAACAGACCAGATGGGTGTCGAGCTCGGCAAGGTCCTCGCCAAGAACATCCTCGCTCAGCTCGGCTCGCCCGAGGCCGTCAAGGGCCACGACTCGTCGGTGCGTCCGGACAGCGAGCGCATATTACCCTCACTGTCTGACAACCGCTGACGCTGCTTGGCTCTTTCCTCGCAGACGACCGGCATCATCCACTACTACCAGTCCCACCGCAAGTGAGCGATTGGCGGTCAAGGGGAATCGACAAGCGGGGGGGAGGAGGACGAGGACAAGAGAACCTCTTTTAGAGTCGCCGTCGGCGCGACTGTTTCTTTACTGTAGCTCAAGATTCATGCGACGCCATTGTCACTTCGCAAACGACGCCTGTCGGCCCTCTCGAGGGGAAGGGAGTGAGCCATGACGCGCCTGCTGAGTGCGGGGGAGGAGGCGCGCGTCGAGGGAGCGCGGGGCAGCAGGCTGCCCTCGTCGTCGGCCTCGTGCGGCGACCGCGCGGAGCCACCACCTGCGCCCCCCTCCTACCACGAGCGGCTGCTGCCTCTCTCTCTCTCTCGACAGACCTCGATCCTTCGCTCGAAGTCGCAAGGACCTTATCGACGCCCACCATGGACGCACGACCCGACGCCGCCAAGACGGCGAGCCCGGCTGGACCTCCATCCTATGCGGCTGTCGCTGCTGCCCCTGCAGCCCCCTCGGCCGGGGGAGATGGCTATGCTGCGACCCCTCCACGCCCGAGCACGCCCTCTCGTAAGCGGGTCTCGCTCCTCCTCACAAACTCGCCGACGTCGTCCTCGGCGCCTGGCAGCCCGCTCGCTAGCCGCTTCGACAACGGCGCTCATGATGACGGCGACGAGGTCACCCGCTCGCCCGTGTCGGGCTCGAGGCGCGGTAGCGGCCAGCCGCACGAGTATACGTCGCTCTCTGCCCTCCGCAAGAGCAACAAAGGTAAGGCGGTCGACCGGGGTGACCGCAGGAACGGCTGGCACCTCTGGTCTCAGGAGGCCGACGCCGAAGGGGCCCGCGCTGCGAGCGTTAGAGGCGAGGCCTCGGTCAACGACGCCGCGCTCGGCAAGGACGAGTCGGAGAAGGCGGGCAAGCGGAAGCTCAGCACGCTGGACATGGTGCGTCCGCTTTCGCTTGTATCGCTCATCCCAGGCCTTCTCCTTCCTAAGAGACCGAATAGTGTGCAAGTCTGTTGTACTGACGCCTGAGGCTGCCCCTGCTCTTGATAGATCTGCCTTACGGCTGGCATGGGCGGCGCGCAGAGTACGTCCCAGCAAGGCTCTGAGCAGCCGCACTCAGTCTCAGTCGCCTCGTGACTGACCTAAAAGATCTATCGCAGTCGCCTGGTGCCTTGAGATGGGGTGGGTCCAGGTCTGCTCAGTCGCAACGGCTGGATGGCTCGAGCTGACGCCTCGCGCTGTTGCTCTCACAGCTTCGGCAACCAGGAGCTACTCGTGCGCATAGCATCCCTCTCTTGCCTGCGGTATTTCCCTAGACTGACACGCTCGGCTCCTTCTACTAGGCTCTTGGACTCTCGGAGGAGCTCACGTCGCTCGTCTGGCTCGCCGGCCCTATCTCGGGTCTCGTCACGCAGCCGCTCATCGGTGCGGCCCTCCGCCAGCTGCAGGCGTCCGCATTCACCGCTGACCCGCATCACCTTCGCACTTCCTCTGCAGGTGCAATCTCGGACTCGTCAACCTCGCGCTTTAGACGCCGCTTTTGGATTGTCTCTGCGACGCTCATCATGATGCTCTCGACACTCGCGCTGGCCTTCGCGCAGCCGCTCGGCGCGACGATCGCCGACCTCATCTGGTCGGTTACGGGCGGAAGCGGTAAGGGTCAGCTCGGCAAAGAGGGCGACTGGGACCCGGCTTGGCGAGAGCAGGCCCGGAATGCGGCGATTGGCGTCGCCGTCGCCAGCTTTTACGGCCTCGATTTTGCGGTCAACGCGCTGGTGTGTCCCCTGTCCTAGGACTGGTTGACCCCTCTAGGTCCCGTTACTGATCACGATGCCACCGACGGCTCCTTACTCTCCTCGCAGCAAGCAAGTCTGCGCAATTTGCTGCTCGATGTCACGCCGGCCGAGCAGCTCTCGTCGGCGAACGCCTGGCA